>OCTX012148576.1_pt1 | contig 44442 bp, 37 predicted proteins | sample 1539691 | NCBI WGS metagenome assembly OCTX01 (sample SAMN02144231, study PRJEB22623) | gut metagenome | biome: sheep rumen | host: Ovis aries | place: New Zealand
CCTGAAACTGACAAAGAACATCTATCGTGTTGACACCGGTGATGGCCAGGGTATCAAGGTCTCTGCCATCCAAAAGAAGACGCGGGAATTGCTGGATTCTCTGGAAGTCAACTTATTACGTAAAAACTAAGGGTTCAGTGTTTTAAGTTATTCATCTCGGTACTCCTTTCTGCCGCAGTTGTTATGCGGTCAGATAAAGGATAGCAATTGAGATGGTAAAGGAAAAATGTTATCGGCAAAAAAGTTTCGTCCTTTTGTCGTCTACACAGCATTCAGATAAAATTTCCGATAACACTTTTCTTCCGATAATGCTTGTTATCAGCAATTACCGATAACAAGCATAAAAGCAGCGTAGAGAACGCCGTAGGTATCCTGGAAAAAGGCTTCTTCCACGATCTGGAAGATATACGCTATTTCTCTTTGGAACGGTTCAATCACGATCTTTGGGAGAAACTGGACGCTCTCAACCGTGAAAACTTCAAAAAGAAGGATTACAGCCGCTATGACCTCTGGCTTGAAGAACGCACTGAACTGATGCCGCTCCCCTCCGTGCATTACCGGTACATGGAGAGGAAAACGGCAAAGGTGTCAGCGGACTTCCATGTACGCTTTGACAATGCTTATTATAGCGTGGATAAAGCGTTCCTGCATAAAAAGGTTTTGATCGGAGCCACCTCTGATACGGTGAACATCTACTCCCTTGCAGGGGATCTGATCGTTAGCTGGCCAAGAGCTTCCCATCGGGGTGAATGGAAAACTGATCCGAAACATCTTCCCGACCACTATCGGGAAATGGCAGAATGGAGCGCTGCTTACTTCACCCGGAAGGCCATGACTGTCGGGCCGAATACCGTAAAGGTTATTGAGCATGTGTTAAAAAGCCGTGATCTGGAAGTGCAGACCTACAGGCTCTGCCTCGGGATACTGAACTATACTAAAAAGTACAGTAAACTGGCTTTGGAAGACTGCTGTAAGCTGGCCATTGAACAAAACCACATATCCTATACGTTCATCAAGAACACGATCAGATCTGTCGCGGAAGATATCGGCTCTGCCGGTTTCAACACAAAGTTAAATGACGAGCGCAACAAGGGCGCTTTCGTTATGGACGCCCATGCCGGTGACATCGAAAACCTTCTGTCCAGAAGCAGCCGTCTGGCTGCAGGTTCCGGAGAGGAGGACGCCCGATGAACAAACATGATGAAGTCCAAAGGATCGCTGGCGAACTTCGGGAACTCAAACTATTCGCTATGGCTGATGCCCTGGAAGAACTTTCCGGAACGAAAGATTTCGACTCTCTTGACCGGATAAGCTTCCTGGAATGGATCATAGGTCCGGAATACGATATCAAAACAAGCAGGCAGTATGAAAACCGTTTGAAACGCGCACATCTTGCCGGCGGCCCGCAAACGATTGACAGCTGCAGGGATTCTTCTGTTCGCAGCTACCTACCATCAGGCATTGTAGATACACTTTCATCTCTGGATTTTGTCCGAAATGGGCTGAATGTATGTATCCTTGGCGCATCGGATGCAGGCAAGACTTTTCTCGCAAAGGCCCTGGGAATCAAGTGCTGCTTGAAATATCGTACCAGTTACAATCATTGCGAATCGTTTCTGGAAACCCTGGTTGCTATGAAACAAGCAGACTACACTGCCTATCAAAAGAAGGTACAGTATTACATCAAGCTTGATCTTCTGATTCTCGATGACTTTCTTCTCCATACCATCACCGACGAGCGAGAGATCAAAGTCTTGTTCGAGGTACTGGAAAAACGCAGCGAATTGTCAAAAAGTACTATTGTATGCTCACAACGGGAACCTAGAAGTTGGGCTTCTATGATTCTGAATGATGAAGTCTCAGCAAACGCAATCCTGAAAAGAGCAACGAAGCATTACACAGTTTTTATTAAAGCTTGACCATTAATTATCTCGCGTTTTCTGGCGGCCGTTTTGTTCCGCAAAGCGACCGCTGGGAAACGCATCAATGACCGCTGAGGGTCGCAGAATGCACATTTTACATATTTCTTGCAAAAACATCTCAATATTCACTAAATAGCGGCACACTAGTTGCAGATCATGCATCCGTTGCTGCCAGAGATTGTGAAATGTTGAATCTCAGGCTGAACTCACTTGATCTTAATGGCAGTTGTCCAAAAGTAAGGCTGGATGGAAAAGGAAACAAAGTCAGATATGTTCCGCTTATGAGAAAGACAGTTTGCCACCTGAAGAAATATATCGATGTATTTCACAGTTCCACTACCAGGGATGACGCGTGGCTGTTTTATACTGTGGCGCATGGAAGACAGAACCAGATGTCTGACGACAATGTCGCAAGGTTCTTATCAAAATATTCCGCCATGGCCCATGCGAAATGTAATGAAGTACCGGAGAGGGTAACGCCACATCAATTCCGGCATTCACGGGCTATGCATTTGTACAGGCGTGGTATGTCTCTTCAGCTTTTGGCAGAATTCATGGGTCATGCGACAGTTGTTTCAACTCAGATTTATGCTTATGCAGACACAGAAATGAAGCGTAGAGCTATCGAAAGATGTCAAACGGATGTGGAGGTAACAGACGTACCTGATTGGCAAAGCGATCCTGGAATAATAAAGAAGTTGTACGGCCTTGTATAGAATTACTTATTCCGATAGTTTCATACACCAGTTTATGTTTTATATGGATTCGTATGGATCTATCGGAATAACTAAAACATCGGAATAATTGCTGTGGGAAGGAAACGGATACCTTCTTCTGTACAAACGTTTTGAAGGAGGCTCACTTTCCTGGCCGCGTACCCCGCAGGAAGCAGTCACTATATCCAAGCATGATTTCCGGCTGTTGCTGCAGGGTCTGAATCCGATCCGCCCCAAAGTGAAGGACGTAGATCCGCATACAACCTTTTGATCTTTGTGCAAAGCAGAGATTTTTTAAATTGTATTTACCCCTCTGTAACCGACAGAGTATAGCCCTTGTGATCTGCTTATTATACCTGGTCATCGGCTGTACAAGTGAGGCAAAGAAGACATTTGCACCTTGAAAAACCTATATTTCCAGACAGCTGTATAAGGCATGAAACGCCGGTAAACCATAGGCGATATGACGAATCCGCAAAGAACGGAGATTCGCATAAAACCAGCATTTCCTGTATAATAGATGGTGACAGGAGGATGCGTTTATGAGCAAACAGTTCACTGCTGAAGAATTGAAAAATATGAGCACAGAAGCACTTGCTTTTATTGTGCTTTCACAGCAGGAACAGCTCAAAACGCTTAATGCGAACCTCGAAAACCTGATTGAACAGATCCGTATCGCAAACAGTAATCAGTATGGCCGCAGATCGGAAAAGCTGGATGTCATTGACGGGCAGATGTGCCTGTTCAATGAAGCGGAAGCTTTTGCTGATCCGGATGCTGAAGAACCTCCGGTTGAAGAGGTCGTCAAAAGCAGTAAACGTAAAAAGCAGAAAGGCAAACGTGATTCTGACCTTGAAGGCTTTCCTGTAGAATCCCATTCGCATGATATCAGCAAAGAAGAACTGAATGCTTTCTTCGGAGAGGGCAACTGGAAGGAAATGCCGCTGGAAACTTTCAAGCGTCTGCGGTATGAACCTGCCAGATGGACTGTCGAGAAGCATACGGTACATGTGTATGTCGGGACCGGCGGAGACCATCAAGATGAATTCCTGCGTGGCAGCCGGCCTAAAGATCTGCTTCGGAACAGTATCGTGACCGAGTCTCTCGGAGCCGCTGTTCTCAATGGCAAGTATGTTCTGGCCCTTCCACTCAACCGGATCTCTGAAGAGTTTGCCCGGGGAGGTCTTACCCTTTCCCGCCAGACAATGGCAAACTGGGTCATTGGATTCATGAAGTATTTCGAACCGTTCTGGGAGAGGATGAAAGCGCATCTGCTTTCCCAGGAAGTGGTCCAGGCAGATGAGACCCCGGTTCTCGTTGTACAGGACGGCCGTGAAGGCGTACACAACAGCTACATGTGGGTCCACCGGTCAAGTGAGCTCTGTAAGGAGAAACCGGTAGTCCTGTACGAATACCAGAAGACCCGGCACCATGAACACCCATTGGAATTCTATAAGGAGTTCAAAGGTGTTCTTGAAACAGACGGACTGCAGCAGTACCATCTGTTAGAAGAAAAACTGCCTGACCTGGTAAACGCCAACTGCTGGACACACGCCAGACGCGATTTCGCCGATGCATGCAAGGCAATCGGTAAAGGTAATACCGATGCATTGAAAATGGCGGTTGCGCACCAGGCATTGGAACTCATCGCAAGGATCTTTCACGAAGATGAAAAGCTGAAAGCTCTTTCCAGCGAAGAACGTTTGAAACAGCGGCAGATCATTGTCAAGCCTCTTGTAGAGGCCTACTTTGCATGGGTTCGTGAACAGATCGCCTCAACCCGCTCTCTCCCTAAAGGGAAAGCGATGCAGGGATTGAAGTATTGTCTGAATCACGAAAAGCAGCTGAAGATCTTTCTCGAAAACGGAGATGTCCCGATCGATAATTCGGCAAGCGAGAGATCCATCCGGCCCTTCTGCCTGGGTAAGAAAAACTGGGTACTCATCAACTCAGTAAAAGGAGCCAGAGCCAGTGCAGTAGCTTACAGTATTGCTGAGAGTGCTAAGCTTAATCAGTTAAAGCCTTATGAGTATTTCAAGTACCTCCTTTCAGAACTGCCATATCGAATGGACAGCAATGGAAATATAGATCCTTCGACATTGGACGATCTTATGCCATGGTCAAAAGATTTGTCGGAGGAGTGTTACAAGCGCCGCTGAAAACGCGGCGTTGTTTTTGTCGCATAGCGTATGATTTATTTGGCGCTTACGCCCAGATGCTCTCCGAACTTCTTCATTGACTTTACATTGACATAAACACAAATACCTCCCCCATTCCTTACACGCGCAAAACCGATTTTTTCAACGGCCTTTTTGCTCCGCACCGCGACCACTGGGAAACGCATCAATGACCGCTGAGGTCCGCAGAATGCACCTTTATAGTCTTTGGTTAATATATTTTATGACACAGTTTTTTCCGCTCCTTATGGGTTTCTAGATTGAAGGACCTTGTTGAACGGCATGAACAGTAGTAGTTTTTGAACAATATTGTTTAGCAAACATCCCACGACATATATCATAATAATAGTCAGAAATAGTTTTGCAGCGAACAAGAAAGAATTACTGGTTACATCTTCTAGCCTAACGATCTCATGCCACAAAACATTCCGAAATGATCCATGTTCATGAAGTAGATACACCCCAAAGGAAACGGATGCAACTTTCTTAATAAAACTTTCGAATATCTTATTCCATGAGTGTTGACTATGTATTGCAAAGCAAAACAAACTTACCGAAGCCACCAAAACCAGAACAGAATTATACTGAAACAAGAGTTTTGAAATGACCCTTAACTTCGGTAACATGGTACAGATAACTCTTATTAATAAAAGTAGTGCTATAGTTGTCAGATAAAGCCACCCCCATTTAAATACCACCGGATTTTTTCTGAAATATGCAGCAATAAGATAGAGCATGACAAACCAAACAATCCCGTACCCTTCATTTACACCAAATCCAAACCCAAAAATATTTATGCTAGGAGCAACTGAAAAGACAAGCAATAATAGAATCAGATCTTTACGGAATTGTTTTTCCGTGAGCCCACTTACAAAGCTATTCAGTATTGGGGAAATAATCATCAAAAGCAAATAATACGTAAAAAACCAGTATTGATGAGTGAAAACTGGTAATGCCATCTTAATGGCTTCCTTCACGCTGAATGTAGTGCCGTTTGGAATAGATGCAATCAACAAATACAAACCTACCGAGAAAACTTCTACTGTCAACCACAGATTGAGAAGCTTCTTTGAACTGATCTGCTTTTCACAGCAATAATATCCAGAAATCAGTACAAAAACGTTGACTGCGACAATACTAAACGATCTACTTACCGTTACAATCCAATATGGTATGGACCACGGGACTATTTCCGCATTCTCTGTTCCATATTGAGTTGCATGGAGGACGATTACCATCACCATCGACAATGCTTTTAAAGCATCAATATTAGCATTACGCGGACCCACCGTATAAATGCCCTCTGGCTGGTTGTTAAATCGTGTTTGATTGTTTCCACGCATCTTAATCCTTCTTTTCATAATTATGCTTTATAAATAGTCGCCACTCATCTGCCATCTTATATGTAATTATATCCATTTAAATATGACTACCCACAAAAAATACTAGTATTCCAAGTGTGCCGCTTTAAACAATTATCATCACTTCTCACATAACTATTGTTTCAAAGGCCTTATCCAAATAAAGTTTTGCATCCTGTTGACAAGATTTTAATTCCGTCAGTATTTTTGTACGTTCCATCTCGTTGAAATCATACAGTTCTAATTCTTTTTCATAGCATATTCTATTAGAAAGACCGAATCTATCTAAAAGAGTTACAATTCTATCAAACATCGTCCACGATCCACCTCTGGGAAAAACAATAAAAGAAGTAAGAAAAATAATTGAAAAAACAGAAGCATGAAAACTATCAGTGAATACACACTCTGCTTCGTCAATTAGAGAAATAAATTGTCCCGGATCAATCGCTATATTGGGACTAAAACGACTTCCTAAATCAATTATTTCTAATTGTTTATCATCACAATAGTTCTTTATTTTGTTTCTTAAATCGACAGAACATCCTCCTAGAAAATACAGTACTGCAAATTTGGAGGTTGACTTGCTGTTATCTTCTGGGTTTTTGATGAGTTCTCTCCATTGATCAGCGGATAAGCATAGAGTAGGATCTGGCAACAAGCAGGCATCTCTTCCCGTCAATTCATGTATTATTTTGCAACCTGAGATTTCTCTACAAGAAAGGAAATGCATCTTCTTTAACCCAGATACATGTAAATCAACATCTTCTTCAGGTATTACATCTCTTCCAAAGCTTGGCGCAAAACTAACTCTTTTGATTTCTGGAATAAAGCTAAGATAATAATATTCTAATTCGTTATTCTGTCTATGAAAATTATGCCAAACCTGATCGCTTCCAGTTACCACGAAACGGTATTCTGCATCATTTATATACTTAGTATTTTTATATTTTGAGCCAATTTTAACTTGAAATGGCATATGCTTGTTGCTCCAGTTTTCCAAAAGGATCCTTTTTCTCAGGACATGCATATACCCTTTAAAACGCGGGATACCAACAATTGCTAAACACGCTTTCAACAATAATTTTAGATCAGTTATTCTTTGCCTTTTCCATCTATAAACAAGATTTACAGGCACATTATGGTACCAATTTGATATTATTGTATTCAATGCATATGTTTGTAGACGATTCCCGAAATTTGCACAATCATAAAAAGAAACAATTAGTATTTTATCCATTATATTATTTGTTGTTTACACTATCCGTATTATATCGATTAATAACGTCTCTGTAAGAAATATCAATAAACTTAAGCACAATTGCATCCATTACCCCTTTCCGCTCGTCTTCAGGTGGTAATTTCATATAGTCACCATACTTCATCGCCAGATATCTGTCATACCCCTTAATAGCCATACATCTTATGCCTTCAAATTCAAGCTCAATATAGCCATTGAACAGTTCGCCAGGAAACCCATATGGATAGTTTTTTAAAGGCCACATCATGCAAAGAACATTTTGGGTTTTTAACTTATTATACTTACTTGTAATTCTATTCTTTAATTTGTGTACTAAAGAACTAGGTATCAGATATAGCAGACTATAAAACACCCTCATGAATAGATTTCTTTCATTCGTTCTTCCGAGGGCAGAATATAATGTTTTTCTTATACAAAACATTTTTTGCACAAAATGTTTTCTTGCTTTTAATCCATCTGGCATATTTTCAAAATCGAAAATATCTATGCATATACCAGTTCTCTGCTTTAATAATTCTTGTCCAGATTTTATGTATTCAGTTCCAAGTCTACGCATTTTACCATATCCCCACCGATAACCAGGATCTGTGCGATAATCTTGAAAGAAAAAGCGTGATGTGTCAAGATCAGTTTTACATGCCTCAAAGAAGCGTTCATACTCATCGTGCAAAAACATAATATCTAAATCGTCATCCCATGGAATGAAACCCTTGTTTCTTACCGCTCCCAGGAGAGTACCTCCATCTAATGAATAATGTATTCCATTTTTTCTACATATACGATCAACTTCAACGAGCATCTCTAATTCAATCAACTGAAGTTTCTTTAATTCTGTAGGCTTTAATTCAATAACATTACTCATTTTGAACTCCTGAAAATGAATTACTAAAACTTCCCATAGCAAAAATGGGCTTCGCACCTTGAAAACTCAATAATACAGGCAATCAGATAGGATCCTGATGCAGCCGGTGTCGCCTTTGCCAATGAATTACGGATATAATCCGGAAGCCTGCCGACGAACATCTCTATAAACATCGTGAGCTGTTCTTCTGTTGGCTGGAAGATGGCGCATACACTGTCTATCATGGCGGTTATGATGATCTAAAAAGATTCTCCAAAGGTGATATCCGTCAGTTCGTCCGTAAAAAAGTAGAAGATCTCACCAAGGGTTCTGTTGTCCGCACTTCGCCGCTGTTCCATGGCAATCATCAGATATCGGGTGAAGACGATTGCTACATGCGCGGTCAGCGCATCGTATGAAAGACTGTGGCATTCCGAAATCAGCTGCAGATACGATTTGCAGGTTTTGAAGAATACTTCTATCTGCCACCGTTTCCCATAGATGCGGATGATTTCTTCCTCGGACAGTTCCGGATTTGTGCATACGAAAGCAATCCAGTCTTCTTTTTCTTCTTGTTCCGAACACATACGATTTTGGCCGGAATCTTCTCGTCTTTACCAACCATGACGTTCAGGGAGAGAAGGTACTTGCTGCGGCCGCGGCGCTTCTTGCAGATACCGAAGATCTTGTTGATGGAGAGCTGCTTTCCTTCATACTCATAGTAGATACGGGAGCTTTTCCTGATCATGGCAATGGAATCCAGACCAAGGCTCTTCACCGCGACCAGCTGTGCCGGAGAGGAAAACCATGTGTCGAACAGGCCATAGTCACATGGTGACCGGCGTTCTGTGCAGTTTTAAGTAGTTCGATCATAACGTCCGTACCTTTTGTCTGTGCAAGCTTTCTGCGTTTTGCCACAAGGGAACGGCCGTCATATTGATCGACCGGTCCGATAAGGTTCTTCTCTTTGGAAGAGGCTAAAAGGCAGCTGTTCACAGGCAGGAATGTATTCCCATCGGTCCATCCAAGCGTCAGCAGACGGTATCCTTTGCGGTATTTCATGGAAGTATGATCAAATACACGGGAGCCCAGCTCTGTGTGCTTACAGCTAGTACGTTCAAAAAGGCTGTCGTCAACAACGAACGCGTTAACACGGTCTTTCGATGTAAGCGGCTCAACAGTGTCAGCGACTTTCTTTGACAGCAGAGTGGTAAAACGCAGCCAGTTTGTCTTTGGACTGTTCAGGAAGCGATAGAATGTATTTTTCGAGAACGCCTCTTTAAATGAGCCGGTCTTCTGCTGCATGTACATGCTGCGATCGGCGAAGACATTGCAGAGCTTATACTTGAAGATGTCGATCACCGGAACACCTTTATCCTTCTGGGCATTGCATTTGCGAAGAAGGTTACCCATCCCGAAAGAGAAAAAAAATGATGAAATCACATTAAAAAGTTCCTGTCCGTCGTTATCCTGTGGTAAAATTGAAATTGGCATAGAAAGTTCCTTTTGTATGGTTGTTTCTCGACAATTCAATTATACCAAAGGCACCGCGTCTATGCCTTTTTAATTGCCTACATTATTGAGTTTTCAAGGTTCAACATACCTTTTCGGTGTTGGAAGTTTTAGTGAATTATATTTTAATATATTCACGCTTATAAAAACGTTCAATAGTAGAAATAATAGCTTCAGAAACTTTCTCTTCTATATAAAAATCTTTCTTTCCGCTCTGAATCGCCTTTGCAAAAGCTATAATCTCATATCTGATGCCTTCTCCATCAAGTTGATAAAAATACCTTCTATTATTTGAAGGATTTTCAAACCTCACTTCGAAATAATCTGTTTTCCACCAAGGAGCCGGTACATATATATACCCATTTGTCCCTGTAATAATCAACTCACCTTCTGCCTTTGCAGCTTTTGCAATTTTGAGAGAGGCTACCGCTGTTTTAAACACATAATCGATTTTAGTAAATCCATCAAATTGCAAGTTGTCATCTAGTAAATGTGTAACAATATTTAACGAGTTATAATTATATCCCAATAATTGGAAAATGGGTAGCATTGCTGTGGGCCCCCAAGCGCAGATACTATTCTGTTTTTGCGTCAAATCAATTCCTTCTATATTTGCACCATCATCTAAACTAGTGCATACAGGATCTACAGAAATAATATTACCTATTTTTCCGGATTTTGCTATCCCCAAAAGGCGTGAATAGGCAGTTGAATAAGCAGTTTTTATTGCATCTGCCAATATTAGTTTTTTTTCATAAGCTATACGTAGCAGCTCATGGTACTGATCTATCGATAATGAAATAGGCGATTCACAAAGAACATGCTTTCCATTCATAAGAGCCTTTTTTATATCGTTATAGTGTCTTTCCGGAAGGGACGCTATATATACAGCATCTACGTTTTCCATATTGTTTGTACAGGGTTCATATTTAACTCCATTAACAAACTTCATCTCTCTAATAAATTTCTCACATATTTTCCCTTCTCCAATAGTTCCGATTATCAGTTTTCGCTTGTCAGCTCTAATTTCAGAGCTAGAGATTCCTTCAGTACGTGGGAGATAGATTACTTTACAATACTTATTTAAGTAATCAAATTTACCATCCCAATCTGAGCCAACAGTAAATATATCTACGTTATAACGCCGGATATCATCTATCTTCTGCCCTTCATGTTCTTCAACAATAATCTCATCTGCTAATCCAGTTGCCTTAACTGCCGATATTCGTTCAATTAATGACTGCTGATTATTGATTTTCCCTCGAGCCTTATCATAATCATCACTTGTTATACCTACTATTAAATAGTCTCCTAAAGCTTTGGCACGTTCTAATAGTCTGATATGTCCATAATGAAGTAAATCATAAGTGCCATAAGTGATAACCCTTATCATAAGTACAACCGCCTCTTTATTAAGAATCCAATTACAGTAAACCTCTTCTATGCATATCTTCTAAAGCTTCGACAAGAATAGTATTGTCACTTGGTTTCAAATATCCAATATGGCCGACCCGGAAAACACTATTTTTTAATTCTCCTCCATTTGGGCAAACCCAGATACTATAGTTGTCCTTAAGTTCTGTAAAAATCATATATGCATTACCGCGAAAAGTATGAAGAGATGTAACTCCATTAGCAGGCATTTCAGAAAGGATTTTAAAAGGTAGTCTCTTGATTTTATTTCTAAAATCCTGAGCCTGTGTTGCAACACGCAAAATCTCCGCATTGGCTCCACCGGCAGCATCAATTTCTCTTAATCGTGCATTAATTTGGCGGAGTATGCCGACTGCCGGAGTAAATGGTGTCTGTCCTCGTTCCATATTTCTTAAAGCGTCAGCGAGATTAAAATACATAGTTTTCACTTTTGAACGTTTTACCCTATCAAGTGCACGAGGAGAAAATACAATGATAGATATTCCAGGAGGACATGCTAGAACCTTTTGCGAACCGGTAATCATAATATCTGCACTGCATTTTTCCATATTAAAAGGATCAGCAAGAAAAGAAGATACACAATCACAGACGAAAAATAGGTTATTAATACGACAAAACTCTCCTATCATTTCCGTATCATATAATGTACCCGTAGAAGTTTCATCAACATTAACAAGTAAACCCGTATATTTTTTTCCACTATACTCATACAAGTGATCCTTTGTAAGTTTCTGTCCATAATCTAGCTTTATGCTTGTATATGGAATATTGTGTATTTCACACAATTCAACAAATCGATGTCCGAAACTCCCTCCATCAACTATCAGTACATAATCCCTTTCTGAAAAGCAATTCATCACTACAGCTTCCATTGAACCAGTAGAAGAATTTGTCATAAATACAGTTTTCGAATTCTCTGGTGCATTGGCAAATTTTAATATCAATCGCTCATTTTCCAACATGATTGAGGAAAACTCAGGTGTGCGAAAATAAGGGACTTGTTCTCCCCCAATGGCACAAATATCATCACTGCACATAACTGGTCCAACAGTAAAATTAAGCATTATTTTTACTCCGACTTAATTCATTATAATCATAAATGAAGCTAACAACTAAAGGATGATGTGTTACTCGCTGCTCTACGGGAGGAAGCGTCATATAATCCCCAAAATAATATGTCAAAAACCAATCATATTCTTTAAATGCACAATATTCTTTTCCTTCAAATGACAAATAAATTAATTCATCAAAAAGATCAGAAATAAAGAATTTATGTGCGCCATGTATGGTCCCATTCCAAAAAAGCAGCAATTGTGAGTTTTTCTTTTTATTCCATGCAGTTTTGATTTTGTATGTTGCTTTTTTTAAATGCTTTTTCCATGTATTAGGCATACTAAGTAATATTCTTTCAACTCCCCCTTTAAATCCAGTTGAGCCACTGGAATGGTTTCTGGTCATCAACATATTAATCTGACATGCCATGTATTGTATTTGTCTCATTAACCCTTTGGGTGCGACCCTGTCGACAGGAAAAATATCAATGAAGATACCTGTATGATATGGTACATATTTTTCGCCTTCGCTTTGGATGAAGCTTGTATGGTTCTTTCTAATTTTCAAAAAATTATTTTCATAAGGTGGGTCAGTTTCATCAGTTTGCAAAAATAATCCCTCCTGAGGATCTGTTTCCCAAGCCGCTATAAATCTGTCATACTCCTCTCGTATCATCATTAAATCAATATCATCATCCCATGGAATAAAGCCTTTATGGCGAACTGCGCCAAGTAGTGTTCCATATGCAAGAGAATACTTTATGCCATGTTTCATACAAAACATGTGAACTGCATTTAAGATATCTAATTCTGTGTTCTGGATTTTTTTTAATTCCTGATTCATCAAAGTTATCCCCTTTGAGGCGATTATCATTAACCTTTTTAAAACAACAAAAAATGATGAAAGATCTCAACTATTTTGATTGTGAGTTTTTGTTTGAGTTCTTTTCCGCTGTTAAAAGACTAAAATCATTCAATATTCTAAATGCTCTATAAATGAATATGTTTTTAGAAAATATGTAATAGACGAATTTATCTATAGATTTAATTTTTTTATTACTAAACAATTTTTCCTGTGTTTTTGATCTTAGGTTTATACATTTTTCTGCCAAATCCAAATCTGTATCGAGAAACTTGCATGCGTATTCCAAAGCCAAGGTTTTCTTGTAAATTTCTATTATCAATAACGCACAAAGGTATTCATTCATACAGGCAGTTAATGCCTTATATATATAATTACAAAACTCAAATTCACCTTTAACTGTTCCTAATGTATGAACTGCTGATGTGCTACGCATCACATATGCATATAATGAATTCTCGATAATGCATACTCGTGGTCTCTTAGCATATAAACTTAAGTTATATAAATAATCCTCTCCAAATTTAATATCAGGAATATATTTTTCCCCGTAAATAAAAGAAGATGTAAAAATACGTCCCCATATATACAATCTCTTATTTCTATCATTAATTACTTCTTCGAGAGTTCCTTGTCTAGCAGTTAAAGATGAATCATTAAAAGGCGGATCCTTATCCAAATTTGTAATCCTAATGTAATTACAGATTGTGATATCTGCATTAAACTGTATGTGCGCTTTGAGAAGGAATTCAAAATAACGCTCACTTACAATATCATCACTGTCTATAAAGCAGATATAATCGCCTGTAGCTAATGATAGTCCAACATTCCTTGCAATTGATACCCCTTGGTTCTTCTGATGAATTACAGAAATACGTTTGTCTCTTTTTGCATATTCATCTACTATCAAAGAACTTCTATCTGTGCTTCCATCATCTATAACAATTATTTGGAGATTATTATATGTATTATTAATTATAGAATCCAGACATTTGGATATATATTCCTCCACATTAAAAATAGGAACTATAACTGAAATCAGATAAGAATAATTGGTATGTGATAATTCTTCTATCATTTGTTTAAGCTTTCAAAGGCAATTCGTCACAATATAAAATAATGGATACTTTTATAGTACGATTTATTTTAATCGATTACATACTAACATACTATTGTCTTGTTCTACTCTTTTGAATTGTCAACACTCAAATCAATTAAAACAATTTCTGGTATATTATTAAATCTTGGAAATTTATCATAAGAACCCAATCCCGATGAAATCACCATCTTTTTCGTTTTATCAGATGACAAATAGACACCTTTAACTTCTCCAGGAAACCACCCCATATCCGGTGCATAAAGCCCTCCTACAAAAGGAATACGGATCTGTCCTCCATGTATATGCCCTGCGAGTACCAAATCAACATCCCAGCTATCTAACCCATGATTATAAACCCAACATACTGGCATGTGACAAAGCAGTAACTTGTATCGCTCGGTATCTTCAAATTCATGAAGAAAATCGCATTCTTCTTCGCGATACTCTCCAGTGTATGTATCAGGAAGACAATACCCGTATATTCCTCCAATACGAATTAAGGCTCCTTTTATGCTAATATCCCGCCATTCGTATTCAAGTACTTCAGCTCCTGCATCTTTATAATAATCAGCGATGTTCTGTCCCTCATGCTGTATATTCCATGCAGCCTCGTGATTTCCAAAAGAAATATAAACAGGAGCAATACCAGATAAATCTGAAATCAATTTACAGGCAATATCTACGTCCTTCTTCGTCGAATTATTATTAATCTGATCTCCTGTTATACAAATTATATCCGGTTTTACCGATTGTATCTTACTAATCAGCTTTTCATTGCTCTCGCCAAAGATACTGTTGTGTTGATCTGTCAGCTGCACAATTCGTATAGTGTCATTTTCAGCATTGTCTCCTAATGAATAATGAGTGATACCTAAGCCATATTTAGAAATCCAAAGTTCAAGCAGTACAGATACTGCAACAATACTCAATAATACAATTATTATGTTTCTAGTAATCTTCTTCATATCCCACAATACATTTAGTACAAGTGCATGTTATTTTATATTTTTGATTCTTCTTATTGTATTTTTGGCAGTATTTTTTAAAAGGCTTATTCGTCTTTTTGATCTTTGTCTTCTAACAAAAAACCTAAAATCCTTTTCAGTAATATTCTTCAAAGCATCATCTTTAACAATATTATTATTAATGATGGATGGATTATATAATATGGCATCCTCTTCTTGGTATTCTTTAAAGTCAGCCATTTTGGAAACAGATTCCCAAATCATTTTACCTTTATCAGTATGTACGATGATTATAGATGTACCCTTATTGTCATCGAAGTCAGGTATCGACTTCCATATTCCCCAGCAATCTCCTAAAGTAATATCGCTTTCTCCTCTTGTCCCTTTATATTTGCAATTTTCGCAGGCTTTATTGCTGATATAACCTTTAACAAAAAATTGTATAAAAGGATCATTACTGGCTTTTAGATGGGTAATATTTCCATTTTTATAATGAAACTCTGTGTTATAAGAATAGTCGGTCCATCCTGTGCTTTTGGATCTCAGATTAATCTCCGCAATATTTAACAACGTCTGCTTGTCAAATTGAGCTCTAAATTTTAAATACTCTCTCCAGGCTTTTCTGGATGGAATACTATTACATACTATATCCACAGTAATGAGTTTATCATATTCTCTTCCAAGATATCTCCTCAAAGCAGATATTTGACACGGCGTTCCGCTCATTAGTACATATTCATCCTTTGAAAGAAGGGCTTTGATTTCTTTAAATAAAGTCCCAATTTCACTCTGTGAATATTTGGCTCCATATATTTTTTTTATGAGGTTTTTGTCATTTGTAACTATATGCCTTACCTCATGATTGGCATCATATACTGCTCCAGCTATATAACCATTTAATCTTAGTACATAATCAGTCAATAATGGAAAAATCCCACCTGACGAGCAGAGATCTCTCGTATTTAAATCTTCATTTTGAGCTGCATAATATGTACTTTTACATGACTGAACATCATTGAAGTTCGCAGGACATGTTTTTTTGCATTTTTCACAATTTATGCATTTGGTATTATCTATTACGGGTTTAAAAAAGCCACTTTTATCCTCTTGCATGCTTATTGCCTTGGCCGGGCAAATACATTGGCATACTGAGCAGCCCGTACACAAATTATTATCGGTAATATACTCCATGGCTATCTCCGACAGTTTTTTGACCATAAGTTTCAGAGCACAAGATTAGAATATCCCTTGGCCACCTTCTTTAACGGCGCAAAAAATAGTGCACCTTGGTTCTTATTTTTATAAGTTTGGCTTTGCATACTATAAAAGCTAAATTCTTCTCTCTTATCTTATAATAAAAATCATCCCGTGTAGTACAATCTATAAAAAACTCCTTGTTTTTCATGTCTTTAAAATAACTTATGACATTGATATCTTTTTCCAATCCATAATATTTGCAAATTAAATATAGATGATTTGCCTTATCATTTAAAAAGTCAGCATCTTTCGTTCCAATTACATTCTTCCAGGATTTATATATATTATCGCATAAACTACAATAGTCTTGATGTGTTATAAAAGAAAGAGAATTATGGTTTATAACATAATTATATAAACTTTCTCGCAATGAACATATTTTTCTGGGCGTCTTAAAAACTTCTAATGAAAAGAGTTCATCTTCATACAACTTAACATCTTTTCTGAATCTGTTTGATGCGATACATTCCCGTTTAATTGCTTTTATCCAGGGATATCCAAATGTATCACATCTGGATAAATTTACTAAATTGTTGTAATACCCGTCCTGTATATGAGGGGGTAAAAACTCAGTTTCCGAATGGTTCTCAACTCTTGTAAATCCAAAAAATACAGCATCGCATTTGTTATCACGAAAACTATTAACAACTTTTTCCAATAATCTACTATTTACATAATCATCGGAATCAATAAAAAAAATCAAATCTCCACGCGCATTATCTAAACCAAGATTCCGAGCAGCGGAAACACCTTGATTTGGCTGATGTAGAATACTAATATTCTCACTGTTAAAAGCTTTGACTATGGTTACACTTTCATCTGTAGACCCATCATCTATGACAATAATTTCATAGTCCTGATAAGTCTGTAAAAGCAAGCTATTTATGCATCTACCTATAGTTTCTTTCGAATTATACATTGGAACAATAACCGAGCATTTCATAAGGACCTCGAATTTAAAAAAAATTCATTTTGCAAAATGCAGATGTGAGTTTTTTTATATTTATGTAAATAAACTCAAATTGCTCTTACCCTCGAGAATTGATATTATGTAATCAGAAAATTCCTTTTTTTCTATGTTTATCTTTCTCTTAAAAGAATTGAAATCACACTTTAGATATTGATCTTCAGGCAGCAAATCATTCCATCTATCTTCATATTCAAATTTATTTAATAATGATTCTAACCTGGATAACATATAGTTTTCTGAACCCTGCCTTCGATAGACGATAAAAGGTACAGAAAAAAGGATCGAAAAAGCTATACAGTGGAACGAGTCTGAACAAACTAAATCCGCATTTCTCACCAGATACAGGAACTCTCCAGGTCCTGCTGAATATAATTCTGACTTTGTTGTATCCATAAGATCATAAACAGCAAAGCCATTTTTTTCAGCCCACTTCTCAATTTCATTGTTTTTTTCTCCCAAATAATACTTCAATACATATTTTTGAGAAGTATCTATTCTCGTTTTCTTTTCAACGGTTTTCCATTCCTCAGGACTCAGCATCAAAACCGGATCTATTAATACCGGTACTTCTTTCCCAATCAAGTTTTTTATTATTTGGGCACCCGAATCCTCTCTAACAGATATATTTTTGAATTGAGACAAATGTTGATAATAATATTTTGTGTAAGCAGCTGGTATTTCCTCTACTCCAAAGCTGGCAGCAACCGAATTTTTCTTGCCATTTTCTGCAAAAGTGAGAAAATAATCATCTTTTCTGAAATTCTTTATTCTGCAATTCCATACCTGATCACTTCCGGTAACAAACAGATCAAATTTACTGTTGAGATCCTTCGGAAGTGACTCACACTCATAATATTTTCTGTGAGGAATCCACTGTTTGGTCCATTCCGAAAAGTTGAACCAACGAACCACCTTCGGATTGATCCTATTATTGGCCAGTCCCGAAAATCTGCAGAAACAAAGCAGAATTTGCTCTTTGATCCAACCAATGACACTTCCAGAAATGCGCTTATTGCTATACCCTTCCAACGTAACTGCGTGGCATTTAAAGCGTTCATTCAATAAATAACTGAGAGCATAATTCTGTAATCTGTTACCGTAGTTATAATAATCTATTATTGTAACAATGCCTACTTTTTTCATTTTCCTAACGTTCTATCTAAATTTCTTAATTATTTTCTCCCAGATAGTTTTTGCAGTTCCCTTTAAATATACAAACTCTTCACTGTTTCTAAAAAAGATAATAAAAACAGAATTTGGTACAAGGCTGCAGATGATAAATTTAATTAATACATTTACCCATACTTGATAATTACATAAACTACATAGGAAAAAAGATATGGAACCGGCAATTGCAAGAACGATCAGATAAAAAACATATCTTTTCCAGTAATGTAAAGGGCTCAATTTGAAACCGTATTTATATACTGCATAAGGTTCATACCATAGATTTGTACAGATTCGGGCTAACAGGGTTGCTAAATAAATACCAAGGATTCCCCATATTCGACCAAATATTACATCCATCACAAGATTAATAAACCCTGTAAAGAATAAAATAAACTGTCCATAACGAAACAACCCCATTGCGCTCTTATATGTATAAACTGCATGAAGCATCCCGATCGTAAACATATTAACTGCTAATATAAGTGGTATCGCGGGGTTAAGAACATACTGTTCTCCATATAAGAGTTTGACTAGATCTGATGAAACAAATGCCATACCGATAGCTCCCCATCCATATAGCCAGAAATTCATCATATTCAATATTTTGAAAATAAAAAAGTTCTTCTCTCTTGTTGAAGTTGCGTTTAGATTTCCTACACTTGCTGAAAAAGAATTAAAAAAGGGGGTAACGATTTTATCTATCATCGAACATAACATTTGATAGTTTGATGCAAAACCAACCGAAACCAAACCTTTGAAATATGTTATAGCTATATTATCAGTACTATTGACTAATACACCCGAGAGTTTATTAATTCCCAGTGCTCGAATATTTACAAATAGAGATCTCTTTTCTTGCTGAGATAAAGGCGGAACATCTTTATCCTTGATAAAAGGGTAGTCTTTGACTGCTTTTTGTGAAATCCAAATGTTATATGTAATACTTCCGATTATTTGTATTACCAGGTATGTAATGTATTCGTGTGTTAATATAAGAAAAATAATCTGACAAACGCTTTGTAATATTGTAATTACATAATTATATGCTTGAATTACATACTGTCGCTGCGAAGCTTGTATCAATGATGCCCTATATCTAAAAAAGTAGCTGGCTACTGAATTTCCCAAATATAATAGATATATGACATATAGATTTTCCTTTATATCTGGCTGCGTTCGAATTATAAGATTTAGGAAAGGCATTGCAGCCAGCCCTGCTATTGCAATAATAAAGCCAATTAATGCATAAGCCTTCCTGTAAAACTGTATTATCGCCGTTATTTTCTTCTGATCATTTTCAGCTAACGGTTTGTACAATGCATATATTATTGCACTGCCAATTCCAAGTTCTGCTAAAGAAAGAACAGAAAGAATATTAGTAAACAAACCTCTGACGCCCAGATATTCTGCGCCTAATATTCTTACAAATATGACGCGGCATACAAAACCTATTAAATTATTGATGACATCCCCTGCCATGCCAGTAAACATATTCATCAGGGAGTATTCTGTACGGCTTCTTTCCTTCATAGTTTTTATTTACCACGATAAATATAACATCTTAATATTAAGCATTTTCCAAATAGCTCAAAAACTTATGAATCTCGCCCTTGCCTTCGAATCCTTTTTTTGTTATTCGATTTTCAAATAAATTACGCAGTTCCCTATTATTAATCAGTGTCAAAATTCCGTCTGTAAGTCCGTCTACAGTTGCATCTACAATCAGCCCATCCTCACCATGTGAAATCTGATCTCTGATGCCGCCTGAAGGTTTGGTCCCTATTATCGCTTTGCCCAGAATGCCAGCTTCACAGATCGTTGTGGAATATCCTTCTGTATAAGAAGGCTGAACATAGATATCACATGCACGCATATAGCAATAGGGATTATTCAATGTGCCCAGAAGGAAAACATTTTCTTCAACCTTATATTGGTGAATCAGCGTCTGAATTCGACTTTTTGCATCACCGTCTCCGATTAAATACCAGCGGACATGTATTTCTTTATCAAGCAATGCTCTCATAATTGCCGGAATCATGTCCTGGCCCTTTTCTGATGATAATCTTCCAACTGTTAAGATATTGATAAAATCAGAAGAAAAACTATTTTGGAATTCTTCCTTTGATTTCTGTATGATTTCCGTTTTATTAATCGGATTATAATAAACAGTAGATTTGTTTTTTGCAAACGGATAATAATTAATGAATGATTCCATAGTCGGTGTAGAAACGAAAAAAAAGTGATCGATTCTGCCATAGTACTTCTTCAATTCATTCATTTTTTTCTGTGGGAATGATATTTCACCATGAATCCAGACCACCTTCTTGTGCGCATGCATTCTATACAATAAATTGAGTAATCTCTCTGGAGATTGTCCATGATAAGAAATCGCACAATCGAAAAGATTTTCTGTAATGTATCCATGTCTTTCAACAATATATCTGTAATTATCTACGCCATCCATTCCAGCCTTGATTTTGAAATAGTAAATACAATCCTTGACAAAATAGCCTATCCGAAATGAATTAATATCATTCCTTACAATTTGACGAAAGTCGTCCATTTCGTCTATTATGAGCCGAATATTCTCTTTTAATTCAGATAGCAACTCTCCACTTTTTTCACTCAAGATCAAGGTCACATCACAGTAGCCAGTTAATTCGTTAATAAAGTTTAGTGCAATTTTATTTGTTCCGCCCATTTTAAGCCAAGGTAATAAAACAGCAACCTTTTTCCGTTCAATACTAGTCACTATTTCATTATTAAATCCTTTTTCCTGCATCACTCGCACCTGTTATTTAGTTCTCAAGTTTCTTCTTACAATTGGAAATAACCTTGTAGATTCCAATCTTGCATTGATAAACTATAAATGCCGTGTAAATACCTAAATAGTTTTCTTTTCTTATCATTCGATCCATCATAGTATTGCTTGTATGGATTGCAAAAATATATGATCTCGCCAAAGAATGGAAATAGATTTTTTTGTTTACATTATGTTCGAATCCATAATAAACACATCGCCTTACAAAACCATTTGCTTTTTGTTCCAAAAGCATTTTGCTTCCAGATTCATTTTTCAAAAGATTTTCCCAGGCTAAATATACTTTGTCAGAGAGTACACAATAATCTTTATGCGTCTTTCTGGTCAGCATATTATTTCCATCAGTCACATAATTATACAATGCTTTTTTTAATACTGAAATTTTATTTGCATTTCCAGAAACATGGCATGTAAACACTTCATCCTCAAACAATGACATGTCTTCCGGGAAAATAACATCACTCAGTATTTTTCTGGATATACATTTAATCCAGGTATATCCAAACATGTTTCTTTCGGAGAGCATATTGAGCAAAGGAATTCCTTGAATGTCTCCGGGAGGCAATATAGTTTCAAAGGCTTGTCCTTTATGATCAACTCTGTGATATCCAAAAAACACCATATCCGGCTGATCATTATCTATAAACTTTTTTAATGATTCAAGATAATTCTCTGCTACATAATCGTCACTGTCCACAAAACATATATATTCTCCTTCCGCTGCTTTTAGTCCTGTATTCCTCGCCGCAGAAGGACCTCTGTTATCCTGGTGAATTACTCTGAATCTGTAATCATTAGACACAATTGACTGACACACGAACATGCTATTGTCATTCGAACCATCATCGACCATTATTACTTCAAAGTCGTTAAATGATTGTACCTTTATAGCTTCCAGACACTTGGTCAAAGATTTCTCAGAGTTATAAATTGGAATTATTATTGAAAAGAACATTCGATAAAAATCCTATAAACGTAAATAATCAAGACAGAATTTTATCCGATATTTAAGGCTTGCTGTACTGAGGAACAAAATATAAAACAGATTGTTTCTGATTATTCTTTTTAAATACTCATATTCTTTATTGAATTCAGACCTCTGCTGCTGCCCGATTCTATGGATCAGCACATTTACACTCTGCAGATAGAAAGTATATGCTTTTCTATATAATCCGGGATAGTTTACTTTTATAAACTCATAGTTTTTTCGCCAGGCTTCTTCCTCATCCATACTCCTGTTAGAAAAGGATGCTGTCATAATACTCTCTGAACGTATTCTATAATAATATAGTGCGTCTGTTATCTGTACGATCCGATCTGCTTTATCTATGAGCAAATATGTTGTAAATGCATCCTCGCAGAGTTTTCCAACAGGAAATCTGATATTATTCCATAAGAATTTCCGATACATTTTATTACATGAACTAGTAGGGAAACGTGAATCACTGTAGAGAAGATCGAGCATGGTTTCCGAATCTCCAACAATATTGCTCTTTCCTCCCCATTTGACTTCCCTGTCTGGATAAACGCTTATTATATTGCAGGCACAAATATCTGCATTCTCTTCATTGATCGCATCCATCATACGCTGGAACATTTCTGGTTTAATCCAGTCATCGCTGTCTACAAATGCTATGAGTTCACCGGAAGCAATATCCAGCCCTGCATTTCTTGCGTCTGATAATCCGCTATTTTCTTTATGAACGACCTTTATTCTTTGATCTTGCAACGCCCAGGAATCACATATATGCGGACAATTATCGGGTGAACCATCGTCAACAAGGATTATTTCAAGATTTTTGTAAGACTGATCGATAATGCTCCGGATACACTTGTCTAAATAAGCTTCTACATTATATATCGGAACGATAACAGAAATAGTTGGCTCCATATTTATTGAGCTCCTGTATAAGAATCCTTAAGTCTTTTTGCCTGTAATTTGATCCTGTACTTTCTTAGCAGATTGTTCATTCTTTGGCCTATATCGTACAAATATGGTGTATGTATTATTGTGAAAGCCTTTATTCTCAAGAATTGAGGAATCGGCTGACGTATAGTGTCTATACTTTTCAGAATGTTCTTGCATTCTTTTCTAAGTACTTCTGCCTCTTCGGTTCGCGTCCCCAATAAGGAATTATATACACTAAAAGCTCCATGAATATAATTTACCTGAGCATCCTCTTTAAAACCATCAGGTACATAATCAAATATCATTTTTCTTGCTCTGATTATGTTTCGTCCATTCGCAACGGATTGCTTATTATTTGACATGGAGTTTCCCCTTCTCCAATATAAGTATCCGCAGAACTCTTCCATAACACTGCATTCTGCACGATTAAACAAAACAATATTTCTGAGCATATCCTCATTATTTACTATTGAAGTATCCAGACAGCTATTTTGAATAATAGACGAATGATAGATTTTATTGCAAAGGCTGGGCTCCATTTCATCCCCCTTTAAAAGGGCCTTGCAGCCTTTGTCATGATTAAAAACCAAGAGATTTCCAGTTCCATTTACCGGCTTCCGCCTCCCATCATAGAAGCAATACAGAATTCCACATTGAGAAATCTGCGCATTATGATGAAGTGCATTTCTTATCAGTTTTTCGTACATCTCAGGAATGATCTCGTCATCTCCATCTACAAAACCGATGTATTCGCCTCTAGCCTCCTGGATTCCACGCTCTCTTGTCTCAACAAGACCTCTGTTTTCCTGATGTACTGCAACTACTCTTTTATCTTTTGAAGCATAATTATCAATAATTTCTGGTGTATCGTCCGATGACCCGTCATCTATCACGATCACTTCTATATTCCGATATGTCTGTGCAAGAATACTATCAAGACACCTCGGAAGCCATTCAGACACGTTATATGCAGGAACAATTACCGATAATAATAATCCGGAACTCATTCTTCTACCTTTCCACAAATTCAGGGATGCTTTCTGAGCTTAGTCAAATATAGAATCTTTTTAAGATCTCGCTTAACTCTTCTTTTCATAGTCAATGGTTTTACATATTCCTTAAGTGTTGCCTCTATCCCCTTTTCCTGGTAACATTTCCAGAACATTTTTCTTCTTGGAGAAGGTATACTGGGTTTGATTAATGTGGGCTGCATACAGTTTCGAATATCACATTTTATATAATCCAAATCAGATCTGATTTTTCCGAAAACAGTTTTTCCTTTTTGTGTATTTAGCAGAACAAGCGAAACCCCACATGAATCCCCAAAAGAAGGATCTGTCTTTTCGTATCCCCAGAAATCTGCCAGTGTAACATCTCCGGGTCTGTTTGTATTGGCGAATTGACAATTATAACATGATGGCCGGAACATAATATGCTCGTAAAAGAGATCTGTATAATCTCTGCTTACAATTTTTCTGCCACTCTCTAAGACAAATGATTCAAAATGAGTTTCCCACCCAAAAGACTTGTCACGAAAATCTGCCTTTCTTATCCCTTCTTTGTATTTCGACTGTATGTATGCGTAATAATCGTTCCAGAATTTAGGGCTCGGAACTCCATGGCAGACCAAATCACATGTCAACAGGTTATCGTGGTTTATATGTTTGGTATCCAGAATTGATACAAGACCGGAAACCTGACAGGGTGTTCCAGAGAACAGAACTTCTCTGCCGCTTATTAAATCTTGTTCCACCTGTTCAAATATATTATCAAGCCTGCTCTGAACATATTTGGCACCCTTCATAAGATCCCTTGCTTCTGACGTTTCAGCCCGAATATGCTCTACTTCTCCATTTGTTTCTAATACAGAACCATAAAGCACACCATTATGCTGAAGTATATAGTCTGAAAATCCAATAAAGGCACCGCCTGATCTGCTTGATGTCCTTGTTGTCAAATTCTTGTGTTTTACACCATATGCTTCCGGAAGATCATCCTTACTGCGCCTGGGCATTGCCTTAAATGAGCAAAACTGATCGCATTTTCCACAATGTATACAAATATCTTCCCGTATCGTCGGATACGAAAACCCTTCCGAATCATCTTTCATTAGAATGGCATTTACTGGACAAATATCTACGCATGCAGTACATCCGCTGCAATCGCTTTGTTCTCTTTTTCGTAATGGCTTAAATAGCTTTTTCTTCTCCTCCGACGAACATTCTATTTCTTCACCTTGCAGAGCCATAGAAAGAAATTTCAATGAACGGGTTCTCAGAATCTCAAGTTTTTCATCTACTATCTTGTAATCTATTGTATTCTCAAGATCAATATCCGATACCAGCGTGACCTTTCGATCCTTCAGTTCCAGACTCTGAAGCAAGTCATCTATTCGAGTCATAACTCCATTATTATCATACACATAAAACTGTTTGTGCCATAATAATGACAGTGCGACACCATGAAATGAGTTTGTCACAAGAAATTCAGCATGATCTAATAAAGCAAGGAATTCTTCAGGCCCTTGATAACCCCGTTTGCCATGCATGCTTAAGATCTTTGGAACTGTCATTGACAAAACTTTGCATTTAAATCTTTTTTCCAGGCTTCGTATCGTAATATCTGAAACAGGATTACTATCAATCTGATATAAGAGAATGTACGGGTTTCTTTGTTTTCGGGAGCTTTCTATATCCTCCAATATCGTTCTGCCTGCCAATAGCGTCGGATCGAGGACTACCGGATAGTTTTTTCCAGTCAGTATCTCTGCATATTCTGCCAGTTTATGTTCGCGAATTCCGATTATCGCGCCAGTAGACCGGAGATTCTTTTCAAAATCCAATTCCTTTCCTAATGGAAACGGAATATCATGAGCGCTGGCTCCATATACTACAGTAATGGCTTCTTCAGATATATCACCAAAATAAACCGGGTCAAACCTTCCACCTGTAATATTATAATTCCATATCTGATCGCTTCCTGTCACATATACATCAAATCCCAACTCTCGAATTTGATCTTTATTTACACACTGCTGAGATTCATTCAGGTAGTCATCACGAAAGCATCTGAATGCCCTCCAACGTCTTCTATCAAAGGGATAACTTAGAAGAGCTTTCATGAATTTGGGAAAGGCACGCTTTTTATTAATGGCATGCGCAAAGGCATAAAAAGGACGAGGGCCTATATCATTCCCCGCATTGTAATCAATAATAGTCGTCTCATAACCCAACTTCTCACAGACGCGTTTCATCGCATATGCCTGCAGAACTGCGCCATAATTCAGTGCCCGATTAAAGGTTATAATACCTAATTTCTTCATGCTTTTATCCTTTTATAACAGGAGCAAGCCTCTTATATTCTTCCGATTTTATATATTTCTTTGCTGAAGCAAGGCCTTTTCTGGAAATCGCCCATTCCTTTAATGTCATTCTGTGACGAACTACAGAATAGAAATATCGTATATCGTTCCAAATAATAAAATAACCCAAAGCAAGACGAGAAACTATTCTCCCAAGTGCCCACTTCTGCTCCTTATATATAAATCGATGCCAGAAAACATATCTGTTAAAGCTCCTGGAAAACAATATATTGGGATTATTCCCTTTTGTAGAAGTCCCTCCATCCAAATGTTCATATTGGGCATCAGGAACGACCATCGTTTTATAACCCATGAGCCAGGCTTTGTAAAACATTGTCTGATCATCTAATGCCGCATATCCATGTGAATCTAGCCAGTGTTCATTATCCAGTTGAAGACATTTCATTGCTTCTACATCTGCATAAAAACATGTCCATGGGGCAGATTGAGTTTCATAATACCCCCCTTCAGATTGGTTCAAATGACGATTATATGAATAGCCAGTTGTTTTCAGCACCGAAATATATCTGTCATTTCGATGAAGTAAAGATGGGACAGCGCTTCCCATAATTGCACATATTATAGAGTTCATTCCTTCATCAGGCAGAAAAGAATATAATGGAGCAACGGAAAAGGAACCTCTGCCGTGTGCAATTGGACCATGAAGCTTCACTATAAAGTCCTTAGGAAAAGAAACATCGTCATCGCAAAATAAAGCATACCTAGTTTTACACATTTCTGCTCCAAACAGACGTTGGCGAACCATGCCTTTTTTACAAAAATAAAATAACTCACATCCTATTTGCTCTCTTGGCAATTCACTATTATCAGGTAAAACCACAATGACTTCTTTGGGTTGAGGTTCCAACTGCAAAACAGAATTCAATAAAGATTGATATTTTTGATGAGCATGTCCAGTTGTACGAATAATAACAGAATAATCGATTTGCTCCATTTTAAATTTTCCTAATCAAATCAAGTAATAATTGTTCTACTGACTTTACTGTATTCTCCAAGATAAATTCTTTCCCTCTTATCAATGCCTGTTGGCGATAATGCTCAACCGCTTTAGAATTATCTAAAAGATATCTAATTCCTTCATACAAGGATTGCTCATCATTCTCAGTAACAATGCCATATTCGTTATGTTCTCCAAGTAGTTCTGAAGCGCCTGAACATTTTGTACTAATTACTGGTATCCCTAAAATAAGGGCCTCCGTTACAGCTGTCGAGAACCCTTCTCTACGTGATGAACAAACAAAGAGATCCGCATTTTTAATAACGAAATACGGATTATCCATAAAACCAAGAAAAGAAAACGTTTCTTTTATTCCTTTTTTATTTACTTGTTCCTCTAAATCACGCCTCGAATTACCTTCGCCCAAAATATATACATGTGTCTTATAACTTGATTTATGTAGACGCATCTGGATATTTGCCAATCTGTCAAATCCTTTAGCAGGAATAATTCTACCAACAGATACAATATTAAATTCGTCTTCATTAAATAACCGAATTGCACCTTTATCACAAGATTTAGATTTGATTTTCTCTGAGTCAACCGTATTATAAAGAACACAAGTATTCGTCAAATATAATCCAGCCACTTTAAAAAAGGCATCCTCAACTGTTTTTGCAACAAATGCAACCTTATCAAAACTCTTATAAGCATCAATCGCTGTCTTGAATGATTTAAAACCGGCAGATAGTTGTCGTTTATTATGCATTTCAACATGGACCCATGCAACTTTTTTTGAGTCTTTGTACGGGCAACCAGAAATGATATGTGTAGTTGGTCCTTCAAGATATGAAACCACGATATCATATCTTTTGCCTACGATCATCTTATAAAGTAATCTTGCAGGGATTCTGGCAAACAAACGGCTGTTACCACGAAATTGATGGTAGAGAAAAGAGCGATATTCAATCCCCTCATGAAGCCGATCCTTCTGAGAATTTTCGTCAAATAATGTCTGTACAGTGACTTTAAATTTGCTTTGATCCATATGATTAACTAGATCTACAAGTACATTTTCTGCTCCACCCCGATCCAATGTCGGAATCAAAAACAAAACACTGATCATCTTCTGTCTTCCTGTTTATTATCAACGATTGATAAATCGAATTATCTGTGCCCATATGATTCCAGGAATCAAAGCCAGTACGGTATATCCTTTCTTTGGAGATTCCGCAACTGCTTTGTTCAGTTTTCCTGCCAATTGGCAACTGGCCACATAATGTACATTCTGTTTAAACCGATATAATGCGCTTCGATCTGGAAGCTGCATATACAGTTTTCTGTATTCAGCAAAGCTATTCGGGCTGTTATAATACAACCTGATTATATTTCTCGTCATGCCCTCCGGCTGATAATCCACCAAATCAAACACTTCATTTGTTACAGCCAGCGGCCCTATTTCATCCAGTGCAAAAAAGCGGTACTTAGGATCAAAAAACTTCTCACCAGGGAAGGAGGGCATGGGAAATACCTTTTTTAATGCAGATGTTCTGAAAACATACTGCTTATCTCCCTTCGCAATTCGCCGATGTTCTCTATATAAAGTGGTTTTAATATTCGCAGGATAAGTATCGCCGATCAAAATGCCATTCATGTCCTTACAGAGAGAAATAAATCCTACGCAATTACTATCCTTGATTTCCGCCCATTTGTTTTCAATAATCGGCATCGCGTCAGCTGTAAAAATATCATCCGATTCAAAGCACACAAATACTTCCGTATCTGCAGCATCAACCGCCACATTAAATGCTGTATGTAATCCGCCATTTTCTTTATAGATATATCTGATTAGGAACCGTGATTCTTGTTGAACCCATTGTTCTGCCAGATCTTTTGTATTATCTGAAGACCCGTCGTCAACAATCAGCCATTTAAAATTGTATGACTTCTGATTACATAAACTTTCGTAACAACGATGCAGAATATGCGCTCTGTTATAAGTCGGGGTAAAAAAAGTTACAAGTCTCTCCATTCAGAGTACTCCTTCAGACTGCCATTTCCATCCAGCGTCTTCTAATAATTTTGTCATCTTTAATATCGGGCATTTGAAAAGGTTCTCCCAAAATCTTCTTTATACACAGATACGGCAGATTAATTCCAGCATGATAGAAATATGGTACACCCGCCGTTATCCTTGGATTACACTCCATGATAATTGGTGTCCCATCGTTTCTCAAACGAATGTCAAATCCAATATTTCCATCCAATCCCAGAGAACTAGTGACGTTTTCACAAAGCTTTAAAACCTGTTGATTATTTTCAACGATTGCTTCCAGCATAATACTATTTTCCATTCGGAGACTTCTTCTGCAGCAGGATGCCAAAACTGCCCCATGATCTGCCAACAGATCCACAGAATATTCATCTCCTGGCAAATACTCCATGACCATAAGTTCCGGAAAATCATCTGCCTCAGACAGAACATCACTCATTTCTTTTAACGTAATAACACCTGCCGATGGCTTCTCATACATAAACATCTGAAATCTTGAATTGGTTTCAGACAGGACACGAAATCCTCTGCTTCCGCTTCCACTGGTTGCTTTAAGACATACTTTTTTATTTGGATATCCTAAACTATGAACTGCATCGATTAGTTCATTTATACTTCGTACAGCTGCATAATTCGCACATGGCAGGTCTTTATTCTTCATATAGTCAAACAACTTGATCTTGTTATTTGCAACCGATAAAGCCTCAGGTTCAGATACCGATACGCGGGTACCTATGGCAGTAAATAAATCCTTCTTTTCAGACAATGCTTCAAGTTCTGCTGACATGATTGGCAAGAGGACACCCACAGCTTCCTTACTACAGATTTCTAACAGCCTGTCAATATATGACGCATCACTGCAAGCAGGAACTTGATATGCTGCATCACACATCTGTAATATTGTGGGATCTTCATTCATATCTGCGCCGATTAAACGGATATTTCTTTCTCCGTTATTTCTCAGACAGGCTAATGTTCCTGGCATAAAGACATTGCCGGCTGCTGTGACTAATACGGTAAGATCCTTCATAGTTTTATCTATCCTCAAAATTCATACGTATGAAATATATCGTCAAATGTTTCTGCTCGTTTTATCAAAGAGTACGTGTTATCTTTTGCCTTTGCTACCATTGCACAGGCAGGTCGGATAAATGGCGGTTTCAATACATTCGAATATCCACCTGTGTTCTCGAATATTATGTAATCCCCTTTGGCCAAAGGGCCTTCATATTCCTTTCTTAAAACATCCTGTTCAAGACAGGTATATCCAGTCAGATCAATGCTGTTATAATAGGTCTGCTGCTCACCTCCGGATATGACTCTGACAGGTAGGTGTTTTAAAATACAGGTTTCTCCCAAGATATGTTCACTTGTATCAAGCACTGCAAAAGCATGATTTCTAACTATCTTTATATTTTTAACACTTGAAATGCACTCGATAAACTTGTTAATTAATGTAGTGCCTGGTTCCGTAAAAAGGATCGGACCATCCTGACCCATGTAATGATCTGCAAATAATCCTGCTGTTACCTCAGCATATTCTGTATAGGAAGGAATTATATCAAACTGCTGTGCCAGTTCCGGTGCCATACTTCCAAACATGCCGCTTCCAAGATCAATATATTCGGGTGGCTGGTTAAAGAACCTGTCTGCAAGCTGCAGCATGTATTCCGTCCTTTTTTTCCAGGCTTCTATCCCACGACACCGACTGATATGACAGTGCAAGCCTGCAATTTTCAAATTTCGCACTTTTGAAACTCTGCCAAAAGCTTTTTCAATATCCTGCTCATCCATTCCAAATCGAGAAACAAAGTTCTGGCCAATATCAAGGTTGACTCGAAGGCCAATTTTATATTCTCTTTCCGGATTTTCCTCAGCAACAGCGCAATAGATATCTAGTTCATCTAGACTATCCGCATTGACCATGCTGCCAGAAAGGAAGGCATCTACGCCTTCTTTTCCTTTATCTGGACCATTAAATATGATTTCGTAATCACCATATCCCAGGTTCTTGGCAAGCTTGTATTCCATGCCTGATACAACCTCAGCATAAGCCCCGAGATGTTTTGTAACCTTACAGATATACGGTGTATAATTCGTCTTAAAAGAATAGGCAACACGATATTTCTCATATCGTGAAGCCATTACGGAATACAGTTTATGATAATTATCTGTGAATTCTGACTCATCAAATACCCAGAGTGGAGAGCCATACTGCTTTAGCAATGCTTCTATTAATTCTTTGGAATCTTTCATCACAAGGCGGTTTCCTTACCGAATGTCATTTCCAGACGCAATATCTCAAAAGCTTCAGCAAATTTCTTGCCTATTTCATAACCTCTGAACCCGCAGCGACAGCGGACACCCTCAATCCAATCTTCCGCGCCGAACTTATTATATTCACTGGTATGGCACTTTAAAGATTCAATTTTTTTATTAAGCGTTTGTTCGATATCCACATACAGTGTCGGTTTAAACGCCACATAGGAGCGTCCGGAAGGTGTGATCGGCTCATAGAAAAACACTGTATTTTTTCTCCTTGCTGCAGCTATAGTAGCTTTGGATACGCCTTCATGCGCCTGATGCGTGTCGAATGGATGATGTGTAAAAATGATATCTGGATTATAATTCGACATACAGACATCAATGGCATTCACGACATCCGAACGGAACGGGATATCCTTTGTCTCAAAATTGAGGATTTCAATATCCTGAATCCCCAGTGTATGCAGAGCATTCAGACCTTCCTTTACAGCAACCTCATCAGAACGCTGCATTTTTCCCTCTTTATTTGTATAGCCAGATTTACTCATGATCAGGACTTTGACTACATGACCTGCTTCTATAGCTTTGGCAAGAGTCCCTCCGCATGCAATCTCAATATCATCTAAATGTGCACCGATAGCTAATATTCTCAACTAATCCACCATCCCGTTCTTAAACATGCTATATGCTTATAATTTATAGCTCAAAAGACCGAATCTTATAAATCAATAGTACGCTTACCATATATATGTTTTTATAATTTATATGTCAATCAAAGAAATCCCCATGTAGGGCCACATTGATAATAAAAGAAAGCCGTATAAACAGCTATAAAAATGCCCTTTACACACAATGCTGACTTTGGCTCAAAAACCTCTTCAATCAACCAGGGAATCAGAATATAATTTGCCAGACTGAAGTAAATAGGCACTGCACCAATCAAAACACCACTTGTAAAAATGCTAAAAACATAAATACCTGTTGAAACAATTGATAGATTAGTACAAATGTTGATCAAACGACTATTTGCATGGTCTATGTATGATTTATATACAAAAGACATAATAGTCGGCACAGCATAGAACAAAGCCCTTAAAACATTCGTTCCATCATCCGCTAAATATATATCTATATCTCCTTCATAAACAGTATCCTCCATTGCCTGAACAATAAAACCCGATACTCTTTCTACGTATAATACCGCTAAAATAATGCCGCCAATAAATAATAATGTTTTTGTATTCCATGCTTTACCATTTACTATAAATATAAATGGTATGAAAACAAGTGCAGTCGAATGTATTACGGCAACCGCCAAAACAACTACACACATCAGTAAATACTTGCGTTTTTCAATAAGTGGAATGCACGTAAAAATCAATGTAGCTGCTAAAAACTGTCTAATACCATTAAACGTCCATAAGACATAGTCGGTTGATGCCACAAACAGAAAAAAACTTAGCCAAAAGTCGCAAGAATATTTACGAAAAACACGTACAATACAGAATAACTGTATTAAAGCAAGAATAAGAAAAAAGCCAATATCCGAATGTGTTATAAATGTTTTTATCAGGTATTCAAATACTGCAAATCCTTTTCCCCTTGGGCGCGTCTCAACAAAGGAAATTAGATTTGAAAGACCTGTTGGCATGTTTATAAAAACGCTGCGATATAGCGCAGTGTCGCCAAATTGATTTCCCCTGTATCCTGTCCAAATTACAAACGGAGCTGTAAGGATTGATACAGAAAACCAATTCCATCGATATTCAATTTTTCCCAGAACAACTTCTGGCCTTCTGGCATTAATAAAATAACTAAGACTGCCAATCAAAACAGGCCATATGATAATCCACCAGAAATTTGTTAGTGTCACGTACTACCTCACTGATATATGATAAATTCACTTATATAAAGTCAGTGTATTAATCGTCTTTGCCACAACCTTATCCTTGGCAAATTCATTTTCCATTTTCCGCCTTGCTTTTATGCCGATTTCTTCTCGCTCTGCTCTGACTACCTGCAGCATCCGCTTCATTGCCTTGTAAAGACTTACTTTACCTGCCTTCTTTACCAGCAGACCTGTCTTTCCCTGGTCAACTGCTTCTCTGCAACCCGGAATATCTGTTGTGATTACCGGTCTTCCCGTTGCTGCTGCTTCCAGGTTTACGTTGCTCATGCCCTCGTGATAACTGGGCATGACCACACAATCAGCCATTGCATAATAGGGACGCGGGTCTGACTGGAAACCGTGGAATTTGACGATTCCCAGCTCTTCTAGTTGCTTTACCTGAACTTCATACTCGTCCTCATAGAAACCGACCAAGTCCAGAATAAATGTTTCATCCTCTTTGTGAAGCCGTTCAACTGCGTAGAACAGCTCATCCATTCCCTTTTCCCTCATGATGCGTCCCAGATACAGGAAGTGAAATACGTCATTTTGAGGGTAATCTACATAGGAATAGAAATTCAGATTGATACCGGCGCCAGGAAGAATGACTTCCTTCTTCTTGGATACGATATGTCTTCTGCTGAATTCTTCGGCATTGGCAGTATTTTCGAAGAATACAGCTTTTGCTTTGCTAAGGGCTGCTTTATAGAGAATCGACACTACCACGGCCAACTTTGGATTCTGGAAGGCTGTTCCCAAGCCCTGCACGTTTACAAAATAGGGAATCTTATGTTTGATACACATAAGGCCGCCATAAATATTCGGCTTTATCGAATAAGTGATGACCAGATCCGGCATTTCGTCCTTCAACATTTTGTCATAACGGCGGATTAGCTTCAGATCGGTCTTGGCGTTGATTCCCCGGCGATCTATGGGCGTTTCTATGCATTTCAGCCCCATCGCTTTAAAATCATCCTCATGTCCTACATAGGGCATGCTGATGATTACTGTGTTCCTTTTCATCAACTCTTGTATAAGTTCTCTGCGGAACTGCCAGAGCATATAGGAGTGATTTGTCAGGATCAGGATTTTCTTTCCTTCTATATGCTGTTTCTTCTGCTCCGCCCGTTTCATGGCACCAGTACCACCCTCAACAACACCGTCACCGCTAAATACGGATGACACAGTTCCGAAGATACAGCGCAGATCCATTATCGGATTGATGTGCTTTACATAGTATCCGTCATATCTCGCCTTTTCAGGGATCTCCAGCTCATCTCTTCCATGAATCTGTGCCCAGCCGGTAAGACCTGGGATCACGTCGTTAGCACCGTATTTATCCCGTTCCTCAATCAGATCATATTGATTCCAGAGAGCAGGCCTTGGGCCGACAAATGCCATCTCAGGATAACCGTTTTTCCCCTTCAGCTTCAGAATGTTAAAAATCTGAGGCAGCTCATCCAAGCTATGTTTGCGAAGGAATCTCCCCACCTTTGTAATGTACTTGTCCGCATCCAACAAGTGGGTAGGTACATCATGAGGTGTGTCTTTACGCATGGTACGGAACTTATAGATCTCAAAGGTAGTCTTGTAAATGCCGATACGTTTTTGCCGGAACAAAACAGAGCCCTTAGGATCTTCAACCTTGATGGCAACGGCTATCAAAAGATAAATGGGCCATGCAAGCAAAAGAACCAAAAGGGCAATGATACTTGATAAAATATTTTTTATATAATACCGATACACCATACGTCTCCGGTTTATAGAATATAATACTTATAGCGCCAATAAAGCATACTCTATTTATTATAGACTATATTACAATAACTGTCTAATGTTATTTCTCCAGTCCCTCTCTGTCAGAAGGCTTGTAGTTCTGAAAGAATTATAGTTATTGTAAACCCGAGGGATAGTTATATCTTCATACTTTATGATTAGGATGTATTCTACAATTTTGATATTATCATTTTACTTACTGTACTCTACACGATGATACTTATCCCTCCTCAAAAGATTAGACTCTTATCAATCTTTTCCGGTTTGATCTTATTATTTCACTGGTTTTCTTGACTTCAAGTTGAAGAATCGTATTAAAAAGATCCCTTCTCTTCTTCGTCGAGAACAATCTCCGTATCATCTGATATTTCCATCTGTTCTACGGGCTGATCCGGGATCATGATTTCCACTTCCTCTTCTAGTATTTCAGATTCTGTCATGGTCTCTGGAAAGTCTTCTGCTATATTCTTACCTTCAGCTGTTGCAGCTTTATCATTACTTTCAGCTGTAAATGAAGAAGTCGAGCTGGTATCATTGACAGAACTATAAGAGTCTACGCTCGATTGTGCGGATACTTCATTTAATGCTGCATCCTCATTATCTTTCCCTTTTCCACAGCCACATAATGCGAGTGTAATTATTAACCCAAGTACAATTACTATTCTATTTCTTTTCATTAATCTTATAACCCCCATTCACTGAGAAACTGTTCTCTTTCTTTTATTTGTTTTTTCTTTTGAATCGGTTCAAATAACAACAGCAAACTATGTCTGACTTTGTTTTTAATGCAATACCCCCAGCGATAGATCCAGGCCGCCGGCAAAAGATATGGCCGCCCATCCACCCAAGAATACCAGGGTATCAGCTGCATATCACGATATGGCGGAAATAGCTTTCCTACCATCAGCCTGACTGAGGTTGTGTAATAGCCAGCTTCTGATCTTTTTATCTCTTTGGCAGAATGCGCTGCAGCATTTTCTTCATTTTCCAGACCGAATACACCGTCAGTAAAAATCTTTTCTGTTATTTTTTCTATAAAACCATTATCTAGGTCTTTGTTCCCGAATGGCATCTTTATTTCAAACCAGTATTCACAAAGAGCAAAGCATGTACAGGTAAATTTATACAGGTCAAGCTTAATTAATTCAGCTTTGATCCAATCCCAGTCTATGTCCCTACCGGATTGTTCATCAAAATATCTGCAGAACATTACCATGTCCAGAAACGCCCTAAAACCCATTCCGCTGTTAATTACATGTTTTGCAGTGTGGGCCATCAGATAAATAAAATGCTCCTGAGGATCAGGTTCATATACATAAGGCTCTTTCTGCCTTTGAACAGCCCGTTTCCAGATCTGATTAAAATACGATGTATAGTCGACTTGATTTGACAGATGTTCATAGAACATCACATCATGTATCTCGAACATGATATTCTTATTGTAATATGTCCAGACAGCATGATTATCTACCATTTTCTGATAGCCCAGTTCAAGCATGATACGATCGCTTTTTTCTCTGTCTTCATGATGAATCAGAAGATCCCGATCTCCCATGGTCCGCAACTCTTTGTCTGGATAATAGCTGCAAAAAACAGAACCTTTGAACGGCATAAGCGAAATATTTTCTTTGCTGAAAGCGCTTAGAACCTCTTCCAACGCACATTGACTGTTAACCGAAAGATAGACGTCCGAAAAAAAGCCTTCATGTAAAGTTTGACATTGTTTATTGTTGATTCCCGGTATCCTTTTACATTGACTATAAAGTATTCCGGTTAGATTCTGTTTTGCCGCAATAACAGTAATTTGATCCCAATTTACCGGATCAACTGGTGGCTGCGTTTTTCTCTGATGGATATAATCACTGAGTATCCGGATGAAATATTTCTCTTCCTGGTTCATGGTTTTACTAGTACATCTTTAAAACTCTACGATATTATTTTAGGAAACAGATCCGGCTACAGGAATCAGATAATTCATTTTTACCAGTTGACTGATGAGATTCTCAATATCCTGTTCTGCCTGTTCTTCTGATACTTCAAAGTTATCCATTGCAGCCTGTACTATCTCCTTTTTGCTTTTTCCTTTTTCTATAAGCGTCCAGTAGAAAGCAAGAGTTTCATTTACCTGTCTGACATACATGCAGTGTTGGGATGCAACTCCTACAGCGATCAGCAGCCATTCATCACAGATATTTCGAAGAATGATTCCTTCCCGGACCCTATAGTTCATCAAAAGCCCTCCTTTTTCAGAAAGTCATGTGTCATAACAGCTGCCTCTGAGTTTCCATTATTCACAAGCTTATATACAGGCACATTTTGAATCAACTGTTCTTCGTAACGGCATATCTGATCGACGATTTCTATAGAATCCGGTACAAAAAGGAATTGAAGAAATAGTCGAAACACAACATCCCGGATCGCCATTTTGCTTATCCGGTTTTCTGTACCCTGCTCCAGGCATATAATAGCTGCCAATCTTGCTGATCGCGTCCCACACCAACCTTCTTTTCCGGTCCAGGGCGAAGGAAAAACCTCAAACGTTGGAGGATTATTACTATCAAGCGATTCATTTCTGTACCAAATCAACGGTTTATCTCCATTAATCAACTCAATCTCATCACGGTAAAGTTTCATCCAATGACGTAGCTGAGTCGTTTTTCCAATACCGCTCTTACCAGTCAGAATGAACGCTCTCCCATGCCAGATAAATGCAGCCCCATGGAACAAAAATCGATCATAATTAATAATGGTGTTTGCAAAGTTCTCTGCTAGAAGACTGTATTCCGCAAATGCAGTATTACTCTGAAGACGGAAAACCTCGATCTGTAATTTACCCGGATCTACAGGTGGTACAAACTGTTCTTCCACATCCTCCAATGTTTCAGATAAATGCTCTGCATCTTCAATCCTATATCGAGAAAAATACAGTTCAGTATTGGAATCACGAATGAGAAAAACAACATGAAGTCCGCCAATTCGCTCTTTGATATGAATCATGATACTCTCAGATATGGAATATGGTGCAGGGAGAAACCTCCCCACACCATACATTACAAATGTTGACTATAGATGACTATTTATATAGTGCGCCAATGATTTATTTCTCACCAAAAATCAGAATATCCCACGACTCCTCATTTGAAAGACTAAAACCACTCGGCCAGGTTGACGGTTTATTCACATCGAAATCAGCATATAGGCAAGAATCCTGTGCTTCTGCCCAAAAGTCATCCCATTTAGCCACATCGCTCAAACCCAATTCAGCCAGTTGCGATACTGTTAATGAAATTGTACCGTTTGCAGCTAAAAATGCCGGCGATATATACATAGGTTTTTTCATAATTCACACCTCACTCCCCTTTCAGTGCTGCATATGCAGGAGACACTTTACCTGCAACCTTTGTCATACCTGGTTTTGTCCAATCTTTCCATCTGGTGTTTCTTACATACACGATCAGACGTTTAACAGATGTGACCTTTACATTATCCAGTGTTACATGATACGGAATCTCACGATAATAAGCATTCTTTTTGATATAATTATTAATCTCTCTCGCTGCAATATATCCAGTGTGACCACTGACAATATCCGTTGCCGTAAGCGCTGGTAGATCCACTCCGTCTTTCTTAATAAAGATCTTTTCTCCCCAACAGTAATCCGCTGTGTATGTTCCAGAATCATTTATTCCACTGGAAGTGGTCACATCGAAACCAACCTGCTTATAATTGCCATCATCTGTCGCTGTCATCTGGTACAGTTTCTTAATCTGGAAATAACCATCGGCATCTGTGTCAACGGTATCGTATACGGTATAGGCTGCAGGCTCCAGATAGACATCCGGAACTTCTTTCAGGTAGTAGACCGTATCTGCGGTCGGCGTCATTTTCGTTCCGTTAACCTCGTAAGCTTTATCCTTTGCCCAGGAAGTCTGATCACCTCCATATACAGAAGCTCCATCATCATTTGCCCAGAATCCTCCGGTATGTGTTCCATCATATTCTGTAACAAATTCCAGTTCTTTATTCTCTTTAAAGGTAAGAGCTCCTTCTGTTGCTTTTCCGGTAATCTGGTCATCGGTAGCAAACTGCTTTCCATACGCCTGATAATATCCGCCATAAATGCATTTTTCAGCTGTCTCATTTACAATATTGAACTTATATGTATATGCTCCCTCTTTTGTATCGTAAGTACCTTCTACACGATCATCGGCAAAAGAAATCTTTTCGATAGTATTAGTAGCAGAATGATATACATAGAAGTTCGCTGCCCAGTTGTAGTAAGTCTCTATCGAAGCTGTATTTCCAGCTACAGATCCAGTAACTACATTACCTGTAGATACGGTTCCTTCTGTGATTTCTGTATCGGATTTTTTAACCTGGCTCTTTGTAGCTGCGTAAGTGTAGCTTCCTGCCTCGTCAACTATTTCCTTAACAGTATACTTGGTGCCAGCAGGCAGGTTGACTAAACGAATCTCGCCATTAGCAGGCATTGTCAGTGTAATGGTTGTTACATTATTGGCAATTGTTGCAAAAATACCATTTGCCAAGGATGCATTCGGGCTGTCTTTTGTCAGGATTGCGCCACGAAGCTGACTATCATATGCCAGTTTACCGTCATCTCCAATCTTTGGTTTTGAGAACACTCGATAACCAACACTACCTGGCATGGTTTCACCATTTTTGATCTGATCATCAAAGGTATAAACTGCAGATTTTGCGCCGTTCTCATCTTCCTTCCAGATCTGGATTTCATAGGTAAACTCGTCCGTTACCGTCTTGATTCCCTTAGCATCTACAGGCTGTGTGACATTTTTGATTTTCCCATCTTCAACAGCGATCTGCGTGGTTGAAACGACCTTGCTGATGTTCAAGCCGCCCTTCAGAGTGTTAGTGGCAACAACCCCATACATCGGATCCATATGCTCAACTGTCTGACCTTCTCCAAAGGCAACATTGTACAGAGTGCCGTCAACAATCATCGGATGATACAGTATAGTTTCAAGTTCAAAGTGGAGATCAGAACCGGACTCTGTCACATAGTAGTAATGGCCGTTCTCAATCACATAATACTGAAGTGTTGTACCCTCATCATTTGTGAAGGTTTTGATTTTTGAAGTATCAGTGATATCGAAACCGAGCTTCTCCGCCTCAGCCAGATTGACCATCGTACCTGGAGCCACAGCAGAATCTTTTTCGAAGATATATTTGCCTTCATCGGCATCCCAGCCAAGGATCTTTGTGACGTAGGCCTTGCTTGTGTCTCCGGCCTTGTAAAGTTCTTCCAGCTCCTTGACAGTATCCGCTTTCCACAGATAGAGGGTAATCTGATACTCTTTGGATTTACCATCCACAATTCCATCTTCCCAAAGGATCTCATTCAGCTCAGAAATCGCAAGGTCAGATTCCCATACCTTAGACATTGGGAGAAGGGAGCCCTTCAGCGGCAACGGATCCGGATGCGGCAGATCCTGCGTCGTCTTTTCCCCATAGTCCCAGGTCACATTACCCTCATTATCTGTATGCGATGTTGCAGGATAATACTCGATTTCCTGGCTATAGTTCGTATAGAGAGAATAGCTTCCATCTGCATTGTGGACAATTGCATCCTTAATATGCTGCTGTTCAGTAGCATCTGTAATACCATACGCATCAAGTGCGGCATCTACAGTTGCGTATATACCGTTGTTCAGGTCTGCACAGATATCATAGGAAAGCTGATTCGGCCATACATCGAACGCTACTGTATATGTATATCCATTCTCAAGGATTCCAAGGCCAGCCAGATTCCACTTCACCATACCGGTATCTGCATCGATAGTAGCAGGAGAAATCTTGTAGGTCTTTGCATTCTCCCCACTGCCGACGGTTACGGAATACACCTGAGAAGTGATGGTTGTACCATTAATATTAATCGGGACTGTCTCAGGAGCATCATCAGTCAATGTCGTTTCTGTACCGTCTGCATTATAGATGGTAAAAGTCGCAGCTTTGTTTTTAGAGATGTTTACCGAGTAGGACAGCTTATCAGTGTCATCCTTTACTGTATAGCGCATAGACTCAGCCTTAGCTGTACCATTAATGGCTACAGATGTGCTTGTTGCTCCAAGTGAAACACCATCTGTCAGATTAACGCCTGCATAGCCTACGCTATTAGTCATATGCTTAATGATCGTCTCAAAAGCCTTGACCAGATCATCTGTAGATTTAGCATTAAATGCATACTGGCGTGTTTTATCAGTTTCTCCATAGTTATCGCTATTACCCGTACCATATGCATAGTTAGTCAGGGCACGCAGATAATCGAAACCGGTATGATTATTGAATGTTTTCGTGTCGCTGCCGAATGCAAAAATATTGTAAAGATTGTAGCCACCGGAAACTATAGCTCTTGCAGATGGACGGGCCTCAGTATAAGAAGTTTCAATATTGTCAGCATCCTCCTTTCCGCTGCCGCCCTGGGTTCTATTGTTTTTTACATAATGTGTCGGGAACCCATCGGTCAGGAAGATAACTGAATTGATCTCCGGTTTTTCCGAATCAGTTGAATTATCCGTGTTTTTGAAATAATCCGCTTCTGTCTTGGCAAGATTCAGAGCAGCTTCCCAGTTCGTGCCGCCGCCGGAGTTAAGGTTATTGATCGCATTCTTAATAGCGGTACCACTTGTTGAATCACGGATTACCGTCTCGGTTCCATTATAATCTCCAGAAGCCGTAAGATCTGCGAATTTTACAACAGTTATCTCAAAAACATCTGTAATGCCATAATCATTTTCGTTATATTTAAGCAGTGCATCTACCACCGCACAAGCTGCACGCTGGGTAGCATGTAAACGAGTCTCATAAGCATATACCGTGCCGGAATAGGCAGTGCCACCATATGCATTTCCAGAGTACCACCCTGTACCAGCATAAACCCATTCGCCGCCGCCATACCAATTACTTTCATACCTATAATAATCGCCATAATAAAGTCGTGTACTTCTACTTGTACTGCTCGAATAATACCGGAAGTCCTCATACGTACTGGCATCGTATGTATATGTGTCATAATAAATCCAGCTATCGTTGTTGCCCATACTTCCGGATACATCGATAACCATGACAACGTTAGACTTTGTAACATCTGTCTCTGAAGACTGCTGAGAAGTAGCATTGACGCTGAGTGCCAACTCATAGATGCCATCACCGTCATTATCTGTTACTGTCTTGCCTGCGTTAATAGTAGGATCTCCGGCAGCTCTAAGGCCAGCGGCCATCAGCGATGCTGCCAGAGCATTTACATTGCCCATTTCAGGGACATATTCCGCAGCATCAAAATTGATATAATCATCTGTCGTCACAACCGCAACCGGGGAAAACCCAAGCTGCTCATATTTGAAAGAATCGACCGAAACACCTTCCGGCATTCCATTCGCCAAGCTTCCTGAATTTCCAAGCTGGATATCCTCAATCAGCTCGGTTCCATTGCCTCCATTTTTAGTGCTGCTACCAAAATGAACCACCTTTGCTTCCTGGCCATCAAATAGCGGCAGCCCGCCATCCTTAAGAGTGATTTCTACCTGAAGCGGAACCTCAGGTTCAAACTCATTCCCATTAGACATTAGCGAAATATCAAAAAATGCAGCGGACGCAATACTCTTCCGAGTATCCGGAGCGACCTCGCTTCCTTCTTCCCATGTAGCATTTTCGTTGATTTTAGAAAGCGTCTGATCCCAAAGTTCATCATACTCATCAGAACCGGGCAGGATCTCATTGACAACCAGTTCTGTTCCTGCAGGAATCTTTGCTTCCTTCGTATAGGAAACTACAATTTTGTAAGAGTCCGTCTCAAATTCAAAACTGCCTTCTTCTTCTTCGATAACTGCCGTGCCAATAAGCGCATAAACAGAGAATGTGTCCGCCTCAAAACTGACTGTCTCCTCTTCGTTATTGACGTCAATTTCATCAACGCTATTTACATCTTCTGTCACGCTGTCAATATGCACAACTTCCAGCTCGGAAGCTTCGACTTCTGCAATTACATTCTTTGCCGTGATCGAAACACTGACCTGAAGACCATTAGCTGGCTGCTGCTCTACGCCATCAAGCATAAAGGTGATGTCTACTGCTGCAAGAACAGTTCCATTCACCTCTTCTGTAGAATCTACGGCGGCCTGTACAGTTTCAATAGGAACAACTTTTGCTACAACTGTTGTACCTGTCTTGAACGCGCCTTCCGGTGCGTAAATGCTTACCAGAAGATCATCCGAACCTTTTACAGCCATATTCTCTACGGTAATGGCATCAAAAGTCTCTTCTAAAGCTTCTTCTACAACGGTTTCTTCTACAACAGGCTCTTCTGCCGGAATTTCTTCCGCCATTTCTTCAGTAGAAACATCCTCTATTGTTTCCTCAACAGAGGCATCTTCTACAGGAGCTTCTGCAGGGGTTTCAATTTTAAGAGAATCTTCCTGTGCTGTTTCTTCAGAAACGGTTTCATCCAGAACAGTCTCTGTCGGCTCTGTCTCCATAACCGTCTCTGTAATCTTCTCCTGCTTGTTCTTCCCTCTTCCCTTCCCCTTTCCCGGGGCAGCGAAGATGCTCGTGGGCAGTAATGTAGCAATGAGCACTACCACCAGAAGAATCGCATAAAGGTGCTTCATCATCTTCTTCATACTTACAATCTCCTCCTGCAGCTAAAATGGTATTACTGTACGTGTAATCTTGCCCCTAAGGCTCAAATAACGTCCAAAACAATCCAATTAGTACATTCATCTTTTTACCACAATCTTCTATACTCAGAACGAATATGGTAATGGCAGATAAATTTCGATTT
>OCTX012288949.1_pt1 | contig 44433 bp, 33 predicted proteins | sample 1539691 | NCBI WGS metagenome assembly OCTX01 (sample SAMN02144231, study PRJEB22623) | gut metagenome | biome: sheep rumen | host: Ovis aries | place: New Zealand
TACAGCTTCACCGAAGTTCGCTCCGTTCTGCTGCAGATGTACTGTGACAGAAGCAGGACGCTTGCCATCCTGGTTGTTGCTGTCATCCCAAACCTTCTTTACTGTAAGATCAATTGTCTCAGCAGATGCATACGCATTGTTGACACTAACCTCATTCTGCTCGCCCTTTACAATTGCTTTATTGGTATCACCGTCAATATCATCGAGACTGTAACCTGCCGCAGTATCTGCCGCATCGATTGTTTCCGTAACAGTATAGGTGACACCAGCCGGGATCTTGCTTAAGACAACAGATTCTCCTGCTTTCAGATGTGCCGTATACGTATCACTTGCTGTAGCGATCGGTGATGCGCCATCCACGGAATACTTGACCGGCATACTGAATGCGACTTCGATATCAAACACCTTATCCGTGTCTGCACCGGCGCCGGACAGATTCTTGGTTATCTTCAGGCTACCGTGATTAATATACTCATAAGTATTCGTGATCGTCACATTTGCAGAAGTGTTCTGGTCATTCAGAGCTATATTACCGCCCGCAGGAGAATATGTGGTTACAAGAGCAAATGCATTATTCGCCGCCACATTCTCATCCTTTTCAATTACCTGATAGTTTCCGGCATTCATTACCGGGATGTCGACGGAATTCGCATCTCCTGCTTTGATCGAGAAGTAATACGGTTTCTTACCATCCTCAAGTCTAACAGATGAACCATCTTTTGCGATGTAATATGTTCCGTCTGTTCTACTTGTGTCTTTGATCCAGAATTCATATGTCCAGTTATTGTACATATGATCGCCGGCTTCCTGCTTCGTCACTTTGATAGAATACTTAGTATATGTATTCGTAATAGTGATCTGACCGCCATGCTGCTTCAGATCAACAACGTTACTTCCTTCTTTGTTGCCAGCCTTGTAGGAGACCACATGAGAACTGCCGTGTACTGCCGCAGATTCCTCTTTTTCTGTGATCGTATACTCTCCTTCAGGAAGCACTATCGAATTAGAACCATTTGCCGGAACTGTCACTGTCGGGTTGTTGCCATCAGGTGCAGACGGGTCAAATGCGCCGGTTGTAGGATTATAGTACTTTCCTTCACTATTCTGGATATATACCTCAAAACTTGAAGGCGTAGCTACACCATTGTTTTGAACGATCTTCTGTAATTGCAGTGGACCGGTATGGATCTCACGGTAATTATTTGTTACTGTAAGCTGACCGTCGTTATCTTTCGTCGGCGAAGACCCGGTCACTTCATAGTCAGAGAAGGTTAGCGCGTTAGTGCTGGTTCCATTACCGTTAATCTCCGTGATCGTACACGGTCCTGCAGGAACATTAGGAATAACAACAGTCCATCCGTTGTTTCTTAGCTCTTCCCCCGTGATCTCATGTGTATAGCCGTTAGAACCGGATACGATCAATTTGATCGCATCAAGGCGTGCCTCTTCAAGATCATTTAAAACGCTTTGACTGCTGTTATTTTTCAACACAAATCTTTTTGTGACAGAAAGATTTTTCTTAATAGAGTTATATGAGTTTACTGTCTCCGCTTTCGTATCCGAGTCGGCGGCCCCGGTCGTTACTGTCGCGATAGCATCATAGAAATTAGATTGATCAGCACCATTAATTGAAATCCCGCTCAGCGTGTATCCGTTCAGAACCATGAATTTATTATAATCCATAAGTTCTTTTACTTGGTACTCTTGATTGGGATCAAGACCATATATAGTAACTGTCTCACCGGGTTTTACTTTAAAGATCTTCTTCTGGCCGTCGCTTCCAAGCGCACCAAATGAATCCGTAACATACTGATTAGTGCTTTGAACAAATACTACGAATTCAAACTCTTTCGAAGCCAGTTCTTCCGGAAGGTCAGAAACCGCACACGGCTTGCCGTCCAGTTCGATTTGCTTTTCAAGTGTTATTGAAGCTTTTCCGGTTACATTTACCTGCTCATAAGTATTTGTAACGGTTACTTCACCCTTGGAATCCGCAGAAAGAGTAATCTTTCCATCAGAAGTAATATCGCTCGGACCGGTTGTTATTTCTCCGGTAGTAACCTTCGCGGACATAGTTGTCCCTGTAAGGTTAAAGCCCTGGATATTTCCCTCATCCTCCACGATGGTGTATTCACCCGGAACAAGACCTTTGATCTTGATTCCTGTTCCATCAGCAGGAACCTGGAAATAGTGTTCAGCTCCGCCAAGAGAACCGTCATTCTGGACAAACTGGGATCCCTTCTTCACTGCGATTCTGTATGTCTTGCTTGCGTCCGGAGCATCTCCGCTGATCTCTTTCTTCAGCGTCAGCTCAGCTTCCTTCTTATTATATTTATTGAGGAAAGCGCCGAGCGAGAACTCCGCACCGGATGCCTGGATATTCGTATCACCATCATCCTCCGGCTGAGTCGGAGAAGTTTTTTCTGTAAAATACTTCTTTGTGTTTACTGTGTAGTGGATGATACCATCGATATTCTCGATCGATAATTCAATATCGATCTCACCTTTTGACAGTTCGATGTTAGGATCCGAAGGTGTTGTCGGATTCTCTTTGACAACAAAGTATCTCTTCTGGGGAATATTCGGGTCGATCGTCTTAACGTCTACAGTAATGTCCGGGAAAGTGATTTTACTAAAAGCATCTACACTGATAGACGGGCTGGAAACACCATCCTGTTTCGGAGTGGAATAATCAGATTCCGTCTCGGTAAAGGAGAATGTGTACTCGCCTTTCGAAAGCTTAACATTGGTCAGTTCTTCGATCTTACCCTGTGCATTTCTTGCATAGCTGGAGACAAATCCCTTACGTGCAGCAAAGTGCAGGACACTGGTATCCGTTGTATTTCCAAGATCCGATCTGTCATGATGGATGTAGTGGAATTCACCGGAAGACACGATCGTTCTGCCGGCAGATGCGATCCAGCCCGCGCTGGAACCGGTAACATCACCGGTGATGTTTGTCGGAACGAGGAAAAGACCGGCAGTCGTGTTGTACTTAACAGAAGAAGCATTTCTGATGTTCCAGATGATGCTCTTGGTCATGTATTTCTCTACATGGGCATTATGAAGAGAATCTTCGCCGCTACATGTAGTTGTTGAATCAAAAGAATAATTCGATTCTTTTCCTTCAACCTTTTTTTCTTTACCATTCGCCGCATCCATCGTAAAACTGTCATCTATAATCTCTACTCTATACTGGCAGAGTTCGAGCGGTCCGTTACCGAGCATATTGAAAACAACATTAGTGGAAGGATCCTTGATGATAAGGAGTCCGTCAGACTTCTGGATCGCTTTTTCCAGATTGGATCCACCCTCAACATTGATATAGATGGTTGCATCTTTATACTGGGGATCCGAAAGATCGATCGTCGCTCCGCTGTCACCACGCTTCGTTGCGATCGAATCGCCGTCAAAAGCACTCTTCGCAGCAAGAATGTCTGACTGCTTCACGATCTTCCCGATCATGGAATCTACGTTTTGCTTAAGGACGCTATAGTCGTAAGTTCTATAAAGAACATTCGCTTTGCAGGTATCATCGTAAACGAAATAGTCATCTTCGTGTGCCGACATATCATATGTGGTATCGATGACAAAGTCCATCTCGCCCATGGCATATGTCTGACCGAATCTTGCCTTTGATCCGTTCTCGACGGACGCGATGATAAACTGTGCAGGCTTACTTCCGGCCAGGTCGACATCGCAGTTATTTGCTGCCTGCGGATTGATAAACTTATTCGTGGCATAGGTCGTTTCCATGTGGCCCTTCTGATCGACCGTATCACTCAAGATACCGTAATCGATCGCACGACCTAAGATCGTACTGTAATTGATCAGACTCGCAGAGTCATAGTCCAGCAGATTCCCATCTGCATAAACAGTGGAAGAGCCGATCTTCAATCCGTTTCCGTCCTTTGACCTACGGATCGCTAAGGTGCCGACCACGAGTGATGTTGCGAGCACCAGACTCGAAAAACCTACAAATTTCTTGCTGCGGAAAAATTTTTTCATATGCATCCCCTTCTTTTTAATGTCCTAAACCAACGCTGTCAAAGCAATTCTGAAATCGTTTACATACAAGTTCTTATGTTAAGTATAAAGGGATTTTAAGAAAAAACAACCTGAAAAATCTACAAACCTTTGAAAAAACTATATTTTTAGAAAACTGAAACAGTTTATTAACAATATATTTTGTGTTTTCTTCATCTCGTAACAAAAAGAGACTGCCTTGTAACACAAGACAGTCTCTTCGTTCAATCAGTAAATAATTGACTTACGCTTTTGCTGCGTTAGCGGCCTTAGCCAGTCTGGACTTCTTTCTTGCTGCAGCATTCTTGTGGATGTATCCCTTTGCTGCTGCCTTATCCAGTGCAACCTGTGCGTCCTTAACGAGCTCAGCGGAATTATTATCAGAGGCGGCGATAGAAGCCGTTGCCTTCTTGACAATGGTGCGCATCTCGCTCTTCTTCATCTTATTCGCCAAGGTCTTCTTCTCAGCAACCTTCACGCGCTTACATGCGGACTTGATATTCGGCATTTCCTTCACCTCCATCAGTTATTATCTTCATTCAGACACCGAGACATTTTACCATGCTTATTTGAGCGGTGCAAGAGTTTTTTTGATTTTTCGGCAAATTTTCTCCCGTTGCCGAATTATTCGCCAAAATCGCCCTTCGTCGCTTCATAAAGACCGATACTGGTCGCGATCGGCAGATTCAGGCTGTCGATATTCTTTGTATGCTCGATACGTACGGGACATCCTACCTTGGCAAAAGATGCCGGAAGACCTGTCGCCTCATTTCCCATAATGAGAGAAAACGGCTTTTCGATCTTCGTCTCGTGAAGAAGCGTGCTTCCATCGAGCATAAACGGATAAAAGTGCCTGTTCCCGGCACCATCTGTCTTTTCATAGTCTTCCCAGCTGTCATAATATTTGAACTTCACACGGGACAGTGCGCCCATGGAGGCGCGGATGACCTTCGGGTCGAAGAAGTCCACACCCGGGCGGATGATCGCTATATTTGTCACGCCGAAACCTGTTGCCGAGCGGATGATCGTTCCCGCATTCCCCGAATTACCCGGGTTCACAAGAACCACATGGGAAGCCTCCCTGTCCAGCTCCGAATTATATTTTCTGATCATGGCGATCACGAAGCAATTCTCTTTCTGCGAAAGGATCTGGAACACCTTATCGTTCACATCGCAGGGAATATGGCGTTCCTTGCAGATCTTCAGGATCTTCTCTTTCGTTTCTGATTCGTAAAAAGCACTGTGCAGATATACCTGGCTTACCACCTCGGGGCGGATGTTGAGATACTCCATGCTCACCGTCGCTCCGAGACAGTATGTTATTATATCTTCCTTTTTATATCTTTTAACTGCCATCTTTATAACCGAATAACGCGGTCCGCCGTCAGCATACTCTGCAGAAGATCCGCCATGTCCTCACAAATGATCCTCGGATCCTCCGGGATCTTCCCGAGATAAAAGAGTGTCTCATTACATGCCTTGACAACGATCTCTCTGTCGAGAATATCCTTCCAGCACTGGAAACACTCACTTTCGGGGAGTATCAGTTTTACACCGTCATGGATCAGTATGATCTCATCCGGAACTGTTTTAGCCGTTTTCAGGCTCTTCAGGGAGTGAAGCATCAGATCCTTTCCATGCTCCTGCGAAATCTCGTCTCCTTTATTATCCCCGACGATCTCTCCTTCGATCACGAGAACGACGCGCTTCGGAGATCCTTCTTTATCCGTAAGTGCGATCTGCGGTACCACCTTTGTCGTATCGCCGGTAAAAAGCTTACCCATCTCCATTATTTGTCACCGTCCTTCGCGGAAGGAGCATCTGCCGATTCCCCGCCTAACATGGCGATCGCTCTCGGAACAGCATCCTTACTGTTCCCCCACGGCTTCTCTTTATTTCTGTAGTCAAATTTCAGCGTGAACCACTCGACATCCTTGATCAGCTCATCCAGCCCGCTGTTATGTGTCTTGGCCAGTGCCTCGACAAACTCCGATGCCTGGTTCTGGCTGAGTTCTTCGGCAGCGGCACGAAGGAGCATCGCCACATGCGGCAGGCAGTGATATGTCTTTGCCGCAAATGTCTCGCGGAAAGAAGCATCCTCGAAGTACAGCCACATGATAACTTCCATGTAACGCTTCATGGTGGTATTGATCTTATCGCAGATGATGCAGGATTCCAGTCTGGAATCGATCTTATCCGCCAGTGCAGTCAGGCGTTTCTTATACTCCGCATCTTTTCCGGAAAGAAGTGTGCGCTTGGACGGTGCAGCTTTCTCCCACAGCGGATCGGTGGACTTTTTCACGTCCTGGAGATGAGTATGGAGCATAAGACCCATACCGAGGCGGTTGATCTCACGGCCGAACATCTTGTTCAGATGATCTCCGCAGAATCCCTGCTCATTGGTAAGTACCCGGTTGTCCGGCTCCATCAGGGACGGTCCGAGATAGTAGTCCAGAGAATCCGCCTCCACTTTTGCCTTCAGCGCACAGAGCGGGCAGGCACAGGACGAGGAATAGGCATCATTTACCGGAATGGTATAGATCTTTTCAACTTTCATAAGAAAACCTCCCGAATATATCAGGCCGGATCTTCGTGGATCAGGCGCTTGGCGCGGACATCTACCGCGACCATATTGATCGAGGAATACTCCTCAATATATCTTCCCAGGCGCTGCTGCGCATTATAGAGCACCTCCTGGGCATTAAATCCGTAGTACAATTCGAGGTCAATGCTTAAGACGACACCGTACACGCGTTTTTCCGAATTGAATCCGACGACATCATGTACACCCGGGACCTTTCTAAGAATGATCCTTACAAGGTCTAGAAGTGCATCGTCCGAGATGGAATAGCTCCCCAAGCTCGAGAACGTCGGACGTACGACCGTTCTCTCCGTCTCCGGGACGACCGGCTGAAGTCCTCTTTCTCTATCCCACCTTCTACGCAGACGGTTGAGCGGGTCGGAAAAATATCCGGAGAATTCGTGCTTGATCTCCATACTCGGTACAGGGATCGTATGCATACCCTCACGAAGACGAGTGTTTTTCGCTGATGCGATCTCTTCTTCCGTACTGACATCCTCGATCCGGATCAGCATCGCCGGCTGATTGAGCCAGAGATTATTACATATCTTCTCGAGCATAGCATCGGAAGTACCGAGGATCATGAGAGTTGACGGCCGGTTCTCTGCCAGCGCTTTCCGCATGATAGAGGAACGGCTCGGATCTTCGAAAAGCGCCTGTCGCACGGACTCGAGCTTCGTAGCCGCTTTCTTTGCCGAGTTTCCGGCAACGATGCGGCTTCCGTTGATCAGAAGTCCGTCATCGATGATGTACTTGATATTATTCTGCTTTGCGACACGGATCGCGCGGGTGCTTTTGCCTGTGCCGGACGAACCGACAAAGGCAACTACCGCGATGGTGGAAAGGATCTCGCGCATCTGTTTCTCGTCATTTGCCGCGATCTCGATCTGGCGCTCAATACGTGCTGTAGCACGCGTCTCGACGTTCTTTTCAAGGCGTCGCAGGGTGGCCCGAAGCTCAGGTATAAACACTCCCCGGCGGGAAGCTCCCTGCCTCTCTTCCGGGTGTTCAGTCTGTTCCTTGCCTTTTTGCTTCGGCAGATCCATTCCTACTATACCTCTTAATTAATTATCCCAGTTGTTGAAAACTTCCTGTACGTCGTCGTTCTCATCAAACTTCTCGAGCATAGTCTCGAGTTTTGACGCGATCTCTTCGTCTTCGACCTTGGACCAGTTGAGCGGGACCGGGCCGAGTGTGGAGTCCACAAATGAATATCCCTTAGCTTCCAGGGCATCCTTCACTTCGTAGTATGCCGCCGGATCTGTGAGGATCTCGTAGTATCCGTCTTCCGCACTGAAATCCTCAGCGCCGCAGTCGAGTGCATCCATCATGACCTGCTCTTCATCCTCAAACTCTTCCGAGTCGATCATGATCGTTCCCTTGTCCTGGAACATGAAGGAAACACTTCCGGAAACGCCCATGTTTCCGTCGTACTTATCGAAGATATGACGGATATCCGCCGCTGTACGGTTTCTGTTGTTCGTCAGTGTTCTTACCATGATGGCGATTCCACCCGGGCCGTAACCTTCGTAAACGATCTCTTCATAATCATCGCCTTCACCGGCACCCGCCGCCTTTTTGATGGCACGGTTGATATTATCGTTCGGCATGTTTGCCGCTTTTGCCTTAGCAATAACATCTTTGAGCTTCGAGTTATTATCCGGATCCGGACCTCCTGCCTTAACAGCGACCATGATCTCCTTGGCAACCTTGGTAAACACGGCACCTTTTGCCGCATCGGATGCTTCTTTCTTTCTCTTAATGTTATTCCACTTGGAATGTCCGGACATAGGAAAACCTCCACCTTAGAAAAAATGTACACAGTATTATATCACTTGAAATGCGCAATATGCAAAAAATCCGACCGCCGCTCCGCTGGCCAGAACGATGCCGAGATATTTCACGTTCTTTCCGTTACCGATCATGATCCTTCCGATCAAGTACACGGTCGATGCGACTGCAGCCGGAATAATGCCGATGCAGGCACCAAGCAGGATCGCAAAAACGTCCGATGTTCTAACGGCTCTGTACTTGCTGTCGTGGAAATACTTGCTGAGTTCCTTGGGACGATTTGCCAGAAGCACTGCCAGAACAACAGCTGCAAAAGCAATAGCCGCTCCCACCAGGATCTCCACTCCCCACGAAGCCAGCTTGTCACCAAGATCCCCGGAAGTTGCATCATTCGTAGCCACACCGAGGATACGGGCGATGAGCTGTACTGCAAAATCGATGCCGAGTGCTACCGACATCCGGTACATGGAAGAACCGGTATCATGCTGGATCATCATCTCCACGATCACGACATTGATCATGATAAAGAGTGCGCACAGCTCAATAAACGGGAAAATGTTCGCCATCGGATCGACAGCCATGGGATCCAGGAACATGGAAAGATGTGTCGCCGCCATCAGCATATACATCAGTGCGGTCAGGCTCTCGATCTTGATATATCTCGAGGAGATCGGAGTTTTACAGTACCGGCATTTGCCGCCCAGGAAAAGCCAGCTGAAGATAGGTACCAGATCCAGCGCGCCCAGTTCGTGGCCGCAGGTCATGCACATCGAGTGTCCTTTCACGACGGTCCGGTGTTCCGGAATACGATAAATACAAACATTTGTAAAACTGCCTATTACAGCTCCGAACATCCCGGCAAGAACGATGTTCATTACAGCCAAAACCACATCAGGACTCATAAAAACACACTCCTATTTCTTTCCCTATAACAATAATATAAATGCATAATCTTTGCAATTTCGACTTTCGAAATCATTGTTTTTCTGTCAAACTTTTTTGCATTTTTTTGGATAAAACAGCCAATTTATGTTGCAAAATCACCATTTTCCATGTATATTTATTTGAGAAAAAGACGATGGTTTTGCACTGGGTCGAAATGGGAAAGGGTTACAAGATGATAACAGTTTCGCTTGAGGAACAAGCGAAATTGTAATTTTTTGTTTATCTCAGAGACTATACAACCCATAGCGGTTGGGTGTAAATTACTATTATCGACATATACTTCGCGGGAGGTATATCTGATCCCGCAAAAATACTGAACGTGCATCAATTTGGGAGGGTATGATGAAACGATTAGGTGATATTCTTATCGACAGCGGTTTTCTGTCTCAGGCAGAGCTTCAGGAGGCGCTGGAGGCACAGCGTGCCGACACTAATAAAAAACGTCTTGGTGAGATCATCGTAGAAAAAGGACTGTTGACCGAGCTTGATATTCTTCGAGCTATTTCCAGCCAGTACGATCTCCCGATCATTGATCTTCAGCAGGTAGATATCGATCAGGAAGCAACAAAGGTAGTTACCGAGCAGTATTGCGAGGAAAACCTGATCATTCCTGTTGCATTCGATGGACCCGAAGACGATAAGAAACTTGTCGTTGCGATCTACGACCCGCTCAATATTCTCGTAACTGATGACCTTCGTTTCCGTACCGGAAAAGACATCGTTACCCTTCTTGCTCCGAAGCAGCAGATCCTTTCCGCTATCAAGATGAACTATGGTAAAGAAGTTGCCAAGCAGGCAGCTGATGACCTTGCTTCCGACCTTGATATCGACGATATGAAGAAACTCGGAGACGAGATCACTGATGAAGTAAATAACGCTCCGGTAGTTAAGCTCGTTAACTCCATTATCGAGTTTGCTATCCGTGCGAATTCCTCAGATATTCACATCGAACCGATGGAAGATCGTGTTCGAGTCCGTATCCGTATCGATGGTGTTCTCCAGGAGATCATGAGTAACCCTGCTGCTGCGAAAGACGCCATCATCACCCGTATTAAGATCCTTTCCGGCATGAACATCGCCGAGAAGCGTATTCCTCAGGATGGTCGTGTTCAGACAGTTATCAACGGCAAGCCGGTCGACATGCGTGTATCTGTCCTCCCAACTGTACACGGTGAGAAAACCGTTATCCGTATCCTGGCTAAGAACGACGCCAACCTGAACCGAAAGTATCTTGGTATCAGTGACCACAACAACGAGATGATCGACAAGATCGTCAAAGTTCCTCAGGGCGTATGTCTTATCTCCGGTCCTACCGGTTCCGGTAAAACAACCACGCTCTACACTCTCTTATCAGAGAAAAACACTCCGGAAACAAACATCGTTACCGTTGAGGACCCGGTAGAAATCCAGATCCCGGGACTTAATCAGGTACAGGTTAACGCAAAAGCCGGTATGACATTCGCCAGCGGCCTCCGTTCTATTCTCCGTCAGGACCCGGATATCATCCTCGTCGGTGAGATCCGTGACGGTGAGACTGCCGAGATCGCAATGCGAGCCGCTATCACCGGTCACTTGGTTTTCAGTACGATCCATACCAATGACGCCGTATCCTCTATCAACCGTTTGATCGATATGGGTATTGAGCCGTTCATGGTTTCCACCGCTCTTATCGGAGTTGTTGCACAGCGTCTCGTACGCCGTATCTGCACCAACTGCCGTGAAGAATACACACCGGGTCCGGATGAAGTCGAGCTTCTCAAGCTTAAGCCGGGACAGAAGCTCTACCGTGGCGCCGGTTGTTCCGAGTGTAATGAAAAAGGCTATAAAGGCCGTATTGCTATCCATGAGGTCGTAATCATGACCAAAGCCATGAGAGCTCTGCTCGAGCGCCGCGCCAGTGAAGACGAGATGCGCGCACTTGCAGTCTCCGAAGGTACATTGATGCTTGCAGACTCAGCCGCACAGTTAGTTTTAGAGGGTATTACTACTGTGCAGGAGATGAGTAAAGTAACATATTCCATTGACGGTTAAGGAGGAAAGAAAGTGGAAGAATTTACATTAAGTATGGATGCCATTCTCACAGAGGCTGTTCGCCGCCAGGCGTCCGATACGCATATCACCGTCGGTCTGCCGCCGATGATCCGCGTACATGGTGAACTCATGCCCCTCAATTCCAACATCCTCACACAGAGTGATACCGAGTATCTGTGTAAGTCCATGTTGGATAAGTCGAGACAGCAGTACCTCAACGAGCGTGGTGAGATCGACTTCTCATACGTTGTTAAGGATTACAGCCGTTTCCGTTGCAACGTATTCAAGCAGCGCGGAAGTTACACACTGGCTGCTCGTACTATTACAACGGAGATCCCTTCCTGCGAGCGTCTTGGTCTTCCTGAGCTTTTCAAGGACCTGGCTCTCAAACCGCGTGGATTGATCCTTGTTACCGGTCCTACGGGTTCCGGTAAATCAACGACACTGGCTGCCATGGTTGGTCATATCAACCAGAACCGCCGCTGTCACGTACTTACGCTGGAGGAGCCGATCGAGTACCTGCACCGTCACGGTGAGTCTATGATCAACCAGCGTGAAGTTCACGAAGATACTCTTTCGTTTGCAAACGCTCTCCGTGCTGCCCTCCGTGAAGACCCGGATGTTATCATGGTCGGTGAGATGCGTGACCTCGATACGATCAGTACCGCGATCACCGCTTCCGAAACCGGTCACCTTGTTATGTCCACGCTTCATACCAGTGGTGCTGCGGACACGATCAACCGTATTATCGACGTATTCCCTCCGCATCAGCAAGATCAGATCCGTGTCCAGCTCGGTACTGTTCTGGTTGCTGTTATTTCTCAGACACTCCTTCCGCGTGCTGATGGCGCCGGACGTGTCGCTGCATTTGAGATCCTGATCGCGAATGACGCTGTTAGAAACCTCATTCGTGAAGGAAAGACCTATCAGATCGACAATACGATCGCTACCAACCTCAAGCTCGGTATGTGTTCTCTCGACTACTACCTTGCAGAGCTCACAAAGAAAGGTCTTATTACCCGCGAAACAGCGATTTCCCGCTGTAAGGATCCGGACGAGTATCGTCGTTATCTGGCAGCTGCCGGTACAGCGAACTCCGTTTCAAGTGGTCTTTTTAGTTCTCTTGAATACTGATAAAAAAGAAAGAAGGAGGTTTGCTTCATGCCAAATTTCAAATATGAAGTAGTTGATGCAGCGGGTCGCTCCAGCAAAGGCGTTATTGAAGCCGCTACTATAGCAGATGCTTCAAAGATGCTCCGTGCGGACGGTCGTTTCATTGCTTCACTTGAGCAAGACACTGGCGCCAGTATCCTTAACATGAATGTCGGAAGTCCGAAGTTAAAGACTAAGGACCTCATGATCATTACCCGTCAGCTTTCTTCTCTTTTGAGCGCCGGTATCACGGTTATCCGTTCTCTGGATATGCTCTATCAGCAGCTGGAAAGTAAGAAAGCAAAGACAGTTATCGGTTCTGTTTATGAATCCATTCAGGCTGGTAAAACATTGTCTGAAGCTTTTCGTGAACAATCCAAAGCTTTGCCTACGATCATGGTATCCATGATTTCCGCAGGTGAAGAATCCGGTCGTCTGGACGAAGTTATGAGTCGTCTGGCTGCGCACTTTGAAAAAGAACAGAAACTGAAAAATAAAGTAGGTGCTGCTCTTGTTTACCCGATCATCCTTGCGGTTGTTACTTTCGGTATCACCGTCGGATTGATGACCCTCGTTGTTCCGAGATTCGCCGTAACTCTTAACGAGTTGGGCGGTGACCTGCCGGGTCTTACGAAAGCCGTAATGGCCTTCTCCGACAGTATCATCGATTTCTGGTATCTGTATATCGGTGCGATACTTGCGATCGTCGTTGGATTCCGTATCTGGAAACACTCCGAAAAAGGATCCATGGCATGGTCTCGTTTCCTGCTCCGTATGCCAATCGTAGGTAAGTCCCAGAAGGCTACTGCTGCAGCACGATTCACCAGAACAATGTCCACCCTTCTCCGAAGCGGTATCAGCGTTCTGGATTCCATGGAGATTACCAGCCATACTCTTGGAAACAAGTATCTGGAAGCTCAGCTTTATGATTCCAGAAACGAGATCCGTAAAGGATCTTCCGTTTCCAGATCTATTCGTGGAATCAAGGAGTTCCCTCCAATGATTTACGCTATGACAGCTATCGGTGAAGAATCCGGTACTTTGGACAGCATCCTGGACAAGGCTGCGGACTTCTTCGAAGATGAGGCTGATGCAGCTACAGCTAAGATGACAGCTGCTATGGAGCCGATCATGATCGTAATCATGGCGTTTGTTGTTCTTCTCATCGTAGGTGCCTGCGGTCTGCCGGTACTCACAATGACCAAGAACATTATGTGATGATAACTCGAAAGGAGATTAATTATGGCTTTTGGAACTGGAACCAGCAGAGAGATATCTATTGACGTCTCCAGCTCAAACATGAAAATGGTACTCGGCGGATACAACCGCAAGACCGGTGTCGTATCGGTCGAAAAGTTCGGTCTTATCCCGCTCGAGTCCGACACAATCGCAGACGGCGTTATCGCAGACCAGTTTGGTGTGGTAATGGCGTTGAAGAACGCGCTTGCAAAGAGCAACATTCAGGACAAGCGTGCAATTTTAACAGTTGAGGGTAGTTATCTTCACACAAGAGATCTTGAGCTCCCGGCTGTAAAAGGCGATCAGCTTCGCGATATGGTTCGCTACGAGATCTTAGGTCAGGGCACCAACAATCGTGACATGATCGTGGAATACATTATTTATGATAAGGTACTCGACGAAGAGACAAAGCAGCAGAAGTACAAGGTTCGTGCTACCGCGATCCCGAAGGATGTTGCCAATGACTTCCGTGAACTTATGAAGACCAGTCAGCTTGTACCGGTTGCTCTCGATGTAAACCCGAACGCAATCAGAAAGCTCTTCAAATCCGGAACGATCAACGGAACAACAAACATCAACTCAAACACTCTGCTTCTCATCGAGCTTTCTTCGAAGACAACAAACATTACTGTTCTCGATAAGGGTTTCCCGGTACTTACACGTCGTCTCCAGTTCGGTCACTCCAATGTCCGTCAGGTTGCAGAGACTGTTAAGAAAGTTCAGGGCAATTCCGCGAACAAGTCTTCCATCCTTACCCGCCGTCTGCAGGTCGTAAAGGGTGAAGGCATCTCCACAGTAGATGTTGCCGACATCGATGTATGGCACGAGACCGTTAAGGATGAGCCTTCTCTGAATAGTGCTGTATCGGCTTACTTCAAGAGCCTTACAGATGCTATCTCCAGAACCGCTCAGTTCTCTATCTCGAAATATCATCTTGATGCTATCAGCACATGCTTCCTTTATGGTTCCGGTGCAAGATACAGAAAGATGGACAAAGAACTGGCTCGCCAGTTAGGCACACAGGTTGAGATCCTTGGTTCTCTGAATACAGTTCAGGGTCCGAAGGACTTCCAGCTTAGTGATTACGTGAATGCGTGCGGCGCACTCATTCGTGAAAACTGAAAGGAGGCGAGTTTATGAGTTTTGCAAAATCAAAAAATGACTTTTCCAAAAAGGACATGAACTTCTTTTCAGAGTTCAGTTCTTCTACAGCTCAGCAAATGTCGTCGGCATTTCCATTTTTCCTTCTTGCCACAGTTGTAATTCTGGCTTTCACCTTGATCGTATGGATCGTATGCGGTATCCAGATCATGAATAAGCAGAATAAGATCAACGATCTTAAGAAGGAAATGAATTCCGCAGAGTATCAGCAGAAACTTTCTGATAAGGATAAGACTCAGGCTGAAGTTGAAGATCTTCGTAACATCTACTATCAGCTTTCTTCTCTTGACAACAAAGTCTCTACTAAGACTGTCGCTGATACCGTTACATTAAAGGCAATCGCAGATTCTATGCCGAATGATACAATTCTCACAGTTTATCATGAAGTAGATGGTGTCATTGAGCTTCAGGGTCAGACGCTCAATCGTGATTCTGCTCTGAATTATCTGCACAATCTTGAGAATAAGGGGCTTTTCAGTTCTATCGAAGATAAGATCGAACCTATTGATCCTATTGAACTCGGATATAACAAGAATAACCTTATGTACGGTCAGATGTCTTATGTTTTCCGTTTCCTCTGCACTCGCACAGGATTCGTTAACCTGACATATTCTTCCTTCATTGATGGAAACACACCGGTACCGCTCGAGCAGCTTAACAGCGAAGCTAAGGCTCCGGGATCTGCATACTCTCTGACAGACGTCAAAGAAAAGACTGTTGATGGTGTTAAGTACACTCTCACAAACGTTAAGATCAATGGTACAGCTGTTACACCTGCTGTTCTTGCTGAGATTCAGCAGAATAACGAGATCTCCGGTAAAATGTCTAGCAATATAAATATTGAATTGCTCTATACTGCAAAGAAGGAAGGTGAGTCTTGATGAAAAATTCTGGCGGTAAAGATACATTCTTACTGTTTATAGTTCTTCTTCTTGCTCTCGGCGCAGTTTGCTGGCTGTGCGTAATTCAGAAGAATTTCGATAAATTAGGTGACGTAAAAGATGAACTCCGTACGGTTCAGCAGGAAAAAGCACAGAAAGATGCTATTATTGAGCAGGCTAAAGCTCTCGACAAAGAGCGTGAATCTCTCAGAAATTCTATTATCGAAGTTGAGAAAAAATATCTGCCTGATCTGGTCACCAGTGCTATTCAGAGAAAGCTCTACAAGCACTTTGAGGATGCCAATATTCCGTTTATTGTTGAGATCAGCAATACTCCTCTCAACTACGATGTTGTTACCATGACAGACGGTAAGGTCAGCCCTAACAGAATTAAGAGTTCACGTTATAAGATTTCAGTATCCGGTACTGACGGATGGCTTCTGACACATGACGAAAAAGAGTCAAAGAATATTCCTTTCACTGTTTTCTCTTCTCAGCTTGCTTTGAATTCTCAGGATCCGAAGGCTCCGAACCCGATCGCTCAGAAATATGGTTTCAACAATGCGAATGATATTCAGTCTGACACATATGTTAGCTTCAAAGAATTCGTTACTGCTCTTGAGGCAATTGAAGCTGATGCTAAGGATTACGTAAAGATTTCTGAAATCAATATCGAAGATTCAAAGCAGGGTTTCTGCACATTCTCTGCATCTGTTGATGTTTATGCTTTCGAGCTGGTCGATCGTCTCTCCCCTGCAGATACTAATATGGATTACATGACATGGGTCGGCGCTAGTGACATCAAGACCGGCGGACTCGTTGGTTTCCCGAGCTATTTCGTAGTTGCTCAGTCTGATAAGTATGGTAATCTTGTTCCTGAAGATTCTCCGCTCTATAACAAGTACATTTCCTTCATTTCATACGACTTCTCTGTCAACCGTCCGTTTGCAGCATGGAGCCACTGGGGTTATGAATGGAACAACCTGGAGCAGACACTCAAAGATTCCAACAAACTGCCTCCGTATCTTGCAGAGATCCTTATCCTTTACAAGCTCGGTATGATCGATACATCGACATACAATTCTCTCTATAGTGCATATGTACAGGAGAACGGCGGAGTTCCTTCTGCTAACGCTAACTCGCAGCCTCAGGATCTGCCTGCTGATAATCAGCAGGGTGAGCCGAACAGCTAATCCGGATAAATAAAAGATCCAACCTACAAGAGGGACCATCAAATTGATGGTCCCTCTTCACATTTCTTCACAATTGGGCCGAGTCAAAACATTTTATCGTTATCAACAGGCCCGCCAGGTATCCTCTGGACTTATAATGCACCGGGAAGCCTAAATATCAGGCATTTCATTGATTGTGCAGCATGTGTTATAATGTAAAAAACTTATTAAAGCAGGTGTGTTAAATCGAACGATTTTGGACGTTTGAGAGGTAATTGGAAAAATTTTTCACAGAAATGTGAAGAAATTTCAAAATTGCTATTGCATTTTCAAAATGACCTGTTATAATGTAATTACAAACTCAAAAAACATTTTAGGAGGAACTTATTATGAAGAAGATTCAGAAGAACAGAAAAGGTTTTACACTCGTTGAAATGGTACTCGTTATCGCTATCATCGTTATCCTGGCAGCAGTAGTATTCTTCTCCGTTGCATCTTACATCAACAAGGCTAAGTCTGCTACATCTTCCATCAAAAAGCACAACGATGCTATCAACACAGTAACACATGAGATCGATGCTATTCTTTCTTAATAGCTGATTGATGAGTTAAAACTTAATCATTGGGGGGGGCTTTGAGCCCCCTCTTTTTTTACTTTTTGTTAACAATTAGCTATTTGCATATCACAGGCCTTGTGATATAATTAAATCGGTTATACTTGGAGGAAATTATGAGCAGAATCTATAAGACGAAGCATGGCTTCACTCTCGTAGAGATGGTGTTAGTTATTGCTATTGTTATTATCTTAGCTGCGGTTGTTACCATTTCCATTGCAGGTTATGTTTCCAAGGGTAAAGATGCTTCTTCGAGCCTCGCGAGTGAACGCGTGCAATTCCGGTCTGATAATGCAGCGAAAAATAGTGCATTCGTCGCTATTGGTTATTAAGGAGGAATAGAAGATGTTTCGTTATACGAAATCGTCCAAGCGCGGTTTTACACTGCTTGAGACAATGTTAGCGGTTGCTCTTTTACTCATTGTTACTCTCATCTCTTACGAAGGTTTTATGACTACACTCAACTATGCTGGTGATACAGCTTTAGCTGATCGTGTAAGTAACGTAAATGCCGGTAATTGCTATAAAACAATGGGTCAGGCAACTTCTTCCCTACATGGTGGTACCGCGAGCAAGGCTCTTATGATCAAGGGCCCTGGCTACACTGGTGTAATTCAGGTTCATGAATTTGAAGAAAGTGGCGGATTCTCAGTCTTCTCTTCCGGATCAGCTTATACCGATGATTCGAACTTCTCTGCAACAACAGACCGTCATGGTTTCGTTTATATTGCTAGAGCTTGTACTCAGTCTGGACACGGTATATTGGGATTCTACGAGGAAACAGACGCCAGCGGCAATAAGGTCTATGTAGCTAAATGTACTGAGCCTGGTTGCACATATTCAGCTAAATTTTCTTAAGGAGGTGTAGATTATGATTCGTGTACAAAAAAACAAAAAGAATCGTAAAGTCGGTTTCACGCTCCTTGAGATGGTACTTGTTATTGCAATCATGATGATGATGTCGTTCTATCTCTACTCGACATTCAGAACAGTCAATTACAGCCATTTGAAAGTCGCTGTTGTAAATGATATGCATGACTACGCATCGCTCACTTTAAAAGCAATCGAGAATAATCTCTGTAATGCTACGAGCATTGGTGATGGCACCGATATCAAACTTAGTGATGGAGGCGATTATGTCCTTATTAATGATGCGAATGCTCTGCCTGGTTTTACACAGTATCACACAGGTAATGGCTCGGCTAAATGGGGCTTAACTCTTAAGATCACCACTCATCCGGAAAGCAAAACTGTACATGTAGTTCTTGAGCTTACGGATAGAGCATATCCGTCTTCCGGAATCGCATATACAGATGAAGTAACAGTTTACTGTCCTTCATGCCAGGCCGGCAATATGGCAGCTCTTTCAAATGCTGACAGCTGCAGCTTCTCAAACGATCCGATTACAACGTAATCAATTATTAAACACAAACACAAACTCAAACTCAAGGAAAGCGGCATCAATACGATGCCGCTTTTCATTTTGTTATGTTCTTAGATGATCTCCATATCATAATACATTGTCTTTTGAGTTTTGCGTTTATTTACGCATATAACCTTCTTCACTCTTTGCGTATGTCCTTACCCTTTCTTTTCACTCTTTCGCGTATATGGATGCTTCTCGCGCGAATTAGGGCTATTGTCTATTATGGAATCATCACAACATGATAATGATCTGTTCTTTTTATGTTCCCATATGAATATGCTCATTCACTGAGTATATATCACGTCTCCTGAGCGATTTATATATTCCGATCTATATTCCCCTTCATCAATTATATAGTGATCGATCCTGACACGCGATATTTATCGTCTTAGATTTGCGTTTGGCGGTCATCAGAACTACAGATGGAAATAAAAAAAATCATTCTCTTTATTGAGAATGATTTCTCTTTTTAGGTAAATAATTTGGGGGGCTCTTTCGAGCCCCCCTCCTCATACAATTCTTTCTCAGATACTGATCTTAATGATCAATAGTGATAATCGTAGATCTCTGCCTTGTAGCAACTTGTTAACGGCTTCGGAGTAGAGTTTCCTTCACCAAGCTTCGGGCAGTGAGCCATCTTAAGGTTATCAGAGTTACCTGTATCAACATTGACAGCCTCAAAACGTCCGTAGAAATGTACGTTATCCTTTAATGTTACTTTACTTGCATCAGCGCCTGTACCGGCAAGAGAAATATATGCATCTACAACCTGTGCACGGCTTGCTTCGAAAGTATTCTTACCAAGACCAATTACAATTGCTGCCGGTTCTTCACCGGAAACCGCATTGATATTATCTGCACCATGCGGAGAACCCCAGTTATTATTTGATCTGTTATCTACAGAGATGATTCCCTGTACATAAGGCATTCCAGCAAGAGAGCTCCAGAATTCAGGCTGCTGATCGAACTTAACATCTACACCATAGCCAAGAACAATGGTAAGCTTGTGAGATGTAGAGTTAGATACTTTAATGCAGAAAGATTTAAAAGTACTATCTCCAGCAATGTAGAGAGATGCATCACCCTTAGATAGGTCGATCTCAAGGCGACCATGGTCATAAATGCCACCCTCTAATTTGTATGCCTTACCGCCATCTTTCTGAATGAGTCCACCATGTTCAGTGATAGCTTCACCATTGGCGTAAGATCCGTAAAGAGACTGCTGCTCAGCAGCCGTCGGGATCTTTCTTGATGCAGCATTCAAAAGTCCTTCATCAGCAATATAAAAAGCTGCTTTCTGCTTCAGTTTGGTATAAATCGGTCTGTCTGCTTCAGGAGTTTCATCCATGTTGTTATATACATGGTTTGTAGATGTACTTACAACAGAGACGTTACCACCATCTTTCAGGATCTCGTTACCGCCATCCCACTGATTGAGTCTCTCGACATTACTGCCGGAACCAACGACCCAGTACTTTGTACCGGCATTGTTGCCACTCATCGTCCACTCGGTAACACTCAAATTGGTCTTATAGAAATAAGCACCATCTGCCTTCAGGTTCATGTGAAGGTTACTGGCTGTACCAGCAGTGATAGAAGCACCTGAAGCATTCTTAAAGAAGTTCATATTGCCGGTATATCCGTCATAATTCACGCCCAGGAAATAGAAGTTACCTTCATTAGGAGCGATGGTAATACCGTTACCAGGAGACGGGAGCGATGCACCAGCATTCGGACCGTAGAAAATAACGTCATTGTGGTAAATCGTACCAGCACCACCTTTTACAGTACCAGTGATAACCGTCGGGTTGTGGATGTAAGAACCGGATCCGGAAGCAAGTTCAACGTTACCATGGAATACCGTATAGGACTCGGTACCGTTTACTTCAAGCTTCGGAATATCGTTGTAAGAACCTTCTTCACCACAAGTTACCATGTTCTCGCAAATGTTCGGAACAGGGGCCGGCGGATAATACTTCAGATGAACGTGAAGCTTCTCTGCCTTGTCATTATCTCCTGTAACAACGATCTTTGTTACGAACTCGAGGTCGATGTCCTGGGATCCGCCACCGGCAGGCTTTACGTACATGTATGTCTGGTTGCCGGATACGCCAGCCAGACCAGGTGCGATGTCCTTACCGTTATTAGCGGCAGCGCCGGCCTTAACGGATGTCTTACTTGCACCGGTGATCTCATAAGGTTCGTCCGGGTTATTGGACATCTGCTTAATCTGATCGTCCGTAATTTCCTGGGATTCAATGGCATCAACAACTGCCTCAGCCGCACAGGTGAGAGTCAGTCTCTCCTGGCTGCGCTCCGTATCTACATAGTAGCGGGAACGGCTGGAAAGCGTGATCGTCATTGCAGATGAAATGAGGATAAGTGAAACTGCAAAGATCATCAGAACGATGACGAGCATGCCGCCTCGTTTGTTGTTTCTCTGATGACACTTACCTAATTGTAACAACTTCATCTCGGTTGCCTCCAATTTTCTGTCTCAAATTTTGATTCAATTCTTCTAAGTTACATTTTTTGGTTATACTTAATTATCATTATATTTAGATAAATGCAAAAAGAAAGCCTTTCTGCTGGCAAGTTCACAATTTGTCACATTCTTTGTCATATTCGCTGGCAATTTCTTCTTTACCCTCTTTTTTCTCCTGCCATTTCTCACGAACATATCGAGCAGCATTTCCATTTACAAAGCGAAGCTGTCCCGCTCCGTAGAATTCCTGCTTCGGTGTTCTCTTGATCCGGATCCTTCCGGAAAGAGCACCGTGTGTCGGACACTGCCATAAAGAAAGGAAACTGTGTCCTGAGGAAAACCAGCTGATCTCCTCGAAAAGATCCGACTCACATATCGGGCAGAGCATCTTCTCTTCCAGTGCTTTTGCAGAAGCAGCTTTCTCGGAAGAAAAAACTTCGCTCTTCCATTTCTTCTGTGTGGTCAGATTCGGATTGGAGATATATGTGCGAAGATTCGGGAAAGTCTGCTCCGTCTCCGTTCCCTTCGCCCGTATCGCGAAATAATCGATCAGCGACTCTTTCAGGATCCGCGCCTCATACCAGGCATCCCTCTCGGCACTATGGAAATCATCCGTCTGCGGAATGCGGTAGAAATCAACAGCATATGCGACAGATCTCTGCTGGGACGTATTCTCGGCCACTCTTCCGAAAAGCGGCTGAATGTCCAGAAAACGATCATTGATCTCCGGAGAGAAACCGTGGATCTTGAGGTTGGAACGCAGGATCGAAATATCCGAGTCACCCCAGGCACACAGAACATAATCCTCACCGCACCATTCCATAAAGTTTCGGATCGCATCCGGAAACGGCATTCCGCTCTTTAAGTCATCCGTACTTTTGTTGATGACCTTGGAAACCTGCTTATTCATGATACGGTAATACACCGGCCGGATCGTCACGGAGAACGGACGGGACAGCTGGTACTCATTCTCGGAAAGCATCGTCACCTTGACCGCGCCGATGTCGATGATCTCTCCGGGGAGGATCTTGGGATCGATCGGCGAGGGAATATACGGGATCGGCTGATTCCATTCCATATCGAAAACAACAAATGTCATCGGAAAAAGATTTTCAGTCATCATGGCTCATTCTCCTTTTCCACGGCAATTGGTTCTTCGCTTGAAGTTTCTTTTTTCTTCTTATCTTTTTTCGGCAGAATAAAGCTGACCGAAAGGAATACCATCAGAATAGCGGATCCGGCTGTGGCAAAAACACCTGTCCGGAATCCGTCCGGAGTGTACCGGAGCGTGATCTCATGGGACCCCGGCGGAATATGGATGCCGAGGAATGCCTTGTACGCGGCAAAAGTCTTTGTCTTCTGCCCGTCGATCGCCGCTGTCCAGCCGTCGTCTGCCGGGATGGACCATACGACGTGGCCGGATGATTTTGCATCGATCGTGCCCTTGGCATACCCGTCTGAAAGCTCAGAGACTTTCCATCCGGATTCTCTCGTAACAGTCTGGTACCAGTCGATCTTTTCACGGTCCACAGATACGGCATAGACTCCGAAGGATGCTTTTTCCGGATTGGAAATAGTGATCTCGATATGGAGTCTCCGGTCACGTGAATTCTTCATGTCAAGGCTGAGGCATGTGCCCGATGCCGAATTGAAACTGTTCTGGAAGCGAAGATTTCCATCGATATCCAGAAGCTTGACCTCGATCGATGTCTTCTGTTGGCAATTGCAATATAAATATATAGGTATATTAGGATCCGAAATAAAGTCCTCGGACTCGAGAACGAGCTTCGCCCTCTCTCCGGTCTTTGTCACGCGGAAAGAACCATCCTCTTCCTGCTTGATATTCGTCATTTCAGCAACTTCCATCTTCATCTCGGTAAAAGGCTTTACCGAAGCAAGCTGGCTGGCAAGATTATTCTGGACAACAAAGGGCGAATCATCGACAAACAGATCTTCATTTATATTCTCTGTCGTCACGAAGAATCCGTTGGTGGCGATCGCCGACAATTCCTGCTTCTCCTCCGGAGAGAATCTTCTGGAATCGATCTTACGCTGCTGGAAAAATGTATCCGTGATCAGTGTTCCGCCGGAAAGAAAGATGTTCTTTCCGTCCGGGCAGCTGTTGATACCGAGTTTGCGCAGGACCTCGGAATAGCGCTCCGATGTCATGAATGATTCAGAGTTCAGAGATGGAACACCGTAAAGAAGTCCATAGTTATTCCAATCGGGTTCTTCGATAAAGAATCGTGTTCCCTTAGGAGAGCCCTCTTTCTTTTCCAAGGCAAAGGTCTTCTCTTCTTCATCCGGCTTCTCATAAAGGATGATCTTATCCAGTTTATACGCTCTCTTTGCGGGGCCTCTGACTTCTCCGGGATCGATGGTAAAGCCGTCCACTGTAGTTTTCGATATGCCGGAATCAGAATACTCATAGGTGCGGTGATAGTACTTTTCCTTGATCGGCCGATAAAAAGCAAGACCTGCTTCAAGCACCATCGCGGCAGCAAGGAAACTCATCCACATCATTTTATCGTGTTTCGGTTCCTCATGGATCTTAAGAGTCATCGCAAAGTAAAAGATCAGAAGACCGATCGCCATATAGGAGGTGTAGGAAGCATAGGAGTCCGTCTTCGAGATCGTCGCGCGGAAAGCCATAAATGCGATAGCAGCAGCGGCAGCAAACCAAAGATGACTCCGGTTTTCCAGAAAATCACCCGTGGACAGGATCCTTCCGGCCATATACATCAGAAGGAACGTAAAAAGGATCGCCTGCGGATACTGTCCGGTGATCGGGAAATGCAATCCGTGGATCACAAACTGGAACAAACGGAAGCACATGGTGATGTATATGAAGGCCAATGTGCAGAATCCATAGACTTTCTCGGAGAAACGGATCTTACCGGAGCATGCGTAAAGGATCACGAGTACGATCGTGAAAAGACCGCAGTAGATCGAAGGAAGCTGGGACAGATCCGACGGAAAAACCAAAGAAGGAGAAAATGCCGCACGTTCAAGGAAGTCCCAAGTCTTTAGTTCCACTTTTGCATCAGATGCAATATGGATCACTTCATTTCCCGGGACGGTCTTCCAGACAGCCTGCATCGATGGATACCAGACGAATGCGGATAATCCGAGGCCCATGCACAGGAAGATGAAGAAGTCCTTGATGATCTCCGACAGTTTCGCAACTTTGATCCCCGCATGACGGGCCTCGATATAAAGAAGCGGGAACATGATGATAACAAACATCAGCATATAGATACCTGCATGACAGCAGGTAATGCCGGCAAGAGTAACCATCAGGGTGAAGAGCCACTTTCTTTTCCCGAGGATCAGGTACCAAAGAGTCAGTATCAGAAGCGGAAGGAGGATCACAGTATCAAGGATCCAGGGTTCCTGGGAATATGTCAGGACATAGGCCGAAAGACCATAGGCGACCGACAGGCCGACACTGACCGGTGATACGACATTTTCCTTTTTCCAGAAAAGGAGAAACAGGCAAAGAGCCGCGGTCGCCGCTTTGAGTGCGAAGATGAGCTGTGTCGCCTCTGCGATGCGGTCTGCCGGGAACAGCAGATAGATCAGGACGAACGGACTCGATGCGTATGCGCCGATCCATGCCCAGAAATTGCTTCCGCCTCCTACATTCCAGGAATAAAACAGGGATTCCCCGGAAAAGATCTTCCGGCGGAGCTCTGTGATAACGGGAAGATATGTATTCTGGAGCGGTTTTGTGATCACGCAGTCCGAACCGAACGGATATATCTTGAACTTGAACGCGATAACGAGGAGGATCAGGACAGGCAGAAAGAAGGACAAGAGAAGACAGACCTTCGTCCTTGTCTCACTCAACGTGATCCTGTTATCCTTCCGAAGATTTCTCATGCTTCCTCCGATTCCGCCGGAGAAACATTCTCACTGTTTTCCGGTTCTTGGGGCGAAACGATCTCGTCATGCTTCTCTTCTTCAGAAGAAGAATTCCCGTCCTCTTCCGCGCAATCCGGCACGTCATCTTCGGATACGGTCTCGGAGTCTTCCGCTGCGGCCTCTGCTTCCTCCAGGCTCTTTCTATAATCGATATGCTCGAAGAGTTTTCTGGTGAGCGTAAAGAGGACCAGTGCGATCAGAGATGCTATGGAGATAAGAACACAAAGCTTAAACTTCGTCGGATGATAGGTAAGCTCAACCGTATGGGTGCCGGAAGACATCTCGATCGCCATGAATGCATCGTCGATCGGCTTGATCTCCGCTGCCACACCATCGATCGTGGCTGTCCAGCTCTCATCGTACGGAATCGTCAGGAACATAGCGCCCGGCTGCTTCACCGTGATCACGCCTTCCAGATGTGTCGAGTCATAGGAATTGATCTTGAGCTGTTCGTCGCTCAGAATATCGACCATCTCCTGATATGCCTCTTCATCCGAACGGACAAGCTGGACCCACAGATTGCCATTCAGGTCCTTATCTTTGAAGTCCAGTGTGATTACTTTCGTAAATTCCGGATCATAGAATCCCAGGTCAATGATCTGAGATGCTCTTGCCGTGATCTTCGTCTCTTTCATCTCAAGAGGCTGCATCTTCTGCTCGTTGATCGTAACCTTCGGCGGTTTATTGGAAACAACATACAGATAGAGATGATCTCCTTTCTGCGGATCGACCGGAGTCAGAACGAGAGATGCCGTCTTTCCATCTTCTACAGTGTACTTATATCCGGTCCTCTCCTGTCCGCCGTCTGCTTCAAGGCCTTCCACCATATCGAAGCTTGCTTTCATCGGAACATAGACATCTTTGGTGCAGCCCATGCTCTTTACAAAAGCATTGATGGACAAAAACGGAACGGATGTCTGATTCATCTTATATGTAAGGATGCCGGGATCGACCATATAGCCGACCGAAAGGGAATCCGGATTGACGAACTGACGAAGTTCAGTGTCGTTTTTCACCTCTTCGAATCCCTGCGGGACCGGAGAATTCTTGTAGATATCGAACATGTTACGGACACCGAGGAGCGTCGCGGTGACCTTGGTCAGACCGAAGTTACGCATGCTGTTGATGCCGTTGTTATGGAAGCCGAGATTGCGGATGAACTTAACAAAGCTCTCTCTGGCGGTCGATGTAAAGATCGAGATGCCCTTCATGTTATAAAGAGCCGGCTGATTACAGATGTAGGCCGGATAGATCTCCGAACGCTCGAAACCATACTCATTCTTGGCTTCCGAATCTTCCATCAGCGTCTGGACTTCATCATAGTGGGAACCATAGAAGTCCCATCCGGTGAAGCTCTCATGCGCGGCAACAAGACTGACCGTCGCAAAAGTTGAAGCAACGATCTCCGCGGAAAGAACGCAGAACAGAAGGATCTGCTGGAACATCGCACTTCTCTTCTTCTCTCCGATCACGCGCATGACTACGGTGTATATGATCAGGAAGATGAACGAGAGGATGATCTGAAGATATCCTTCCTGACCTTCACCGACTTTTTCATACAGAACAAGATATGCAATAAGGCACAGACACGGCGCCATCAGCTGTGTCTTGGTAAAAGAACCGAGATTGCGGAGGACCTTGTATCCCATCACGACCATCAGGAAAGAGAAAAGGAATGCCTGACGGTACGGGATCTGGTTCGGGAAATGGAAACCGTGCCAGATAAAGGTCATCATACGGCTGCTCAAACTGATATACATGATCGAAAGACCCACGCCATAGGCGATCTTCTCGCGGAGACGGATCTTACTGCAAAGGAAGAACAGCGGGATGAGGATCAGTACGAACAATCCGGAATAGACATTTGCCATGCCGTCACGGATATTCGGATTCTGTCCGATAAGGAATCGGCTGATAAAGTCGAAAAAATCATTCTGGACGCCAAACTCTTTCGGGAACGCCGTACCGGTCGCAGAAGATTTCTGAAGCGTAAAATACGTGGATACCGTAAGGAACGCCGACAAACCGCCGCTGATCAGCGAGTAAAGGCCGAACCTCCATACTGCGGACCAGAAATTCTCCAGCGTTATTTTCTTTGTGATCGAGATATACAGGATCGGTGCATAGAAAACAAGGAACAGGCAGATGAAATATCCGGAATAAAAATTCGAGATCAGACATACAGCCAGGGAGATGCAGTACAAGAGAGGTTTCTTGTCGCGGAACATCTTGATCAGACCGAGAACGATCAGCGGCAGAAGCATGACCGCATCATGCCACATGATGTTCCAGAAATACGAGATCGTCCATCCGCAGAGTGCGTAAATACTGGAGAAAGACGACAGAAGAAGATCCTTCCTGTCTTTGTCGAGTTCTTTTAGAAGATAGGACATGAAAAGACCGGTCAGACCGCAGCGGAGGATCGCAAGAAGCGCGACACAGTCGCCGATGTACTTGGCCGGGAAAAAGATACAGAGGATATTCAGCGGGCTGGCGCTGTAGTTGGCAAATACTGCCCAGAAGTTCGTGCCGAGGCCGACATTCCAGGAGAAGAACAGGCTCTCCCCGCCTAAGATCTTATTCCGGAGTTCGAGAAGGAACGGTGCATACTGGTGATAGCAGTCCACCGTAAGGATCATATTCTCGCCAGATGCAAAAGGATGCACCTGCAAAATCGCGAATATGGCGGTCATAACGAAAACAGGAATAAAGAATGAATATATGTGAAACTGACGTTCCGAAAACCTGCGCAGTAAGCGTTTGTTGGATGGTCGCATGGTCGTCTTATGATCTCCCGCTTTAATATATTTAATATAGGAACAAAATGTTCGCAAGCATAATTGTACCATATAGGTCAACCACCCGCATCCGAGTTCTGTAACCTTACGGAAATAGTATTCGCACCCGTTTTATGTTAGAGTAGATATTGAGTATTTATAGTGCTTTTCGGAGGTCAGAATGAAAAAACACGACCGAAAAAATGAAGATGACCGCAAGGCGGTAAAAGATATAACACCAAAGGAAGAAAACACATCTTCTGTGGATCCGGATATGCCCGCCGATCCGGATGCGCCCTCTGCGCCGGACGAAAGTGAGATCACTTCACCGGAAGAAACCGGATATGCACCGGAAGACCATTCTTCCGCCGAGATTTCCGAGGTTTCTGAAGAGGCTCTTTCTGCTGATATTGTCCCGTCGGATGATCCGGACTTCGAGGTCGCGGAAGCGGATGATATGCTTTCTTCTTCAAAAGACGATAAATGGATCGATGCCGAGCCGGTCCCGATGGAGCTCGGCGCGCATGAGATCCACTCCATGATCAGCGACGATGATCCGGATGCACCCGCATTCACCGAGATATCCACCCGGCCTTCTGATGCAAAACCGAATAAATCATCCAAAAAGATGAACATCAAGCCACTGATGTTCCTGATCGTCATGGCGATCGTAGCCGTTCTGGTGCTGATCTGGTCGGTGATCTCTCTCGGAAATCTGAATGAGCGGATGACCAGTCCGATCACTGTCGGAAACCATGATGTTTCCAATGCCGAATTTAGTTTCATGTATCACTATGTACTGCTGGAAAACGGCGTCGATATCTTTAAGCCTGACACCGAGAAGATGCTCCAGCAGCCCGGCGAGAACGGATTTGCCACCTACCGTGAGTACTTCCTGGATGTTACGGCGAAGGAGATCCAGGCAACGTATATGCTCTATGACGACGCTACCGCGCACGGTTTCTCCATCACGCAGGATCACAAAGACCGTGCTCAGGCATATGTGGACTGGCTGAAGACGAAAGCGGATGCGATCCATGTGGATCTGGACACATATATTAAGGGAACTTTCGGTCCATACGTAAATAAGAGTCTGATCCTGTCGGTGCTCTCGAAAGTGTACTTCACCGAAGACTATTCCGCTCACCAGAAACTGGATGAACTGAAAGCGACTCCGGAACAGGCAGAAAAAGCTTATCAGGATGCCCGGAATTCCTATGATCTGGTTTCCTACCGCGTGCTCCGCATCACCTTTGAGCAGCGTGAGGAAAGCTATGTAAAGACGGCCAACCTTCACGCGGAACAGATCATCGAGAAGATCGCGGGTGACCAGTCGAAGTTCGAGTCCACTGCTGCCCAGTACTTCTCCGGCGAAGCGCAGCAGCGCCTCCTGGTGCCGGATTCCACGCTTCACAAGAGAGTCCGCTACTCGGAGATCAACGAATCAGAGTGGAGAAGCTGGCTCTTTGATACATCCCGTGCATCCGGTGATACCGTGATCTTTAAAGATGACTATGGTTTCCCGATCATCTTCTGCTTCGTCGAGCGCGTCCGTCAGGATGAACCGCTCCGTAATGTCCGATTCTTCTATATTAATCTGGAAAATCCGGAGACAGAGACACCGGGCATTCCGGCAAGCGAGATCCTCCCGCTGTCCCAGACGATCTTCGACAGCATCACCGATGAGGCCAGCATGATCACTCTCGAGACCACATACGCTGACCAGCTCATGGACGGATCCATGCGTGCCGTACAGCAGACCTCACTTTTCCCCGGGAACAATACCGAGAAGATCGATGACTGGATCTTCGATCCGCAGCGCAAGAGCGGCGACAAGATCCTTCTTGAGGGAGATACTCAGATCCTGATCCTCTTCTATGTGGAGGCTTCCCCGAATCCGGAATGGTATGACCGCGTGAACAGCTTTATCCGTATGGATAACTACCAGGCATTCGTAAGTGAAAAGATCGCGAACTACTCTTACACTTTCCACGAAGACGGTCTGAAGTATATCAAGGATATCCCGTCATAAGACCTGGGGTACGAAGCACAAAAAAAACAAAAAGGGACCGGCTCAGATACCCTGAGTCAGTCCCTTATTTATTCTTTCAAAAGCACCAGGGCCTCAGCCCATCTGGATCGCGACAGCTACCAAAAGCAAAATGGAAGAAAGCATCATGATCGCCAGAATGATTGCGAGTATCCTTGCACCTGTACCGTAGCGGGAACCGCCTCTTTTTGCAGCCATATTCATGCCTCCTCGATAGAAATGTATAAACAGTGATAGTGTATCACGAAGGGATTTTTTGTCAAACGTTCCTCAGCTTTGATCCCTGATCACAGATATTTCAGAAGTTCTTCACGGACATCGTCCATACGGGGATCGGCGATACCGAAATCCATGACCTTGTAGTTCCACGCCGAGCGTCCGATACCGTTGCGGGTAAACACTTCATTGATCATCTTAAACCACTTCACCGCATCCTTGGGATCGACACGGTCGATGACTCCGTATTCGCCACAGTAAAGTGCGACATCTCTTTCTTCCGCCACAGAGATCGCCTCCGCGAAGATCTTCTCGAAGTACTTCGAAGAGAGCGTATCGTCCTGAGGGAAAGCTGCGAATCCGGTGGTCACCTGCGACAGGTTCTTCACACCTGCTTCATCCATCTCTTTATACGGTGCATCGATGCGGATGCGGAAAGATGTATCCATCGTCGGGATCCACGGCGCGCCCTGATGTGTAAAGATCAAGGGTTCGTAGCAGTGGAAGTTATAGATGATGTTTTCATCATAAGGCATCGCCAGATCTTTTACGGAATCGACACTGTTGTTCCAATAGCCGCCCACAAGGATCTTTATAGTCGGTGCGATCTTCCGGATACGGCGGATACACTCGTACGAGATCTTATTCCAAAGCTCGCAGTAGGACTTATCCGTGACTTCGTTCAGAAGCTCGAATGCCAGTCGATCCTCGTATTTTCCGAAACGCTCGGCAACTCTTTCCCAAAGCGTGTAGAAACGCTCCTGCAGTTTCTCACTGTCGAAGAATCCGGCTTCACCATGTGCATCATCAAAAGAATAACCCATGGTCTTATGGAGATCGAGGATCATATTGAGACCGTACTTCCCGCACCAGTCGATCGCATCCCGGATGTGGCCATAGCCGCTCTCGACCGGCTCGCCGTCTTTATCTTCGATCAGTTCGTAGTCAAATGGAAGACGGACATGATCCATGCCCCAGCCTTTGATCGTTTTAATGTCTTCTTCTACAACAAAAGTGCTGTATGTTTTTTCCGTGTCATCGCACTGGGACAGCCAGCCACCAAGATTGACACCTTTCTGATAACCCTTCCAAGTCTTCATGAACTACCTTCTCCTCTAACTGTTCATAATACGCCTATTATAGCAGACGGAAGGCTTATTCGGAAATCAGTTCGTATGCGGAAACTTTCTTGATCGAACCGGACATGACATAGGTCATGATAAATACCAGAACACCAATAAGCAGGATCGTAAGAAGGATCAGTGCCGGGAAGACAATAAAATCGATCTTATGCATGCCGAATCCCGAAAGAATCACCGTCAGAAGCGGATTTACCAAAATAAATCCGAGAAGAGAACCGATAACGGATGCGGCAATAGTTACAGGCAGAAGTGAAAGCGAGAGCTGGATCTTCAGCTGGCGGCTGGTAAAGCCGACCGCTTTCTTGATACCGAATTCTTTCTCTTTCTTGATAAAGAGCGTCTTAAGGAGGATCTTAATGACCAGTAGGATGATCGCGACATTTAAGCCCACCATGATCATGACGATCAGGGATACGGCCGAGATCTCCGTTCCTTCTCCACTATGGACCTGATCGTAGACATTCCCTCCGGTCGTGCACTTCTCCCCGAGAAGTGCTTTTATATCGGAAAGAGCCTGATCTACTTTTTCCACACTCGGATCATCCATCCTGAAACGGATGATCTCATAGTTCGGATCGATCCCCAATCTCTTGGCGCCCTCTTCGCTGATGAAGATACGTACACCGAGATTCATGACGGACTGCTGGAATCCGGTGATAATAAAGCGCTCTGTGTGATTACCGAACACTACTTCGATCTCATCTCCGATCGTCACGCCGAGACGATCTGCGATCACCCTTCCGATGACACACTCGTTTGCCTCTTGGAATGTATCTCCTTCGTACACACCACAGTCAATGTATTCGGGCTTATCTGTGTAAAAGGCAAAGGTCTCATTCCCTTCAATGCTGATATTCGCAAAATTATAGCCATATACCTGACTGATTCCGTCGATACTTGCCATCTGCTCCATGATGTGGTGCGTTTCTTCTGTATCTGTGTTGACGTTGATGAATCCGTCCGGAACATCACCGTTAATGAGATGGACGAACTCCGTCGGGTTGACCTTGCTGTTGTAAAAAAGGATCCCCGAGAACATGATCATGAACGCGACCACACTCATGACGGAAAGAAGGATGATATTCTGTCCCTGGCTTTGAAGCATGCTCTTCAGCGCCAGAAGGATATTCAGGCCGCCCTTTGTATCCTTAAGCGGAAGATGGTTCTTCTTAAAACTGTTGGATTTTAATCCGAAACGCAGCGCCGTTGCCGGGTGAAGTTTCTTCAGTTTGATCGTGGAAAGGAACACTACAACGATCATGCAGACTGCAATACCGCCGAGGATAATGAGTGTTGTTCCCGGGCAGAAACGAAGCACCCAGAAAACTCCCGTGATCGTCTGGAAGATCTCTCTGTCGAGGATCGGCATGGTGATGTAAGAAAGGATACATCCGATCACTCCGCCGATCATACCTACGATCACAAACTCAAGCGTCATCGCCGCGCGGAGCTGCCCGACCGTATGGCCGACCGCACGAAGGGCACCGATATTCTTGATATCTCTGTCGATATTGTTGTTGATCGTAAAGACGATCATGATCAGGCAGACAGAAAGCACGACAACCGAAAAAGCCGTCACCAGACCGGAAAGAATATCCGCAATAGCCGTATATCCTTCCTTTGCCAGATCTCGTGCATACGAATAGAAATCCAGGCCTGCTTCTGCCAGACTGTCTCTGCTTGCCTGAAGGACCTCATCCTGAGAGACGCCTTCGGCGCAGTACATCTTGACCATCTTTCTGTCTGCGATAAAGTTCGTCTCTAAATAGGACGCCTCGGCAAATTCCCACATCTTCGAAAAGGAATCTTCATCGACCATGACAGACATCCAGCCGTAGGAGTTTCCGCCGATCAAGGCTTCATAAATGCCGGCTACGGTGAAGTCGATATCTCCTGCTGCGGGCGAGTGCATGTGGATCTTATCGCCAGCTTTAATGCCGTTGATTTTCGCATAGTACGAATTGAAATAGATCTTCGGGCCGGCTGCCGATTCATCTCTTTCCAGAAAATAGTACTCTTCGGCAGCCCCGTATTCGCCGATCCTTGTGATCGTGGAACCATCGAGATCGAACTCTTCGTCCTCTCCTTCTATACGGAGCTTAACGGTACCCGGCATGATCATATCCTGAATGGAAAATTCAGAGATCTCCGGGATACCGGAGAGTGCTTCTGAAATATCGTCATCGGAAGCGACGATATATGACAGGACATCGGCTTCCTTTCTCTCTTTTACTTTTTCGTCATAGATCGAGCTGTACTGTCCGACAAAAAGACCTGTATGCAAAAGAAGCGAAGACAGGATCAAGACGAAAAGAAACGCCGTCAGGACATTTCTGTCCTTTCTCATATTGGCACAAATCAGCTTTACCATCCCATCTCCTCCAGAAATCCACGGATCATCTCATGTCTCTTTTTATCGCCGCTTACGTATTTCCCGGGATTACACTCCCCCTTGATGCCACCGTCCTCGAGATAGAGGATGCGGTTCGCGCGGCGCGCGGATTTGATATCGTGAGTAACCATTACGATGGACTGGCCTTCGTTGTTGATATCGGTAAGAACATTGAGTACTGCTTCTACACCTGCGGAGTTGAGCGCGCCGGTCGGTTCGTCCGCGAATACGACATCGGGATCATTGATGACCGCTCTGACCATCGCCGCACGCTGGGCTTCACCGCCGCTGACCTGTGCCGGGAATTTATCGGTCATTTCTTCGCTGATCCCGACACGCTCGAAAAGCGCTGCCGCTTTTTTCTTCAGATCTTTCTGCTTCTGGCCGATGAGCATACCCGTGCTGATCGCATTGTCCATGATGCTCATACTATCTACAAGATGCACCTGTTGGAATACAAATCCGCAGTGCTTCCTGCGGAACACCGCGAGCTGGTCATCGTTCATCTCGGTGATCTCTTTTCCTGCGTATTCGATATGACCGAGGGACGGCTTATCCATGCCGGAAAGAGCATAGAGAAGCGTGGATTTTCCGGCGCCGCTGGATCCCATGATGACAGTAAAATCACCCTCGTAGATCTCGAGGTCAAGATTCTTGATGATGTGATACTGCTTCCCGGATACCGAGAAACTTTTGCTGAGTTTGTCTGTTTTGATGATCGTTTTTCTGTCCAATGCCGTTACTCCTTTCGTCATTACGGCATCAGTATAAAGCAGATGAGACTTGTAAATCTTTGCGAAAGTTTTAACCGATTTTTAAACGGGAAGATAAGGATCAGAGAAGCAAAAGGCGGAGAACGACGGTAAGTCCGCCGTTTTTATTGACTGCGGTGATCTCGCCGCCCATCTTCTCCATAAGGTAGCGGGAGATATAAAGGCCTAAGCCGGCGCCGTCTTTTCCATCTGTGTTGGAGCCGCGCTTAAACTTCCCGAAAATCGTCTCGATCTCCTCTTCCGGGACACCGCCGCCTTTATCTCCAATCTCAAGAACGAGGAAATCTTTGCCGTCCACACTCTTTTCAGTGTGGCTTCCGACAGTTATTTCCGTGTTCGCATACTTATAGGAATTGGCAAAGACATTTCCAATGATCTGATTTAAGCGGAGCCGGTCAGCGCGGACGACAGCATCCACGACTTTCACTTCATTTACTTTCTTCAGATAATCCGCATCTGCGATAGAGCCTTCGATTTCTTTCGAGGTCACTTCTTCCACATTCACTTCGAGATGCTCAAGTTCCTCCAGCGTCGCATGGAAAAGATTCGACACCAGGGAGTCGATCTGATCGGCCTTTGCATTGATGCTTCTGATCGTCTTCTTCTCATCTTCCGTCTTCGCGGAAAGCTCCATAACATCGGTCATCGCCTTGATGGATGTCACCGGTGTCTTGATGTCATGCGAAAGCTGCGCGACAAGTTCTTTTCGAGCCTTCACGGCCTCAGCTTCACGGAGTTTGCTGGCATGAAGCTCTTCACGCATGATGTCGAATGCCCCGGTAAAAGCACCGAAAGCGTTTCCTTTATCCATCTTTATGGGAACATCGAGATTGCCGGATGCGATCTTCGATGCAAAGTCTTTCATCTCATCGAAAGGATCCACGACGCGTTTCTTCAGATAGAAGAAATACAGCGCGGTTACGCCGAGCATCAGAAGAAGGATACCAACGACCACAGCTGCCATGATACGGTTCCTTCGGACCTGCTGTTCGTGATAGGTATTGTGCACGATGATTTTTCCGACGATATCCCCGTTTTCGGTGACCACATCGCGGATGACATCATAGCGGGTCGTGGCGGACGATACGGAGGTGGAAATGCCTTCTGCGGTATATTGAAGAAGATTTCCTTCATTGTCGATCACTGCATAATCGAAGGGCTGGTCAGACTCGATCCGTGCTTTTTTCTGCGATGCGATCTCCTTCCAGTTTTTCCCCATAGCGATCGTAAGACGGTTGATCTGCGTCGGATAGGAAGGAATCTCCTTTGATCCCAGATTCCAGAGATACAGGCTCGCAAGGAAGATCAGCAGAAGAAAAGATATCGCATAGATCAGAAACGAACGGATCTTCACGGCTTGTCCTCCAGAATAAAACCGGTGCCCCAGACCGTCTTGATATAGGCAGGGTTACTCGGATCTTTCTCGATTTTCTCGCGAAGATGACGGATATGGACATTCAGCGTGACATCTCCGACGAACTCGGTCTCCCAGATCTTCTCGAAGAATTCTTCCTTCTTAATGATGCGGTTCCTGTTATTGAGCATATAGACCAGAAGTCGGAATTCCATGGCTTTGAGCGGTATTCTCTCGTTATCCCGGAGAACGATTGCTTTTGACAGGTCGATCGTCGTATCGCCCAGGCGTACCAGGTGATCGTCCGCCTCTTGGCTGTTCGGATCCGGGGTATCTTTGGCACCCGCTTCCTCATAGCGTTTCAGCGCCGCCTTCACTTTTGCAAGAAGAACGCCGAGGGAATAGGGCTTACAGATATAGTCATCGCCGCCGATGGAGAGCGCCAGGAGCATATCATCCTCCGCCGATCTGGCACTGATGAAAAAGATCGGGACATTGATATCTTTTCTTATCTCCTGGCAGAGCTCAAATCCGGAATCCTCACCGAGATTAATATCCAGAAGGATCAGTGAACATGTATTTTCTTTGAAGAAGTCGAGCGCCGCCTGTTTATCGGTGACGTAGGTCGCCGTCACTCCGGACATATTGAAATACTTCGCTGTATATTCAGACAGTTCGAGCTCATCATCTACGACCAGAACACTATAGTGCATACTCTACTCCTTCTTCCGGTGATTCTTCCAGCCAATACTCCACATGTAGGTTTATCATGTGTTCTTCAGTGCTTCATCGATCTCTTCAGCATATCTTACGGTCTCCATCGCATCGCGGCAGTACTTGTCCGCGCCGATGGCATCCGCATATTCCTGCGTCAATACCGCGCCGCCGACACATACCTTCGCCCATGGCGCCTGCTCACGGAGGAGCTTGATTGTCTCTTCCATCGCCGGAACGGTAGTGGTCATCAGTGCCGACAGACCGACGATCGGAGCATGCAGGCGGATGACCTCATCGACGACCGTCTGCTCCGGTACATCTTTTCCGAGATCTGATACAGCAAATCCATAGTTCTCAAGGATGAGCTTCACGATATTCTTTCCGATATCATGGATGTCGCCGTGGACAGTTGCGATAACAAATGGACAGCGGGACGATCCGCCGTTTCCGTCATCACTTGCCGCCATGGCCACCTTTACTTCTTCAAAAGCACTTTTCGCCGCTTCTGCCGCCATAAGAAGCTGCGGCAGATATACTTTCTTCTTTTCAAAGTCCGCACCGACGATATTCAGTGCAGGGATAACTTCCGACTGGATGATCTCCAGGGGTTTCTTCTCGGCGAGCATCGCTTTCGTAAGTGTACCTGTCTTCTCTTTAAGTCCGCGGACGATCGCCTTCTGCAGTTCCGAAGAAGGGCCTTCACCGGAACTCTCCGACGGTGAATCTTTTTCTGTGGAAGGCGCCGCGCCTGCTGCCGGAGCCGCTGTCGGTGCCGGAAGATTCTGGGCATACGTGATGTAATCCATGCAGTTTTCGTCCATGTTATGGAGTGCACGGAAGGCATGATAGACATTCATCATCTCCTGCGAATACGGGTTCATGATCGCCGCGGAAAGCCCATCCTGCAGGCACAGAGCAAAAAATGTCGAGGTGATGATATTCCGGCTCGGAAGTCCGAAAGAAACATTGGAGATACCGAGTGAGGTATTTACTTTCAGATCATGGCGGATACGGTGGACCGCCTGCATAGTGGCCAGCGCCGCCGTCGTATCTGCAGAGATCGTCATGGCAAGAGGATCGAAAATAAGATCCTTCTTACTGATTCCGTACCCGGCTGCTTTCTTAATGATCTTCTCAGCGATGGCAACTCTTTCTTCTGCCGTATCCGGGATACCGCCTTCATCGAGTGTCAGGGCAACGACAAAACCGCCGTACTTGGCAACAAGCGGGAAGATCATGTTCATGACTTCTTCTTTACCGTTGACGGAGTTGACCATGGCTTTTCCGTTATAGGCGCGAAGACCTGCTTCCATGGCAACAGGATCTGTAGTATCGAGCTGCAGAGGAAGGTCAGTTACAGCCTGCAGTTCTTTTACCGCACGAAGAAGGAAAGCCGGCTCATCGATCTCCGGAAGACCGACATTTACGTCGAGAAGCTGCACTCCCGCGTCCTGCTGTTTCAAGGCTTCGCCTAAGATATAGTCGATATCGTTTTCACGGAGTGCCTGCTGGAAGCGTTTCTTGCCTGTCGGGTTGATACGCTCGCCGATCAGGATCGGGCTTTCGCCAAACTTCACCGCATGCGTATAGGATGAAACGAGGGACAGGTCTTTTTCTGTAACCGGTACAGGAGTGATGGACTTTGATTTTTCAACCACTGCACGGATATAGTCCGGTGTGGTACCGCAGCATCCGCCCGCGATACGCACGCCCTTTTCCAGAAGTTTTCCGACAGACTCGGAGAACTCCGGCGGGAATACATCATAGACGGTCTTGCCGTTTTCCGCTCTCGGAAGACCCGCATTCGGTTTGAGAAGTACCGGCACAGAGGCATATTCGAGATACTCTTCCACGACACCCACGAGCTGGTCCGGACCGAGAGAGCAGTTGGCGCCGATCGCATCGGCATGCATGCCCTCAAGCATCGCGACCATCGCCGCCGGAGATGCACCCGTCATGAGTTTTCCGTCAGAACCGTAGGCATTGGAAACAAATACCGGAAGATCGGTATTCTCTTTTACCGCAAGAAGAGCAGCCTTCGTATCATAGCTGTCGTTCATGGTCTCGATAAAGACAAGATCCACACCGGCCGCTACACCATAACGCACGGTCTTAGAGTACATCGCGACCGCGTCTTCAAATTCATAGTCGCCGTAAGGCTTCAGGAGTTTTCCCAAGGGGCCGATGTCCAAAGCGACAAACTTCTCCTGCGTTCCCGTGGAACGCGCCGCCGCTTCGCGGGCATTCTTTACCGCCGCCGTAACGAGCGTTTCCAGTTCTTCGTCATCGAACTTTAAGCCGTTGGCGCCGAAGGTATTACTTAAGACTACGTTGGAACCTGCGTCGTAGTAGGATTTCTGGATCCTTATAATCTCCTCCGGATGGGATACGTTCCATCTCTCCGGTAGCTCTCCGGGCTGAAGGCCCGCTTCCTGAAGAAGCGTACCCATTCCTCCGTCAAGGAACAGAAAATGGTCTTTCATGTAGTCGAGAATATTCATACCGGATCTCCTCATAAGACAAGTCTATGCGAGGATTGTATCACATTTTCCAAAGACGTGCTTTATCGGATACCGATAATGGCCGTGACGCTCTTGCTCGGCGCCATCAGGCACGATTCGGAAAGCGTGATACCGAGTCTTCTTTCGGCATCCAGGAGCGGCAGGAATTCTTTCTGAACTTCGATCGGAAGGTCGCCATATCCCGGCGAATAACGCCGGCAGGTAGTGTGGCCGAGCGACTGTGCCGCCGCGTCCACTTCCGCATTAAAAAGATCACACAGGGACTCCACACGCTCGGCGCCCAGACCCTGAAGAAGAAGCCCCATCTGCGGGTCCGACTTCTCGAATCTTCGGATCATTCTATCCATGCCGGATCCGACCGTCGCCGCGAAAAGCACTGCTGTGCTGCAGTCTTCGAGGTTATTCTTTAGTTTTACGGATCTCTGTTCGAAGGGAAGCACCGGAAAGCCGTCCTCACTCCAGGTAATCGGTGTTACCAGGAAACCCAGACGGAAGATGCACTCGTCCCTTGCAAAGGCAAGTGCTTTTGCCATCGAAGCGGTAAACTTCGGATCTTCTTTTACCACCTGCTGATCGCGGACCGGGATACACGAGTAGCGGAGCCACTCCATCTCATTGAGAGGCGCATCATCGTACTCGAAATACTGCGGAACCGTCCGCTTTTGTACCCGAAGAGCTTCAATGATCCGATCTACGTGTTCCATTCCGTCCGCCTCTTACTTAACTCCGTAATCCTTCCAAAGGATATTCGACAGGTTATGCATGATGGTCTCCGCCACATCCGGCTTATTCATGGAATAGACATGAACATTCGTGACACCGTTGGCATACAGGTCGATGATCTGATCGGTGGCGTACGCGATACCCGCCTGTTTCATGGATTCCGGGTCCTGTCCGAAATAATCCACGATCGCCTTAAAGCGCTGCGGCATGAAAGAGCCGCTGAGTTTAATGGCCTTCTCTACCTGGATCGCATTGGTGATCGGCATGATGCCCGGGATGACCGGTACCATGATGCCCGCCTCTCTGATCTTGTAGAGGAAGTTGTAGAAAAGGTTATTGTCGAAGACCATCTGGCTGACGAGGAAATCCGCGCCGGCATCGACCTTTTCCTTCAGATGCTTAATGTCTTCTCTCTGGTTCTCGCTCTCGGGATGGACCTCCGGATAGCAGGCGCCGCCGATGCAGAAATCGTAGCCGCTCTCCTTGATCTCTCGTATGAGCTCGACCGCGTGGCGGTAATCCCACTTACTTCTGTCGGTATTCTCGAGTTCCGGTGTAAGATCACCGCGAAGGGCCATGATATTCTCGATCCCCATGCTGTGGATCTCTTCGATCTTGTTGTGGATCAGATCCTTGGAGCTGGACACACAGGTCAGGTGGGCCATGGTCGGCACACCGTGCTTTTCTTCGATCGTCCTGGCGATATCGAGAGTAAAGCGGGATGTTCCGCCGCCTGCGCCATAAGTGACGCTCATGAACGCCGGTTTACTCTCGGCGATCTTCTCGGTCGTTTCTTTTACGCTTTCGAAAGATGTTTCCTTCTTCGGAGGAAACACCTCAAACGACAGCGACATGGTCTTCTTATTCAGAATATCGATGATCTTCATGGACTTTCAAACTCCATTCCCCTCTTATATACGCGCGCTCATTATACCATACGATGATACATTGCGGACGTCCGATGGCGAAAGTGTCGGAATCTATCACAATTCCACCACATTCGTCGCCATTTTCTCTTTGAAGCGCACATCGTGCTCGACGATCAGCATCGTCGGAGAGTACTCTCGGATCAGTTTTTCGAGCTGCATCCGGGAAAATACATCGATGTAGTTCAGCGGTTCGTCCCAGATATAAAGATGCGCCGGCGTCAGAAGACTTGTGGCGATCAGGACCTTTTTCTTCTGGCCTTCGGAGAACTCTTCGATCCTCTTATCGAACTGCGCCTGCTCCAGTGCCAGCTGCCGAAGGACCGACAGAAACAGGCTGTAGTCCACCTGATTCTCGAAGGCATGCATCCTAAGATCCCCGTGAAGATGGGACGTATCCTGATTGATATAGGAGATCTTCAGATTGCTGGCTGTCTGAAGAATCCCGGAAAGCTCGATATTTCCCATATCCCCTGATCCGGCAGATGCCAGGATCGCCTTGATGAGACTTGTCTTGCCGCATCCGTTTCTGCCCTGGAGAAATACCCGGTCTCCGTTTCGGATCTCGAAGTTAAGCCCCTCAAACACCGCGCTATCCGCATCCCGGTATCGAAGGGAAAGGTCCCTTGCTTCCACAAGACGGTCTTTATAGTGCTCCATCGGGGACAGTTTCAGGTCGCGGATCTGCTCGATATCCTGGAGAAGCCCTTCTTTCTCAGCGATATTTCTCTCCATCCGCTGTTCGAACACCTTCACGCGCGACTCCATTTTCTTCGTCTTCGCGCCGATATATGACCGTGCATTTTTCGTTCTGTCATGTTCCTTGATCGGATCGTAGCCGATCTTCGTATTTTCGTTCTTTGTCGCCCAGCTTCTACTCTGCTGCATCGTGGATTTCAACCGTCCGATCTCTTTCATATGCTTCTCATTTTCCGCTGTGGCAAAAGCATCCGCCCGCTCTTTATTTTCCCACCACGAGCTGAAGTTTCCCGTCTGCACCTCGATCGTTGCGCGGTTTAGGACCAGCACATGATCCACACATGCATCCAGCAGGTCACGGTCGTGCGACACCAGGATGAAGCCCTTCTTTCCGGCAAGGTATTTCTTCACGATTTCTCTTGCTTCCTGATCCAGGTGGTTCGTCGGCTCATCGATCAGAAGGAAATCATTTTCCCCTGCGAAAAGCACTCCCAGCATGACCTTCGTTCTTTCCCCGAAACTGAGCGTACGGATCGGCCGGTAGAGAAGCTCCGCATCCACACCAAGCTCGGAAAGCTCGCACATCACGCGCCAGGACTCTACGCCCGGCTTCCACTGCTCCATCAGTTCGTCCGCGTTTTTGGAAAGGTCCTCTTGATGGATCTTATACGGGAAATAATCACACGGCCAGTCCATGCTGATATTGCCGCTGTATTCATATTTTCCTAAAAGGAGATTCAGAAAAGTAGTCTTCCCTTTGCCGTTTCTTCCGATAAAGCCCAGTTTCCACGAGGTATCGATCGTAAAGGAAACATGTTCGAAGATCGGATCGAAGCTGCTTCCGTATGAAAAAGATAGATCATTTACTTTGATTTGTGCCATATGTGCCTTCTTTCTCCTGAAAGAAAAAGTCTGCTTTTACGCACGCAAAAGCAGACTCTCATAACACACGTTTATATAAGAAACAGGGTGTTTCCACGTGATCGTGATGATCTGCCGAAAGCGTACACAAGAAGACCTTTCCCAGGTCTTTTCCTAAGATGTGTATTCTCTCAACTGTCATCACTTTCTCATCGGTCTACCCGTAATACCGGAAAAACCGGCACCCTTTCTTTTCAATCACAGGAAGCAGTTATCTTCCCGTCACTTCCTGTTTTTGATACTACCATGCGCGGACCCGTCTTGGCAAGCAGGTTATACTACTGCGCTACAAAAAAAGCGTGACCGGAAGGACGATTTGTCTTTCCGGCCACGGATAGGATCATTCTATTTTTGATGCATCAGTTCTGTGCATTATTGTCCGGTCCCTGCGGTGGCACAATTCCGATCTGCGGGAGTCCCGGATTCGGAAGACCGCTTCCGGATGTGTAGGCTGTCGGGTTTACCGGCGGCTGCGGAACATAAGGTGCATTCACCTGAGGTGCTGCCGGAGCCTGTGGTGCATACTGCTGAGGGAAGGCCGGAGATTGCGGTGCGATCGGGGAAGGCTGGATCGGCGCTGCCGGAACTTCCACTACCGGAGAAGGGTTCTTCGGTCCGTCGCCCTTATTCTTCTTTTTTCTAACGATCAGAACGATCACGAGGATGACGATACCGACCACGAGGATACTGCCACCGATAATGGCAACAAGAAGGATCGGGAAGCCGGCCTTTTTGATCTTGAACTGTGCACTTACCGGCTCTTCCATTTCCGAAAGATCCCACTCGAGGACATTATCATCAGAGCTGTCGGCATTTTCTTCTTCCGCTTCATTCGGGAGCTCAACAGTCAGATTCATTGCCTTACCGGAAGCATCCCACTCCAGGGTATAGATTCCATCTTTTTCCGAGAAAGTAAAGTCATCAAATCCGAGTTCCGTAGTAACAAGAAGGTCTTCGAGATCCTCAAGATCGACACCTTCCTGGGATGCTGTCACATCTGAGTCACCGCTGATATCCCATCCCATCTCTTCGAGATCATCAAACTGCTCCATGTCTTCGACGTCTTCAAAATCCAGAGAGACATCTGCCGTCTTATCTTTATTCACGGCAATAGTTGCCGCTGAAGGAAGTACTACTCCTCCGCTAAGAGAAAACTTTGCATAGATCGAGTCATTTATCTCAAAGAAATTCCACTCGATGCTGCTGCCGTCCTTGGATGCGCTGCCGTTTGTTTCGATCACTTCGCCCGGCACTTCAAGAACGAATCGCATGTATCCGCCGTACTGCGACAGATAATCTTTGCTTAGACCCTGGCTGCTCGCATCTGAAGTGAGAGAAGAGACGTCCCACTCAAGTACATACTCACCATCATCCACTTCTCTCAGGGAAAAACCGTTAAATGAACCTGTTTTATTCAGTTCTTTTTCCAGATCCTCAAGAGGAATGTGTTTCTTGACAGCTCTAAAACCAGAATATTTATCCTCTTTATACTCTTCGAGATCCCATCCGGCATCTGCAAATGCTTTCTGCGCGTCTTTCGTTCCGGTGGAAAGGTCACTTCCCAGATCCGTGCTCATCGCATAGACGAAGCTGAAATCGACCGTGCCGTCTGCATTTACCCTTGAACGGGCCTCATAACGGACGCATCCCGCCAGCGCGAAAACGATCGCAAACACCAGCACAAAAACAGATAGTTTTCTAACTGTACTTATTCTTTTCTGTTCCATGTTTTATCCTCCTGCTATCGAGTTGTTATATTGTCTGATCCGATAGGATCTTTATTCTTTGTTTTC
>OCTX012282688.1_pt1 | contig 44363 bp, 21 predicted proteins | sample 1539691 | NCBI WGS metagenome assembly OCTX01 (sample SAMN02144231, study PRJEB22623) | gut metagenome | biome: sheep rumen | host: Ovis aries | place: New Zealand
TGCGTTTTTTACTTCTTTTACGTGCTGTTAAGCCCCCAAAAGCCGATAGATTTAGTATGAAGACGCACCGCGGCGCGTCTCTACTGGCAGTTCCCCTATCCTTTCTCGATGAAGCAGGTGTGTGTTTTCGTCTTCTGGAGAGAAGCCATATATGGACGTCTCTACCGTGGGATATATTTCTGTCTGTGGGGATTTGGGCACGTTTGCCAACGTCTTTCCCAAATCCCCACAGGTACATAAAGGCCGTACGGCCTGTTTCCTACAAAGTAGACTCAACAAACTGCCGCAGGTTGTTTAAGCTTTTGCCATAATGTTGCGGATGCTGCCGCCCATATAGGCGGCCAAATCAAATGTATTCGGTTCTTCCATAATTTTTTCTCCTATCCCATCACCACGTCGAGCACCATCATCAACACGAATCCAAGGGCAAAGCCGATGGTGCTGAGGTTGCTGTGTTCGCCCTCACTGGCCTCGGGGATAAGTTCTTCCACCACGACATAGAACATGGCTCCGGCCGCGAAAGCGAGCAGGTACGGCAAAGCCGGCGTCATCATCGATGCCAGCAGGATGACGGCGATACTGCCCAAAGGCTCCACCACGCCGCTGAGACTCCCGATGAGGAACGACTTCCACTTGGAATTTCCTGCCGCCCTCATGGGCATGGAGATGATGGCACCCTCAGGCACATTCTGTATGGCGATTCCCACAGAGACGGCCAGCGCGCCGGCAAGCGTCAGATGGGCTGCCCCCTCGCCTGCCCCGGCGAACACGACTCCTACAGCCATGCCCTCGGGAAGATTGTGGATGGTGACAGCCAATGCGAGCATCGCCGTACGGGATAGATGCGAACGCGGACCTTCCGGTTTTTCTGTGCCTATGTGCAGATGGGGAGTCAGTTCGTCGATAAAAAGGAGAAAGCCCATGCCGAGGAGAAAACCGACAGCCGCCGGCCACACCGCGCCTTTGCCGGCGTCAGCCTCCATCTCGATGGCGGGAATGAGAAGCGACCACACAGAGGCGGCCACCATCACTCCAGAGGCGAATCCCAGCAGCGTCTTTTGCAACCGGACTGACATCCCGTCCTTCATCAGGAAGACAAAGGCAGCCCCCAGCATCGTGCCCAGCAGGGGGATAAAGATTCCGATGATGAGTGCCATATCTGAATGTAAATGCATTGGTAGCACAAGAAAGCGATTACTGAGCCGGCTCCCACTTGCAACGTACGGGAGAGACGATGGCTCCTTCTTTCTTCAGTTCGGCAAATGCCTTGTCCACTTCCTTGCGGTCAGCTCCCAACGCTTTTGTCACTTCGCCTGCTGAAACTGGTTTTCCGGCCTCACGCATAGCCTGTAATACTTGTTCTTTCATAATAGTTCAATAGTTTTTAGAATTTAGTGATATTAAAAAAATTACTTTCCACACTATCCAGACAGATTGCAGACCGTCTGGGGTTTGCGGACATCCCCTCTTTCAGCAAGTTCTTCAAACGGCACAAAGGATGGACTCCCAGAGACTACCGAAACAAAAAAGCATGCCTATAGCTCACCGCTCTGGAAAGGATCCTCTATTGGATACTTTCGATTCGTAGCCTCAGCAATCCAGCTGGCACCTGCACCTCAACGACATCACCTACTCGCTTGTTGAGCAGAGCCTGGGCGATGGGCGAGTTGATGGGAATCTTTGCCTCACGCACATTGGCCTCATGCTGGCTGGTTATAGTATAGACCATGTGCGAGTTATTGTTCAGGTTCGTCATCTCCACCTTACTCAGCAAATGCACGCTGTCGTCGTCCATACGCGACTTGTCAATCACTCTGGTATAGGACAGCACCTTTTGCTTGAAACGGATGCGTCCGAGTATGCGAGCCTGCTCGCGCTTGGCGGCATGATACTCAAAGTTCTCGCTGAGGTCGCCCATGGCGCGGGCGTCAGCGATTGCCTCCTTCACACGCGGAAGGTCGACGGTCTCCAGTTGGCGGAGTTCAGCCACGAGCTTGTCGTAGCCTTCTTGTGACATATATTCCATTTGTCAGAATCCTTTATTATGCTTTTTTTGACCTGCAAAGGTAAGAAAAAAAACTGATTCATAAACTTTTTCAGAGGAATATTTTTCACATGCCCGGCAAAGGATTTTCATAAATTCCTGAGTTATGATGATAAAACATCAACTTTTATAAATCGAAATTTTCTTTTAATTCCGGATAATTTTCTTGTTACCCCCACATCACAAGAGTAACTACACTATTCACTTTTCACTTAATTTTTTCTTCGCCTTGTCCCACGATTTGAGACATCCTGCCACTAACTTTGCCGAAAATTCCAGACTAAAGGAGAAGCACAGGAAGAATCAGCTTGATACCACCGAAGAAAACACGCCCCGAAAAACTGGAATAAAAAAAAGCGAGATTATAAAAAAATTCGTATATTTGCAAAAACATTGCCATATATATGGAAAACGACCCAAACCAGATGAAGGACAACCCAACAGAAAACACCCTGAAAATATGCAAGGCTTCGGCAGGAAGCGGAAAGACATTCACACTCGCTGTGGAATACATCAAGCACCTGGTGAAGAACCCGGCGGCCTACCGCCACATCCTGGCCGTGACATTCACCAACAAAGCCACCGCCGAGATGAAACAGCGAATCACCAGCCAGCTCTACGGAATCAGCCGGGGACTGAACGACTCCGAAGACTATGTCGACAAAATCATCTCAGACGAAGCCATACAAAACTGGTACCGGCAGCTGTGCGACAAACCAAGCGCCACCCCCACCCCACCTCTTGAGCAACTCGTTCGAGACAACTGCCGCAAGGCGCTCACCATGATCATACACGACTATCACCGATTCCGTATCGAGACCATCGACTCCTTCTTCCAGACCATCATTCGAGAACTGGCACACGACCTCAACCTCACCGCAAATCTCAGGGTCGAACTCGATCACGACGGTGCACTCAAGGAAGGGGTCAGCAGGGTCATCGACGCCATCTGCGACGACAAGGAAACCAGGCAGAGGGTGCTCGACTACATCAGCAACAAGATGGAGGACAACAAGAACTGGACCATCAGCGCAGACCTCGAGAAATTCGGGAAGAACATATTCGACGAGAACTTCCTCAAATTCGGAAAAGAACTGAGAGAAAAACTGAGAGATCCCGGATTTCTGAAGAATTACCTCAAAAACTTACAGCAGCTGAAGACCACGGGCGTCTCGCAGCTGAATGACATCGGAGAGCAATTCGACGAGATATGCATAAGGAGGGGAATACAGCCAGACTACCTTAAAGGGAAGAGCAAGAATGCGGCAATGTTTTTCTTCAGGAAACTGAAAATGATGGACAAAAAAGCCCCGGACTTTCCCAATACCCCTTCCACCCTCATCAAACATACCGAGGATATCGGCGAATGGAGCAAGGACAAGGACATTCAGGCCATTGTGGAACAAGAGCAGCTGATGACGATGCTGGACAACGCCATCAAAAAGATGAAGGAGATGAGACGGATTATATTCAGCGTGCAGGAAATCAGCATGCACCTCAACCAGCTGTCGCTCATCAACACCATCAGCCAGAAAGTCAACGACGCGATTGGAGACAGAGGCGAGTTCCTGCTGGCAAACACCAACCACTTCCTCAACGAGATGATCGACGAGAGCGATGTGCCATTCATCTACGAACGGACAGGAACACACTTCGAACATATCATGATCGATGAGTTTCAGGACACATCCGTACTACAATGGGAGAACTTCAAGCCCCTCATCAAGAACTGCCTCGACGATGGCAACGAATGTCTTATCGTGGGCGACGTCAAGCAGAGCATCTACCGCTGGAGAAACGGAGAATGGAGCATTCTCAACAACATGAGCACCGACCCGCAACTCAAAGCATTCGTCAAGGATGACCCGCTCGACACCAACTACCGCAGTGCTGCAAGGGTCATCACGTTCAACAACGAATTTTTCGAAAATGCCAGCTCACAGCTCAGCCACACATACGCCGAAAACGAAGGAGGAGACGCCCAAGACATCCTCAACGCATACAACGAGTGCAACCAGAATATCCCGACAAGCAAAGACTTGAAAGAAGGCTACGTGAGGGTGGAATTAAAGAGCAAGAAAGAGAAAGAAAAAGAAGACGAACAGAATGACGATACAGACAAGTGGTACTGCGACCGCATAACGGCCAACGTGGAGAGACTGCTCAAGGCTGGAATTCCGCAGAGCCAAATCACGATTCTGGTCAGGCAGAACCAACAGGCTACGCGCATCTGCGATTACTTCGGGCAAAAGGAAGAGCTCGTCTGCGGACAGAAAGTGAGAGTGACCAGCGCCGAAGCATACAGGCTCGACAGCTCCCCTGCCGTCAGGCTTATCATCATGGCACTGAAAATGCTGCAGAACCCCAACGATAAGAAATTCAGGGCGATGCTGGCATACTATTACCAGGCTGACGTGGAAGGAAACCACTCACTCATGAATGACTTCGACCAGCTTTTCGTCAACGACATCGACAGTCTCAACAACAGCCTGCCTAAAGAACTGACTCTGCAAGCTGCCACCCTGGCACTCACACCCCTCTACGAACTGTGCGAGCGACTCTACTCCATACTCTCACTCCACAAGATTGAAGGACAAGACGCCTATCTCTTCGCCTTCTACGACCACGTGGCACATTTCCTTGAAGGAAACAACACCGACACGGAAAATTTCATCTCACAATGGGACGAAGTGCTTTGCAAGAAAACAATCAACAACGGAAGCACGGAAGGTATAAAAATCATGACCATACATAAATCAAAAGGACTGGAGTTCCATTCCGTCATCCTCCCGTTTGCTGATTGGGAAATCACCGACTCCAGGAACAAAGACCACCTCATTTGGTGCAAGCCGGAGGAAGACCCTTTCAGCCAGCTGCCACTTTGCCCCGTCAGGATTGTCAAGAACATGAAGGAGTCCGTCTTTGCCGCTGACTACATGAATGAGCTGCTGAAGCAATACGTCGACAACCTCAACGTGCTCTATGTAGCGCTCACCAGGGCATCAAAAAACCTCATCGTCATCTCTTCCCATCCCGGCAAAGACAACTCTATCCACGACGTCCTGTCAAAGGCCATGCCAAAAGACTGGATATCCACCAACGATCCCGACGACCCGTCTCTCACCGTATTTGAGGAAAAGGACGCCACGATCGTGGGATTCCGACAGAAGGAGAAGAAAACGGACAACGTCATGACCGCCATCCCGGAGATGCGGCAGCTCGGATTCAGCAGCGGAGTGTCGAGGGGAGAGTTCCGGCAGTCCAACAAGTCAAGACGGTTTATCCAAGGTGAGGACATCGACGAGCACCGAACGAAATACCTCGACGAGGGAATACTCTTCCATGCCATTCTGGCCGAAATACAGACGCTCGAAGACGTGGAAACCGCCGTTACACGGCTCGACCGACAAGGACTGTTCGACAGCGCAAGCCACCGCGAGGACGTCAAGAGACTCGTGGAAAAAGCATTCCAAGACCCGCGCTCAGCACTTTGGTTCAATCCCGAATGGACCGTCATCAACGAGAACGCCATCGTCTATCGCGACAAGGAGGGAAAAACCGCCACTTGCCGCCCAGACCGCGTCATCACCAACGGCCGCCAAACCCTCGTCATCGACTACAAGACCGGCATCTACCGCAGCGAGCACGAGGAGCAGGTGGCTGGCTACATGGACCTCCTACGCCAAATGGGCTATAACAATGTCAAAGGCTATCTTTGGTACATCCGCCAGCAAAGCATCGTGGAAGTAAATTCCACCACCAGCCAATAGCCCGACCTGTCCGACCCGTCCGACACGTCCGACCTGTCCGACACGTCCGACCTGTCCGACCCGTCCGACCTGTCCGACCCGTCCGACCTGTCTGACCCGTCCGACCTGTCTGACCTGTCTGACTAGTCCGACTTCTCCGATTACTCCGACCATCACCAAATCTCAAACTTCAAACTTCAAACTTCAAAATACCAGTGTTTTCCCCATTCCTCAAACAAGTGGCCGACAACCTGCTCAGCAAGTTCGACGGCAACCTCAAAGACCTCACCATCGTGCTTCCAAGCAAGCGAGGAGGACTCTTCTTCAACCGATACCTGGCGGAGCTCACCGACCACCCCGTATGGGCACCGGCATACACCACCATGGACGAACTGTTCCAAAGCATGACCGAACTCGAGGTGGCGGACCAGCCGCTCCTCATCTTCCATCTCTATGCTGCCTATGCTGAGGCCATCCGACAGGCCAGCCCGGAACCCGACGCCACTGTCGAGAGTCTCGACCAATTCTACGCGTGGGGAGAGGTCATGCTCAGCGACTTCGACGACATCGACAACAACCTGGCACATGCCGACAAGATATTCGCCAACATGAAAGACCTCGAGGACCTCACAACGCTGGACTATCTCACCGAAGAGCAGCAGAAGGCCATAGAGCATTACTTCGGCATTTTCGAGGTGAAGAGCGACTCTCAGCTCAAGCAGAAGTTCCTCAGCATCTGGAACATCCTCTACCCCACCTACCAAAACCTGCGTCAACGGCTTCTGCGCCACAAGCTGGCCTATCAGGGAATGCTCAGAAGGATGGTGGTGGAAGAAGGGTTGAACCCCGACAAGCTGAAGTCTCAAAAATATGTGTTCGTGGGATTCAACGTGCTCAACAAGACGGAGCACAAGCTCCTCGACATGCTGAGACTGGAAGGAAGGGCACTCTTCTACTGGGACTACGACAAGGCATTCATCAAGCCGGACAGCCAAGGCGATTGCTTCTTCGAGGCAGGACGATACATCAGGGAGAACCTCAAGCACTTCGGATGCGAGTTTCCCGCAGACGCTCCATGTTACGACAACATGCGCCACAAAAAACATATCAGCTACGTGACCTCTCCATCCAACAGCGGCGAGACACGCTTTGCAGGTGAGCTGATTGCACGACAAATCAAGGCCGATGAACAGCAGCACCACTCAGCTGTCGTTCTCTGCGACGAGAAGATGCTGCAGTCCATGCTCCACAGCATGCCGGAAAAAGACGCTGACGGGACGCCCTTCAAGATGAACGTCACCATGGGATTCCCGCTGATTCAGACCCCGGCGGCGGGTCTGGTCATGACGCTGCTCGAACTGCATGTCTTTGGCGACAGGAACGGAAAATGGTACTACACCTACGTGGCGAACGTGCTCAAGCATCCATACACCGTCAGGATGACGGGAGGAAAGTCGGCTGTCCTGCTCGACGAAATCAAGGACAAGCACCAGTTCTTTGTCGATCCGGAAAAGTTCCAGACTGACCCATTCCTAAGCAGGATTTTCTGCCACCAGAAAGATATCGACGGACTGCTGGCCATGCTCTCACAGGCTATGCAGGAAATCGCACTCAGCTATGTCAATGCCGACACGCGTTCTTTCGACATCCAGCTCTACCAGGAGTCGCTCTATTCATCCTACACACTGCTCAACCGGCTGGCGGCCATCAGAGCCATGGTGAGAACGGACGAGGAGTTCCTGACTGTGCGCGACAACGACATGAGCACGGACCACTACCTCAGGCTCATCAGGCAGATGATGCAGTCCACGTCCGTACCCTTCCATGGCGAGCCGGCGGAAGGACTGCAAATCATCGGACTGCTCGAGACACGATGCCTCGACTTCGAGAACGTCGTCATCACAGGAATGAACGACGAAAACATTCCGAAAGCAGTGAAGCGTACATCCTTCATTCCATACACTTTGCGGGAAGCGCACGGAATGACCACGTTCGAGGCACGGTCCAGCCTCTATGCCTACTCCTTCTACCACCTCATGCAACGGGCGTCTGACGTCACGCTCGTCTACAACAACTCGGTAGACGAACTATCAAAGGGCGACATGTCACGATTCATGACACAGCTGCTCGTGGAGCAGGACGAGATGTTCGGCGACAACGTGACCATCGAGCAGACCGCTCTCGAGGCAAAGGTGCAGACATCCTCCAGAAAGAACCTCTCCGTACGGAAGACCGACGAGGTGATGGAACGCCTCATCAAGCGGTTCACAGGAAGAATCCTCTCCCCCTCCGCCATCAACTCCTACATCACCTGCCCGTTCAAGTTCTACCTTGAGAAGGTGGCGGCGCTCAAGCCGGATGACGACATCTCTGAGGAGGTGGGAAACGACGTGTTCGGAGATATCTTCCACCATACCATGGAGCACCTCTACAAGCCCTTGGCCAAAAAGATTTTGCTGAGCGACACTTTTCAGAAGCTGAAAGAAAACGAAAGACAGATAGAGCAGTACGTCGACGACGGATTCCGAAAATATTTCTTCAAAGTGGAACCCTTTGACCCTGTCACTTACAACGGAGAGCAGATGCTTAACCGCACCGTCATCATCGAATACGTGAAGAAGCAGCTGGACTACGACGCGCATCTCTGCCCGCTGCGAATCGACGCAGTGGAGAACGACGACCACAAGATGGAAATCCGCATCGGAGAGCACCGTTTCATCCTCGGAGGCATCATCGACCGAATTGACACCATCCGAGTCGGAACCAGCCAGGAGCGGCACAGAATCGTGGACTATAAGACAAGCGCAACGCCACAAGGGTTCAGCACGGTCGACGAGCTCTTCGACTCACAAAGGGAACGCCGGGCCTACCACATCCTGCAGGCGTTCTACTATTCCGACATCTACACAGAGGCATCCGCACAGCCCGTCGCGCCGGCTCTCATGTACATCAAGCCGGCATCCATCCCCCAGACGGATGGAACGGAGGACGAGAGCATCATCAAATGCGCGGCAGACCAAGAGAGCGGTTCCGAAAAAAAGAAATCAAGACAGCCGAAAACACCTGTCCTCGACTTCGCCACGCAGATGAAACAAGAATTTCACGAGCGCATGACGGCAGTCATCAACGAGATGTTCTCCAAAGACGTAGACTTCACGCAGACCACCAACCTCCACGCCTGCAGCTACTGCGACTTCAAGCAGATTTGCGGTAGAGAGGGAAAAAGGTAAAGACATGTCCTGATCATTAACGTGAGTCTGGTAGAATAAATGTGTCCTATTTTTTTCAAGCAAAAAATGCTCCCATCGCCAAAACACTCCTGAATCGCAAGTCGTATAGGAGCCGACGTCTCCAGGCGTCGGAAGCAGAAAGCTCGTAGGTTTGTATTGAGCCAATTGAACTTACCTTAACGTGTAAGGTTCTGGAATTTAGGGATTACGTATCAGACTCGTTTCTACTTGCAAAGTCTGGAGACTTCGCCTCCTACGCGTGGGTTGCAACGGTGGATGGACAGAAACGGAACAATAATTTTTCAGAACCTGTCTGACTCCTAAAAAACGCAAGGAAGAGCCAGCAACTGCTGCATCAGTGTGCGGGCCATGCGCTCATGTCCCAGGTCATTGGGATGGAGGAGGTCGGTCTGGGCGTTATGGAAATATTGTCCGTGCTCCTTCAGCAAGGGGAATAGCCCGGAAGAGGCGTTCCAGTCAATCACGGGAACCGCCCATATATTGCCGGCTTGCTTGACGGCCTCCACGTATACGTCGAGATATTCACCGCACTGATTGGTATACGACTCGTCGCACTGCCAGTTCTTCTCGTTGGCATGGAAGTCGGAACGGTGAATCGGAGTGAGGAGCACAATCTGCTTGGTGGGATAAGTGCGCTTGAGCGAGTCGAGCGCGATATTGATGCGTCCGCAGTAGGTAGTGGGATCCATCGACGGCGTGCGCTGACGGCGAGTGACCATCTGCTTGACTTGTCCATGACCGTACTCCACCTGAGCGTCCTTCTCGTCCCACCATTTTCCGATGGGCACGCCGTTGTTGTAGTCGTTCGTGCCACAGAAGATGAGGATGGCATCCACATCATCACCGTGTTCTTCTTTCAGTTTGGCAGTCTGACGGGGGATGTCGTTCCACTGACGGCCCGACACACCATAGACGTACGGGGTGATTTGAAGCCAGTCCTGCAGGTACGACCAGTATTTCTTTTTCGAGGCGTTATTACGCGGGTCGGTCACGGAGTCGCCGAAATAGGCCACCCGCTTGCCTTGCCAGGGATGGGTGAAGGTGGTCTGGCAGAAAGCGCAGATGGGAAGAATAAAAAATAAAAAAAGGATGTGACAGCGTTTAATGTTCATAACGTTAGATGTTTTTATAGATTGTGACGCAAAATTAATCAATAATTATCACAAGTGAAAGAAGATTCGGGAAAACATGGAAAAAAATCAATTTATTTTGCATAAAAGCATAAAATATATTAACTTTGCCTTGAATACATTCAAATTGTTTTTCAGAGCATAGAGAACAAATTTTCTTTTGAGGAAAACATGTCTTTTTATGAATTCGAACCAATTCTATCAGTTATAAACCAAAAAAAATATTTGCATTATGAATCATTCAGAACACATGAAAGGACGCATGAGGCTTTTCCTGGCCGCCATCAGCCTGCTATGCCTCTCCGTCAGCTCCATGGCGCAGACAAAATGGTCGGAAGTGCTGTGGTGTGAAAGTAACTCTACACTTTATTTCGTCCAGCGCGAGAACAACACGATGACTCCGGGCAAGTGGAGCGGATTGGACGTGGAGCGTCTTGCAGTGAGTTCCAGCGTAGACAACACAGGCACAGACAAGCCCTACTGGATTGACAAAGTCGGGAAGAAAGTGAAACGCGTGGTGTTCGACTCCTCGTTTGCCAACTCCGCCCCGTTCTCCACTGCCTATTGGTTCTACGGGATGAGCGCCCTGGAGGAAATCATCGGCATGAACTACCTGAAGACCTATCGTGTGACGACGATGCGCTGCATGTTCTACGGCTGCTCCAGCCTGAAGAGCATCAACCTGTCGTATATCGACACATCGAATGTGACCGACATGTTCTGCATGTTTTTCCTCACAGGGAAGCTGACAAGTATCGACCTGTCGAAATTCAACACGTCGAATGTGACGAACATGGCCAGCATGTTCTCCAACTCAGGCGTCACGTCCCTCGACCTCTCGAATTTCAATACCAGCAAAGTGACTGACATGGACGGCATGTTCGCCAACATCAAAGTCACAAGCCTCGATGTGAGGAATTTCGATACGAGAAATGTGAAGAGGATGTCGTCGATGTTCTCCCATTGCACAAAAATCACCACGCTCGACATTTCTTCATTTTATAATAAGTTGACGAACACAGACTATATGTTTTATGACTGTCCGAATCTGACCACCATTTACACAAACTCCACCTGGGCTGCGTCCAGCTCAACCGGCATGTTTGAGGACTGCACATCCCTGAAGGGCGCCATCAGCTATTCGCCGGACAAGACCGACGTGACTTACGCCAACCCGAACACAGGCTATTTCACCTTCAAGACACTGCGCATGAAAATCAACAACAAAGAGGTTTCCCGCGACGACGTAAACGACCTGACGGTGATGAGCGGCGTGAGCGTGGCGGAGGGCGGTTACGCGAAGTACGATATCGACAACAGCACGCTGAGCCTGAAGGACGCCACGATTTATGGCTGGAGTCCGTTTGAGAGCGAGATAAAAGAACTTACTATCAACATTGAGGGCAAGAATTACATCACCACGAGCAGCGAGGAGAGTGGCAACGCGATGATGCTATATAACCGTGTGACCATCACCGGTGGCGGTTATCTTTACACAAGCGGAGGCGGCAATGGTGCGGGCATCCAAATCAACGGCTTCCTCACGGTTGAGAATGCCACTGTTGAGGCATACGGCAAGTACGGCATCAGAGGTTTACTGACGACCAGCCCACAGACTGGCGCACTAATAGGCAGCGGACTCACGTTGTGTGGCAACCGTTCAAAGGTGATTGCCAACAGCAACAACAAATGGAACGACGCTGGAGCGAGCATCGGCAACTTCAGCAGCATCACATTGAAGGACGGCGCCAGCGTGACAAGCCCTTATAGGGCAAAAGTGCTGGACGGCAACATAGTAGATGCAGACGGCAATACCATCATCGCCCAGGAAGTGGTCCTTTCCTCTCCCGTCACCAATTACGACTTCAAGATAAACGGTGAGCCGGTGACCGACTGGAACTGCGACGACCTCACCGTCATCGACGGTGTGGAACTGGCGCAGCCCTATGGATTTGCGAAGTATGACCCATCGACACAGACACTGCATCTCAACAACGTGAACATCAAATCCACTGGTGTCACAGAATGTATCAGCACATTTCATTCATACCTGGACTACATCACGGTGGAAGGAGTCGTGAGGATAGAGGCAGATAGGGGTTCTGCCATCTGGCATGGATCCAACACGACAATCAACGGAGGGGGATTCCTGATGTTGCAAAGCAATAGCACAGGCGCAACGATGTATACAGGAGGAGTGCTGACGCTCGACAATGTCTACGTCAACATATACGGCAGTCGCTGGGGACTGTCCGGAGAGACTATTATTCGTAGTGGCGGCAGCGAAATTCCTATAGGCAGCCTGGTGATGCAAAACAATGCCATTCTGAGTGCAGTTGGAACGGAAGTCAGCATCAGGAACTTGACAAACATCACGCTGAAGGACGGCATCGTGATACGCGATCCTGAAGGAGCGGCTTGGGACAGCTCCAAGCTTTCCGTCTGCGTTAACGGCAAAGAATGCAGTGGGCGCGTCGACATAGCCGTGCCTGAAGAGAAGCTGGACTTATGGATAGCCGGCACGCAGCTGACCACCGTAAATGCCCCTTACATCGGGTTAGTACTCGGTACCGACATCTATAGACCGCTGCAGAGCTCAAAGGACTACAAGATTTCCTACGACCAGAAAACCAAGACGCTCCACATGGACAATGTCAGCATCTCCACCACCACAAACGCCGCCCTGATATCGCGTATAGACGGCTTGACCATCAGCGTGGAGAACAACCCGTGCTACCTGATAACCACCAACTCGAACTGCAATGGCATAACCCTTTATGGCAACACGACCATACAGTCGGTCAACGTGACGCCAACCCTCGCCACCCTCGGATTCAGCCTGTTTGTATCGGCCAGCACGCTGACCGGCATTGAGTACTATGGAACCACAAACGGCACAGTGACCCTGAAAGACATCAGGATGTTCGTGTCGGGCGGCGACTACGGCATCACCGGAAGACGTTACAAGGACAACTACTATGCCACCCTGTCCATCACGGGCAAGGACACTTATCTTTTGTGCAACGCCAAGGAGGGCTCCATCTTCATTTTTAAGGCCTTGAAGCTGGACAGCGGACTGCAGATTCACATTCCCGACTACGGGACATTCAGCAATCACGGTGTACGTAATTCCGAAGGAGAACTGGCCACAAGCGTGCTCATCTACAGCAAGGGCGGCAAGAAAGGCGACGTCAACCAGGACGGAAAGGTCGACATCAGCGACATCGTGGCAGTCATCAACACCATCGCCGGCGACACCACCTACAAATCGACCGCCGACGTCAACGAGGACACGAATATCGACATCAGCGACATCGTGGCCATCATCAACATCATCGCCGAACAATGACGGCATAGGCCAACGAAAACATAAAGCAATGCGCGGAGCATCCTGGCATACAGGATGCTCCGCCTTGTTTTTTTTTCTGATGTGGAGAAAGCAAACTATAAAGGCTGCCAGTATGCTGCGTTCTTTATTCCTGTGCCCGTCAAATGAAGCGGAAGTTTGCCAGATAAGTTCAGAAGATACAAAACCGAAAGAAGATGTTACATATCTAAAATTATTATATAAAAAAAAGTGGTAGATTTGCATAAAATTTGAATAATTCAAAAAATCGAGACATGAGAATTCGCATTTGTATGTCAATCCTATGCTGTCTGACTGTTGTGATGGCAGCGACGGCACAGCCAGAAATCACTGAGCCGACACAGTTCTTTGTGATGCATAGCAGCGGAAACCACCTGAAGCGGGGAAACGACAATGGGGGCTATTTGGAATCGGCTATGGCCACCAATCCTCAGCAGATGAGGTTCACCCCTGTGGGTGACGGGTATTACACCATCGAGACGGTTGGTGAAGAGCACCGCTTCCTGTCGAAAATGAATGCGTGGAACACCTCGTTTGTGGAAGACGCTTCGAGCGACGACGCAAAATTCAAGTTAGAGCCCGTGTCAGGAAACTACCTGCTGATTCGCTGTAAAGGCAACGGACAGTGCCTTGGCACCGACAGCAACGACCCGGAGCAGAAGGTATATAGCGACAAAAACGGATCTGACATCAAGCACTACTGGTATCTGAGCGACAAAGTGAACGGACAGCTGCCAACCGATACACTGTCTTACCTGATCAGTCCTTCCAATGTACGCCAGCACTTCGACGGATGGGGAGTTTCTCTTTGTTGGTGGGCAAACATGTGCGGAAAATGGAGCGACAAGGCCATCGACGAGATTGTCAGCTGGCTCGTGAGCCCTACGGGATTGAACTATTCCCATTTCCGATATAACATCGGAGGAGGCGACGACCCCGAGAACAAGAACTGCACACTCCACCACATGGGCGGAGGCAAAGGGCTTCGCGCTGAGATGGAGGGATTCAAGGATTTCAGCGGCGACGAATACCACTGGGATCGTGACGAAGCACAGCGTAAAATCCTTCTCAAAATCCATGAGAAACGCCCGGATGCCGTATTCGAGGCATTCAGCAATTCCTGCCCCTACTACATGACATACAGCGGATGTGTGAGCGGAAACACTGACGGAGGAAAGGACAACCTTCGCCCTGAGTACTATGAGGAATTCGCTCATTATCTCGTGGATGTTTGCAAGCACTATAAAGACACCTACGGCATCGAGTTCAAGACCCTCGAGCCGTTCAACGAGTCGGTGACCAATTTCTGGTTCTGCAACGGGGTGCAGGAAGGCTGCCATTTCGACTATAAGTCACAGGTGGCTTTCGTGAAAGTGCTTGAGCCGATACTGAAAGCGTCGGGACTCAGCACGGTGATTTCTGCATCTGATGAGACGAACATAGGTCTGGCTGTGGAGGGCTACCGCCAGTTCCGTCAAGGAGGTGCCTTGAAACTAATCGGCCAATGGAACACTCACACCTACTCAGGCAACAACCTGGACCGGGTACGCATGGCATTTCTCGCCCATCAGGACGGAACTCCCCTTTGGATGAGCGAAGTGGGAGCCGGAGGAAACGGAATCGGAGGCAACCTGAGTCTCACACAGAAACTCTTCGACGACATGCGATATCTGCAGCCGGAGACATGGATTGACTGGCAGTACATGGAAGAGGCTAACGACCAATGGTGTACCATACGCGGCAGCTTCGCCCAGCAGACATACAACAAGGTGAAGAACTTCTACGTGCGCCAGCAGGTGAGCCGTTTTATCAAACGGGGGTATGACATCATCACGTCGCTCAACAACCAGTCCTTGGCTGCCGTCAATCCGGCACGCGACACACTCGTCGTTGTCCTGCTCAACGAAGGCAGCCAGACGGTACATAAAATCGACCTGGGCCATTTCGCAGAACTGCCTGCACGTACTGTCATTCGGGCTTACAGAACTTCGGCATCTGAGAACCTCCAACTCGTAAGAGACTACAGTATAGAGGGGGCTGAACTTACCGTGAAGCTACCGACTCAAAGCATAACGACCTTTGTCATTCCGGTCAAGGCACGCGAAGTGGAAACTGAGCCGATTTCGACTGATTACGACTATCTGATTGTTCCACGACAGGAACTGACGAGGGCCGTCAGCGCGTCGGAAGACGGCAAGGCCGTCACGATAGAGCCCATCACAGGAAGCAAAGGTCAACGTTGGAAACTGGTACCAAGTGGCAGCTCATTCTTCCTGGAGAACGGATACGGCATGCGAATGACCACGCACCGAGCCAATTCATCTGCAGCCATAACCACACAGACCACCGCCTCCGTTGAGCAGCTGTTCAATTTCAGCGTGATTGACTTCCCTTATTACAAGATCACAAGCGCTCGTTCCTCACGCTATGCGCTGGACCTCGCCAATGCCAACACCGCTCCTGGAACGAAAGTAGACTTGTGGCTCTACACCGACAACACGGATATGCCGGTTCATCGTCAATGGATGCTCGTACCGATTCCAAAGACCGACAGTCTGGTGGACGGCATTGAGATGGTGGACGCAGATGAACATGGAGCGCACACACAGATGACCGACGGCATATACGACCTTCAAGGCCGGAAAACCGGAAACGGAGAGGCGTACTTGAAGCCAGGAATCTATATCCGTATAAAGAACGGTCTGGCAAGCAAGGTGCTCATCAAGTGAAAAGAGCCATACATCCCATCAAGAAACAATACAATAAAAAAATAACCAAATGAAAACGACTAAACTATTCTTATTGATGGCAGGCCTGGTCATGGCGTTGACAGCCAGTGCCTACAAGAAAGAGAGCATCGACATCCAAGTGAACGGCCAAAAGCGCAACATGGTGGTGTTCACGCCCAACACCACTTCCTCAAACATGCCGCTGATGATCGTGACTCACGGTATGAACCAAAGTCCGGAGTACCAGTATGACGCCGACAAGTTTTACAACCTGATTGACACAGCCAAGTTCGTGGTGACTTACCTGCGCAGCGATGGCAGCACATGGGACATCGGAGGAACGAAGGACCAGAACTTCGTGCTGAAAAGCATCGACGAGATGCATACCCGTTATGGGATTGACACGAACCGGGTCTATTGGTCAGGATTCTCCATGGGATCGATGCTGATGTACCACTGCATGGCCAACGTGCAGGACAAGATCACGGCTTTTGCACCGACGAGCGGCGTTCAGTTCAGCGAGCAGCCATGGAACGCATGCAAGAAGCCGGTCAACCTCATCCACTGCCACGCGTACGGAGATAATGTGTTCAACTATAACGACTACAACATCCACAGCTACGTGGAGAACATGGCCAAGATGAACAAATACACCGACTACAAGAAGACCAGCGGCTACAAGACCATACCGAATATCTGGTACGACGGAGTGAAGGAAGTATGGAGCGGAGGAACGGACGGAAGCGTGGTGGAACTTTTCTCCTACAACAACGGAGGACACTGGCCTATGGACGGAAACGCACGGGAGATTTGGAACTTCTGCAAGCGATTCAGCTTCAAGAGTCTGGACGAGCAGTACAAGGAAGCTTACGCAAAAGCTGAGAATCTGCTCTCGGAATGGAAGGACACACCCGAGGTGACAGCGAAGTCCGTCTATACCATGCTCAAGAATGCCGTTGAACGCTACGCAGAGGAGAAGATCACCACAGAGTCGCTGAAGAGCCGGGCAGTGACGCAGCTGAACACGTATATCAGCTATTTCGAGAACAGCGTGAAGGGTATCGACAAAGTGGTGAACGGTGGCGAGACCGAGCAGCCCGACACCTTCGATCCCAACTTCTACATTTTCCTCTGCTTCGGCCAGTCGAATATGGAAGGGAATGCGGCCATAGAGGCACAGGACCGGGAGAACGTGGATCCTCGTTTCAAGATGATGGCAGCTGTGGACATGCCCAACATGAACAGGAAGAAAGGTGAGTGGTACACAGCCTATCCCCCACTCTGCCGCCAGTACACGGGACTCACGCCTGCAGACTATTTCGGAAGGACGATGGTGGCGAACCTGCCCGACTCCATCACCGTGGGTGTCATCAACGTGGCCATCGGAGGATGCACCATCGAGCAGTTCGACGAGGACCAGACTTACACGATTGCACAGAACTCTAAAGACCAGTGGTACAAGGACTATTGCAAGGAATACGACAACAACCCGTTCCGAAGGCTCGTAGACATGGCGAAGAAAGCGCAGCAGTACGGAGTCATCAAAGGCATACTGCTCCATCAGGGATGCTCCAACAACGGGCAGAAAGACTGGCCGGTGAAGGTGAAGCGCGTGTATATCCGCCTGCTCAACGAACTGGGACTTGAGGAATCAGAGACGCCACTGCTCATCGGTGAGACGCTGTCACAGGCTAAGGGAGGGGTCTGCTGGGGACATAACGAGGTCATAGGAAAGACGAAACCCGTGATTCCCAACTCACATGTCATCACCTCGCAAGCCGTGCCTGGAGCCAGCGACGGACTCCACTTCACTGCAGCCGGCTACCGAACGATGGGACGGCGTTACGCACAGAAGATGTTGAGCCTGCTCGACAAGACTGCCGTCATCGACTTCGACGCAAGCGAAGAGCCGTTCCCGCTGACCGTGGAGGATTTCAATCCCTGTCTCTATCTTTGGGGCACATTCAAAAAATCAGGAAGCCTCAACAACTTCACGAGCACGGACTATGGAAACTGTGGCGGATGGCGCTACAGTAAGGGAATCGACTTCTCTGGCGCTAACTACCTGGTCGTGAAGCTGCGACGTGCCGCCACCTGCAATCCGGTGATCCGTATTTACGACACTGACGACTATCTCAACCCTTGCTACACCTACCAGATGGGCAACAAGAAAGAGGCGGTCATCGACCTCAAAGCCATGCAGACCGCCGACGGAAAACCCATCGACCCCAGCCACATCTATCTTGTAGGTATCCAGACGGCAGGAAGCGGAGCCGTATATATAGATGATGTGTTCCTGTCAATGGACGGAGAGGTGTCAACGGGCATTGAGCAAGTTGAGCAGAACAATAGAACACTGAATGCTTGCGAGATATACACGCTTGACGGACGTCGGGTCAACCACCCTCAGCCGGGCATCAACATCATCCGGACTGCCGACGGAAAAGCAAAGAAAGTGATGTATTAGTTTGAGGTATAATAAAATATGATAATAGGAGTTTAGGTATGAGGACCTGAACTCCTATTGTTTTGAGGGGAACACACAGAGTTATCTGTTGATGTACTGTTCCCTGTAATCTTTAGCCGTCATACCGCTGTTTTGCCGGAAATAACGCGAGAAAGAGGAAGCATCAGGGAAGTTAAGCAAGTTGCTGATTTGCTGGACTGAAAGGTCGGTGCGGTGTCGCAAGAGTGCTTTCGCCCTGATTATGGTGTACCATGCAATCCACTGTCCGGCGCCGATTCCCGTCTCCTGCTTGATGATAAACCCGAAATACTTCGGTGAGACACAAAGTTTGTTGGCGTAGAAAGCAACCTCACGGCTCTCCAGGTAGTGCTCCACCAGCAAGTCGTAGAACTGATAGAAGTAAGTTCTACCGGTAGTTGACTCTTTTCCTGAAAGTCCGGGTGGTCCTACCTCTGTCTTCACTCTGAAACTTCTCGCCAGTTGCGACAAGACATCTATGATATCTGTGAGGATATCCTTCTTTCTGTCTATTTCCACCTTAGTGACTGACTTCAGCAGCTTGACGATATCAAGCATACACGCATATTGTTCGTCTGAGAGGCGGAACAACGGGTTGCTATGGAAGAAAGGGGTGGCGCCGTATGTGAGACGGTGCTTGATTTCCTCAAAAAATTGCTGGGAGATGACGACCAACGTGACAAGATAGTCATCTGACGACTCCTCTGCAGAAATCGTATGGTTGGGATAAACCACAGAAAAGTCATGTGGCCCGAAATGAACTGGCCGTAAGTCATATTCACCCTTCGAATATCCTTGATGGTTGAGCACAGCCACCATGTGCGGAGAAACAAAAGGCTCATGATAGACTGGCATACGATTGACACCTTCTATCACGACTATCCCATGTTTTTCTATTTCAGCCTCCACCAGTTCTAATGGATGTTGTAGATTTTTATGCACTGTGTTTTGCTTAGTTGTCAGTAATTTTGCATACAAAATTACATATTTTATATAAAATAAACAATATAATCAGACTTTTTGTCAATTCTTTTCGTCTTTTCAATCACATAAATATACAAAAAAAGATGTAATTTTGCATATTTTAAATAAAAATACGCAAGCACATACTAACAATTCAGAAAATTATGAAGAAACTACTGATGACTTTAGTCGGAATGATATGCATGACAGCTGCGATGGCTGACGATGTCTATCCTTATCTGACAATTGAAAGTTCAGACGGAAGCACCACATCCATAGGTGCCGAAGGACTGACACTGACGGCAGGCGAGCAGGGCAGCCTCACCGCCACCAACAGTGAAGTGACAAAGACCTTCAACCTTAGCGATTTGACGAAGATGTATTTCTCCGGTTCCAACAAGACTAACACGCTGAAGGGCGACGTGAATAGGGATGGCAAGGTCGACATCTCCGACATTGTGGCCATCATCAACCAGATTGCTGGAACCGCCACATACGCCGATGCCGACGTGAACAATGACAAAGGAGTGGACATCAGCGACATTGTGGCCGTCATCAACATCATCGCCGGAACAGACGACTCTTCATCTGACGACGACACCTCCACCGAGGAGCTGACAGACACCATCCAGACACTCAACATCAGTATGGCCAACGTGACTTACCGGTTCCGTTCGGAAGAACTGGACACGATGACTTTCGAGAACGGAACCACGCTCACCGTGATGGACAGGACATTCACACTGAGCGAGGTGACATCGATGAATGTGGACAACACGTACTACTACGACAACGAGGTTGACGTGATTTACGACGACTCCTACGCCAGCGTCTTTATCGCCGGCAATATCGCGCAGTACGTATCCGCAACGGAAGCGGCTGCCCATGTGGTGCTCACCCAGGGTAACGTCACGGATGAAGTGACTTACAACCTGAGCGGACAGAGCGATGACGGTTCGTTCTATATGACAGGAAACTATAAAGCCACCATCGACCTCAGAGGACTGACACTGACCAACCCCAACGGAGCACCCATCAACATCCAGGACGGAAAACGCATCGTCGTGAGTGCGAAGAAAGACACGGAGAACACGCTGAAGGACGGCAGTGCGAACGCAGAAAAAGGATGCCTCGTCATCAAGGGACACAGCGAGTTCAGAGGCAGAGGCATTCTCAACGTATACGCCTATGGTCCATCAGCCCACGGCATCAAGAGCGGAGAGTATATGAGTGTGAGAAACTGCACCATCAACGTGCTTTCCGCAGTAAAGGACGGAGTGCACTGTGCGGAATACCTGCTCATGGAGAGCGGTGAGCTGAACGTCAGCGGAGTCGGCGACGACTGCGTGCAGGTAGAGCTGGACGGAACGACCTCAACTGGCACCACCACCGACCATGAGGACGAAGATTCCGGTAACATCTATATGCTCGACGGCACGCTGAATCTCACCCCCACTGCTGATGCCGTGAAAGGTCTGAAGTCTGCAGGCGACATCAATATCAGCGGAGGTAGCATCACTGTGACCCAGACTGGATCCATCATCACCACAGACTCCGACATCAGCTACCCCACCAGCATCAAAGCAGACGGAAACATCAACATCACCGGCGGAACCATCGACATCACGAATACAGCCGACGGTGGAAAAGGCATCAGCGCGGAAGGGGTTATCAACATCGACGAGAGCAGCGCAACCACCAACGTCACCGTCAAGGCCAACGGAAAAGGCGGAACGGCGGAGAACGTGAGCAGCTCAGGCAGCGAATCGGAAAAGTCATACAAGGTGTACATCAGCCTGCCAACCACTGGGGGAGGCGGCATGGGACCTGGCGGATCAGGCAGCAACGCATGGAAGAACCCGGTGCTTTACAGCAGTAGCGGCACGATGATTGCGTCGCTCACCAACACCGTCACCAAATCATCTGGCTATTCCACGGTCACTTTCTACTATTATGACTTCAAGAACGCAGACACCAGCGTAGGATATTACATCAAAGGCGACGACTACACCTCACGCGGAGGATGGGGAGGCGGCGGAACTTACTCCATCGTAACAGAGACATTCTCTGCACCGACCTCCGGTTCCGACATCTACTACTCCATCAGTAACAGCTATACCACCAGCGATTCAACAAGAACTTACGCCCTGAGCAACGTGACCAACACCTACGCCGGAACAACCGACGCAAGCGAGGAGAGCGGAACGGGATACAACGCCATCGGACTCAAGGCCGACAGCATCCTTACCATCAACGGCGGAACCATCGACATATCCAACAGCGGCGCGATGAGCAAGAGCATCAAGTCGAACCAAAACGTCATCATCAACGGCGGAACCATCACGCTGGAGCCCAGCGGCGCGATGCAGTTGATCAACAACGACGCATCCTACAGTTCAGGCATCAAGTGTGACGACCTCACCATCAATGGCGGAACGGTGAAGATGACGGTAAGCGGAAATGCGGGTCGTGGCATCTCGGCAAAGAACGTGATCACCAACGGAGGAGAGCTCACCATCACCAACAGCGGAGCCGGCGTGAGCGGCACGAGCGACACCTACACCGCCAAGTGTATCAAGGCCGACACCAGCGTGAAGCTGAATGCGGGAACCATCACGCTCACAGCAAGCGGAACGGGTGGAAAAGGCATCAAGAGCGCCGGAACCTATAGTCAGGGCACATCCGACAGCAACGGCCCTACCCTCACCGTGACGACCACAGGCAGCAGCCTCGGCGGAAGCACCTCCGGCGGTGGAGGCTGGGGCGGTGGCGGCTGGGGTATGGAATCCAGCGGCGGATCCTCGGCTAAAGGTATCAAGGTGATGGGCGCGGCCGTGCTCTATGGTGGACAGACTGAGATCAGTACTGCCACCGACGGTGCCGAAGGCTTCGAGTCGAAGACCAGCGTAGACATCCGCGGCGGTCAGCATTACTTCAAGTGCTATGACGACTGCATCAACTCCGCCGGCTGCATCTATTTCAACGGCGGTGTCACCGTATGTTGGTCGACCGGCAACGACGCAGTAGACTCTAACTACGGTCGCAGCGGAGCCATCACCATCGGAAACGGTGCCGCATTCGCCTACACCACGAAGGGCAGTCCGGAGGAAGGCTTCGACTGCGACAACAACAGCTACATCGCCATCACCGGCACCGGAATCGGCCTGAGCGCGGGAGCTGCACAAGGAGGAGGAGGCATGGGTGGCGGCTCATCCAGCAGCATATCCAATGCAAAGCAGGGCTACTACTTCAACACGAATTCTGTCAGCTACGCTGCCAACACCTACTACACTTTGGCAGACGCTAGCGGGAACAACCTCGTCACCTACAGTGTGCCAAGCAGTCTGAGCTGCTCATTGGCTTTGTTCACGGCCAAAGGCATGGTGAAAGGCAGCAAGTACTACCTGTGGTCCTCCACCACTGCACCGACCGACGCCACCACGGCTTGGCATGGAATGTATCTCGGCAGCAGCACCGTGGGCACCACCCAGGCAAAGTTTTTCAAGGACAGCAACACAAGCGTGAATTATTTCACGGCACAATAGCCCTCGCCTTCAGTTATAAAGACAAAGAGTGTGCCATCCACAGGAGTTGGCACACTCTTTTTTCGTTACAAGACACCTGCCCGACAGGCGTAGCAACGGAGTTGTAGGAGGTGGCATAATCTGGAGCAGCAAGAGCAGAGCCAATTCACATCGCGGATTAACGTCAAAACAGATATCGGTGGCTGACTTATTTCAGCACGAAGTCAAGAGATTGCAGGTCCTTGTCGAGTGAGGATGTACCATAGAGAATCTGATAACGTCCTTTCTTCGGTGAGAGCTCGTCGATGGAAGGGTCGTAGTATTCGAATGCCTCAGAGTCGATGGTGATGACCGCCTGCTTGGTTTCTCCCGGCTGGAGGAAGAGCTTCTGGAATCCACGGAGTGACTTGATGGGTGCATCCGAATAGTCAAGCGCCTTCACATAAAGCTGAACGGTCTCGCTGCCGGCAGCGGAGCCGGTGTTGGTGACGGGAACGGTGAGCGTAACTTTACCGTCCGTCTTCATGGACTTTTTGGACAGTTTGCCCTTTCCAAGTTCAAACGTTGTGTAAGAAAGGCCGTATCCGAAGGCATACTGCGGCTGACCTCGGAAATAGCGGTAAGTGCGGTTGTCCATGCTGTAATCGAGGAAGTCCGGGAGGTCATCATTAGAACGATAGAAGGTGACTGGCAGCTTTCCGCCCGGGTTGAAGTCGCCGAAGAGCACGTCTGCCAGAGCCTTTGCCCCGCCCTGCCCCGGATACCACGCCTGCAGCAGCGCGTCGTAAGAACCTTCCACACTGCCGAAGGCGATGGCTGAGCCTGAGCAGTTGACGAAGACGACGGGTTTTCCCGTTTCATGCATGGCCCTTACCAGCCGTTGCTGCACGGCAGGCAACTCGATGTCCTGCTTGTCGCCACCCTCACCTTCCATGCGCGCCGAGATGCCGCCGATGATGATGATAACATCCGCGTCCTTCACCTTTTCTGCCAGAGGAGCGTAGTCCACGAGGTTCCGCTCGCAGATGTCACCACGGAGCATGGCGAAGTTGGCATTTCCATGACGGTACTCAACCACGATGTCGTAGTTCTCGCCTTTCTTCACGGGGAACGACTTGTACTCCGCCTGGCGACGGAATCCGCCCCGTCGTCCCTGCTGCGGCTTGGCCTCCTCGACGACTGAACCGTTCACTTTCAGCAGATAGCCGTTGTCGGTGGAGAGCGTGTATTTCATGTCGCCGGTGAACGTGGCAGTGTATGTGCCGCTCACCCGCACTGAGAGGGTGTCCTTGCTGATGCCCTGAGCGAATCCCCAGGCACCGAAGGTAGAGAAATTCAGCTCCTTATAGTATTCCGTCTTGTCAGGACTTCCCTCGAGGTTGTTGTTGTTCCAGAACTCCACGAGTACGCCTTTTCCGTCGTTGAAGTCCTGAAGATGGTGCACGGTGGTGTACTCATCCGCCAGCTCACATGCCTTGTCGTAGACAATCTCGGTGCCAGGCACTGCCGTGCGTATGCCTTCCAGGAGCGTGTGGGTATGCTCTTTCGTCGGTGTGCCGCCGTAGTTGCCATTGAGAAGTCCAGCGTCGTCAGCATTCGGACCGACCACGGCAATCTTACGCAGACTCTTGGAGAGCGGCAACACCGGCTTTCCGTTCAGGGTCTTGTTCTCCAGCAGCACCATCGACTCATGTGCCGCGTCGGTGGCCAGACGGTCGTTCTTCTCGCTGCTGATAACATCTGGCTGCAGTCCTGCCCACGGCAGCATATCGGCAGGGTCGAACATACCCAGTTCGAAACGGCCGTAGAGCGTCTTACGCAAGTGGTCGTCGAGCACAGACTCTTTGATGAGCCCCTTGTCGAGTGCCTCGGTAAGCACCATGAACACCTTGCCACACTCCAGGTCGGTGCCGTTGAGCACGGCGTCGACAGAGGCGGAAAGGGGGTCGGGATGAGTTTCATGCTGTCCCTTATTGTAGAAGTTGTTGATGGCATCGCAGTCGGTCAGCACGATACTTTCGTATCCCCATTTTCGACGGAGGATGTCGACAAGAAGCCGGTCGCTGGTGCAACATGGCTTGCCCTCATAGCGGTTGTAGGCACACATCACCTCTCTCACGTTGCCTTTCTTCACGAGCGCCTTGAAGGCGGGGAGATAGGTTTCCCAAAGGTCGCGCATAGATACCGACGCGTTGTAGGTATGACGGAGCGGTTCCGGACCGCTATGCACCGCATAATGCTTGGCGCAGGCATGGGTCTTGAAATATTTTGTGTCGTTGCCCTGCATGCCCAACACCGTCTGGACGCCCAGCACAGCATTGAGATAGGGGTCCTCGCCGCAGGTTTCCTGTCCGCGTCCCCACCTCGGATCGCGGAAGATATTCACGTTCGGACACCAGAAGGTGAGTTCGGGATTTCCGGGATAGTAGGTCACGCCCATCGGCACGTTGAAGACGTTATGGTCGGAGCGGTTCCAGTTAGCACGTGCCTCATCAGAGACGGCGGAGAAGACGTCGAACACCTGCTGCGGGTTGAAGGCTGCCGCCATGCCGATTGGCTGCGGAAAGACAGTGTATCCTCCCTGGCGCACGCCATGGCAGGCTTCGCTCCACCAGTTGTAAGACGGAATGCCAAGGCGGTCGACCGACACGGACTTGTTCATCATCAGGCCCACCTTCTCTTCAGGAGTGAGCAGAGAGATGAGGTTTTCCGTACGCTCCTCAAACGTGAGAGCCGGATTCTGGAATGGATAGGACGCAGGAGTACTCCCCTCTTCCACCATTGCCTTGACGGAAAGGGAAGCAAGGGTCTGCCCCATGGGGTCGAGCAGCTCCACGCTGCGGTTGGTTTTGCCAATAGACTTGGAAGGCACCAGTGTGACGAGCACCTTGCCTGCCTCTCCCGGCTGGATGACGCCATCGGAGTAAGACGCATGGATGCAGTCGCAACTGGGGATGTCGCGCGAGATTTTTACTGGTGCTTTCGACTTGTTATGGAACGTGAACACATGGCAGACGGCTCCCGCTGCCGCGTTGACACTGCCGAAGTCGTGTTCGTAGCTGTCGAAACGCAAGGGTGTCTGCTGAGCAGAAATTATTGTGCTAAGCAGAATGCAGCACAAGAAGGAAAGACTTTTCTTTATCATATGGCTGTACAGATTTTTTATAGAGGTGTGATTGAATATTATAAGGAGAGGAGCAGCTGCATCAGAGCATCGCTTCGTTCCTGCCAGGTCTTGTAGTCAGCGGCTTTCAGGGTTTCCACCTTCATGTCGGGGTTAGCCCGACGGTTTTGGGAGGACTCCGCAGCAGAGACAATCAGCACGGGCTTGCATTTCCCCATGTCGGTCAGCTTGTCGACAATGGCATTGGCGCAGCCGACTTTAAACCAGCTTTCCAGCGTCATGCCTTCAGCTGGCACCAGGCGGATGACTGCTTGTGGCCGCTGGGAAGAAGGACTCCTGTACATGGCTGTCTGACGTGAGAGATTATAGCTCACCGCTCCGTGTTTGATATTTCCCATCGAGGCGAAGCTGAAAGGCGCAAACGGGCTGTTGGTATAGCTGGGCTTGAATCCTGTGCAAGGCGACAGGTACATATTGTTCGGGTCGGCCACAGGCGTGTCGTCTACGATGAAATAGTATTCGAAAGTGTCGAGCACATGGTCATTGAGCGTGACGCTCCATATGCCTTCCTCTCCACAGGTCATGGCGACAGGCTCGTCAGAAAATTCTGTTTTCAGCGAGACTTGCTTTGCCTTCTCCGCCTTGAATCTGAAGGTGACGGCATCTTTGGCGTATTCGGGCGAGATGACGGGTTTCGGGAACATACGGGCCATCACGCCGGGCGTGAACTGTGGTTCCTTTCCCGTAGCGGCCGGTGCGGGTTTTCCGGCTTTCATGGCAGCCTCTGAAGCATCTTCGTTGAAAAGCAGGCGCATGGTCTTTTCGAGGAAGAACTTCGCGTTCATCCAGGTATGTCCGAACTTGTCGCTGGTGAATTCCTTCACTGAGCGTATTCCTTTCTGATCGAGGAAGGCCATATAGTCCCGTGCGTTGCCATAGAGGAAGTCGTCAGTTCCCACGCCGAGCCAGAAGAGGTGGATTTTCGAGTTGGTCGTCTCCGCGTTATCGTAGACATCGGGTATTGTTGTCGACGTGAATGAGCTGTAAGAGCAGAGATACGAGAACTTGTCGAGGTTGGAGAGCCCGATGGAGAGTCCTTGGTTTCCTCCACGCGAGAACCCTCCGATGGCGCGGTGGTCCGAGTCGTTGATGGTGCGGTAATGACTCTCCACATAAGGCATGAGGTCGTTGACAACGTCCTTGCTGAAGGGATCACCGCCAAACTGCAGTGAGGGCTGGAGCGACTGGTTGAAAAGTTCTCCTGGTGGCAACAGCTTCGTGGGGTTACCATACGGCAGTACGATAATCATCTCCTTGGCAGCCCCCTCAGCCAGCAGATTGTCGAGAATATAGTTCATACGACCCACCTTATAGTACACCTCCTCCGTGTCGGTGGTTCCGCTGATGAGATAGAATACTGGATAATGTTGGTCGCGGTTTCTGCGGTAGCGTGGCGGAAGATACACAACTGCGTTGTTAGTGGCCTTCAGCGTCTCGGAATAATAATGGATATACTCCACAGTTCCATGCGGCACGTCTTTGATGTCGTGTGGCAGGGTCCCGCTGTTCGCCGGGATTTCCAGCAAGCTGTTCTTGAAACCCTCATTAGGGAAATACTGCGGATTAAGCGGGTCCATCACGCTGACGCCGTCGGCGATGAAGCAATACGGATACATATCCGGCGCCGCCGGTCCGAGCGTGGCTGTCCAAAGTCCCGTCTGAGGGTCACGCGTCATAGGCTTACGCCCGGCAAACTGCACATCCACCATCACTTCCGAAGCCTTTTCATTACGGTAGAAGAAAGTGACGGTGCCGTCAGGGTTGCAGACTGTAGATTTGAATGACTCCTGTGCCCTGACTGGTAAAGCGGACGCCAAGGCAAACAGTAAAGCTGTAGTAAGTTGAATAAGGTAAGTCATATGTTTAGTTTTTAGTTTTCAGTTGATCAGTTTTCAGTTGGTCAGACTCGTCAGACTGGTCCGACCGGTCAGACCTGTCAGACTCGTCGGACCAGTCTGACAAGTCTGACAAGTCTGACAAGCCAGAGCGTTCTATCTGACGGTGAACTTGCAAGCGGCTTGATGACCCTGAGCGTCGGTGACGTATGCCACATAGATGCCGGCAGGCAATTCAGCCATAGGGAAAGCGGCGCGGCCATCGGAGATTACAAGACTTGCTGTCTTTACGTTCTGCCCCGCGAGGTTCACGATATTAAGCTGTAGAGGGCCGGAACTGCTGCTGAGCAGCAACTGGCTGACAGCCGGAGTGATGGAGATGCTGCCGGCATTGCCTTCAGCAAGGTCGAAGACGTTGTGGATGTCTGTAGGAATATCTGGCTGCTCTACGGCCTTGACATAGCTGGAGGTGATGTTGCTCTTTGCTATTGTCGGCACGTTCATCACGAAGACCTCAGCAGCTCCGTCCGGGTAGCGTCCTACGGTCTCGTCCGGCTGATGGGCCGTGTAAGTCAGCCGGTCGCACCAGGAGTCGTCGGCAGCCGTAAGCAGCACCTCACCCCCTTCTGCCGCCAGTTTGAACGACGCATGAAGCTGGGTCATCGGAACCAATTTATCACACCACACAATCAGGTGGCCATGAGGCGGGATGAGGGTGGAAGCCTGGGAATTGTCCTTGCTGATCTGGTATTTCTGCGGTTTGTCTGGATTGTCGCTGAGGAACATTCCTTCCACGTCGACGGGTTCGTCGGTGGTGTTGAAGAGCTCCACCCAGTCATTCTTCTGCCAGTACTCGTTGACGAAGGTGTTGTTCGTGGCACTCACCTCATTGATGACGACTGGCGGTATGCCCTGCTCTGTCCGTTTGTCCGGTGAGAGCTTGACGAAGGAGGCAACCAGCGACTGGCTTGTGGCTTTGGGCAAGTCGATGACATTGTCCGTGGAGATATATGCGTTGCTGGTCTTCCGTTTCCAGCCCCTGAGCACATATCCTTCCGGCGCTTTCGCCTCGAGCACGATGGGGTCGAACAGCGTACCGCTGAACTCGCTGTAGGGCACCTCGATGCCGTTAACCAGAATGGTCGCACCTTCCGTGTCGGAAGAGAGTTCCACCTGACGCATCGACACCCCGCTGATTTTCATCGGTGAGAACCGCCTCATGCACGACACCATATTACGGAACCGGGACGAGAGCTCTGTCTTGATTTTGTTTGCCGACGTGTCGGGCGATCTCCATCCGTCGAGCTGCATCATCGGCCGTACGCGATCCGCAAGTTCATCGACGATGGCATTGACTCGGTCGGGGGCGAACACGCTTCCTGCCAGCACGCAGTAGGTGTCGACGAATTTCTTGCGGTATTCCTTGTTGTCCAGCAGATTGACAAAGAAGATGCAAAAGTCCGTATAATGTGCGTCGGAATACGTGGTGTTGGTCCGGTGGTCATAGAAGTCCTTGAAGGGGTCGCTGTTCTTAAACGCAAAATCGAGGTCGAAGAACACGAACCGGTATCTGCCGTCCTTCTGGCTACGGTATGCCTTCACGTTGTTGTGCGGCCAGTCGTTGGAGCCGAGGTAGAGCTGTATGGCCATGTAGTTGGTGAACTCATCGATGTCGAGGAGTTGCTTCAGCTCGTCATAAGCTCCCTCGTCGTTGATTCGTGCGCCCAGGCTGAAGATTTGGTCGAGCACCTTGCTGTCGCCCACCTTGAACTCGAAGTTCTCGAACATATCGATGAGGTCGTCATCATAGCCGTGGTTTGCCTCTACGAACTTCTTGTTGTTCACCTCCCTGAGGTTGAGCACGCCTCGGAACTGTCCGTTGACATACTCGATGACGGGTTGATAGCACTGGAGGTCGAGGTCGATGCCCGCCCTCTGCACGATGGTCTGCAGCGCAGGATCCATAAACCGGCTGGAGTTGTTCTCCCAGGTGTCGTTTCCTCCGTTTCTGACCAGAATCACTTTGTTGCGAATATAGGGTTTCTCCGGGAAGAACTGGTAGTCGAGGTGGTTTTGCCCGTCGAACTCCTTGGCGGACTTGAGTTTGAAGGACCGGGGCGACGCCGCGCGTGTCCATCCGCCCGACACCGCGATGTTCACGTCCTGGTTGAACGCCATTTCGCCCTCAGGCGTGATCAGCGAGAAGTTGACGGGCCGGTCCCAGTCCATGTTCCAGTTACACGGCTCCTCACGCCCGTTTCCCGGCACACCGTTGCTTCCCTGCGTGTCGATTCCCCACATGGGATCTGAGAAATATCGCTGGTCGCCAACGATGGATATGACAGGAATGGTGTATTTGTTGTTGGTCTGTATATAAGATCGTGTGACCGGCACGCTGGGCAGGAATCCCTCCTTGAAGAAGCGGCAGCAGAGGTTCGTGGTCTTGCTGAACGAGAACTGTCCGTCCTTGCTTCTGTAGGACGTGCCGGCATTACCATTCCCTTTAGCCGACTCCCAGGATATGTCGTCGAAATAGAAGTTGTTCTCCTCCCTCTGCTCATTGAGGTTAAAGGCGATGGTCATGAGTCCGCCTGCCCCGGCCTGCTCTGCCGTGACGGTGCCCTCATAGTCGATTTCCTGCCACTGCGTCGTGACGTTATAACTGCCTGCGAGCATCTGCCAGTGGATATAGTTGCCTGGGGTGGTATGCGACTGAACAGAAATCCTCGCGTTCTTGTCTGCCCTCAGTTTCATGCGGAAATGGTATTTGTCGCCCGCCTTGAGCACATGTCCCGGGGTGTAGACGAAAAGCTGTGTGTCCCATGAGTTGACCGGATTTCTGACGGCATGGATTTTCATGCCGCGTGTGCCGTTATAGCCCGCTCCGTCTACAAAAAGGGTGGAGAACTCGCCACCTCCGTCTCCGTCCTTCCCGACGAGACAGGTGGCATCGTCTCCCTCACAGTCTCCGTTGACAATCCAGTCTTTCCATGTGTCTGCATCATCCTCTTCGCTGGACGGCTCCATAGGCACGCTTCCATCGGTGGTGTACATCAGCACCGTCCCTTCAGGGATATCGACGCTGACATTGATGGTGCCGTTGAATAGCTGGCTGTCCTCGCTCAGCATGGGTGGCTCAAGCCTGTGGCTGGCGAATTTGGAGGTGTTGTTGGAAGCTTCGGGCGTAGGCGTGGATGTCCATCCCCATTTCTCACCGCCGTCGATGGTACGGGCAAATGCGGTTCGACTCATGGCCTTGGGGTAAGTGGCAGTGGCCACGGTCTGGAGATTGGCGTCACTCAATATGATGGTACCCCCATCGCAGTTCAGCGAGAACGAAGCCTGGTCGGACTTGATGTTGTTCGATCCAAGCCACACAACCTTGAACCCACCCGCCGGCACGGTGCCCATTCCGTCGGGCATCTTCCACAGCCCCGGATTCGCAGGGTCGTCGCTCAGGTACATGCCGTCGAGCCTGATATCCTGGCCAGTGGGATTATAGAGTTCTATCCAGCTGTCGAAATTGGTGGCCGGACTCATCACAGTGCCCAGGTTGGCCGCCATAATTTCGTTGATAACTAAAACGATGGTAACTAATGCAGAATTCATAATCTTTGACGATATTTCATGCAAAGATATGAATTTTTCGGCAATTAGTATCTTTTGTTCTTACACAAAGGCTTGCAATGTATCAGATAAGACAGTTTTTGAAACAGATGTAAAGTAGAGACGCCCCGTGGGGCGTCTTGTAATTTCAAAAACCAACAGTAACATCATTAGAATTAGCTTTCACATTGACAAACCTGATATTTTTTGCATCCTGCTGGAAAATGGGTGGACGCTCATCGGTCTTGAGTGTTGAGACGTTGATGTTTTTCAGTTTGATGTTCTCAGCTTTTCAATTTCAAGTCAAATTGAATAAACTTACGCAAGCACATATCCCCAATCGATATCAAATGACTTATAGGACAACAAAGTTAAGCATTATTTTCCGTTCCTCAAAGGGAACATGACAAAAATGAAATTTCCATATACCGACCACTTAAAAAAACAATTTATTTTCGTAAATTTGCAAAAACAAAAAATAAAGAGTTATGCAACAGATTATTTCTTTCCAGCCTAAGATATTCAACTGGAAATTCGGTTGTCTCGGATCAATTCTGGGCTTTTTCATATTTATGTTCGTCGGTGTCCTTGGCATGCAACTGCAAAATGACATCGAGCCGGAGATATGCCTCGTGGTCAATCTCGCTGTCTTCGGTGCCATCCTTTGGTATATGCAGCAATACAAGAGGAAGAAGTCGCAAGAGATACTTGAAGTGACCGAATATGTCCAGGCCTACAACCAGCGGGTGGATGCGTTCAACGATGCCGTCAGAAAACTGAACACCAACAACACGGAGAGGAATGGCTCTAATCAGTACTACCAGATGAGGGACATGTTTGACAGAGACGTGGAGATGGACGCCATGGCATGGAAAGCAGCCCATCCGAATGTGACAGGGGCGATGCGCGGATGGCAATGGCTTAGTGTTCTGGCCGCACTTTACTGTCTGGCGGGATGCAGTTTCCAGTTTGGCATGTCCGTGGAGGAAACGCCATCCTCACAATTACATGCCGCGGTGGACAACGAGCCTTGGAGCGCAGAAAACATACCGATGTCCCACCTCACCGACGGAGAGCAGTATGTATCGAATCCCGACTCCATTCTCTCCAACAACACCGTGGACTCGCTGAACAAGAAAATGGGACTGCTTGACGACTCTCTGGGCATCGAGACCGCCGTCATCGTCGTCAACCACATCAAGGACGACGACCCATACCGCTTCGCTCAGGACGTGTTCAAGTACTATGGCGTGGGCCGCAACGACCGGGGACTGGTGATCCTGCTGGCCTACGGCGACCGCGCCATCAACATGTCGACCGGCGTGAGCCTTGAGGCTGACCTGACAGACGCGGAATGTGGAAGTCTTCAGCGCCGCTACCTGATTCCGTACATGAAAGTCGAGCAACCGGACAGCGGCATGCTCAGCCTCGCTGACGGCCTGCTGGCGCTGATGTTCAAGAAAGAGATGCCGCCTCAAGCCACGGTCAGCACAATAAAAAGCGAAGACAAAATCAACGGAATCAACAAAGAGAGCGGATACATCATATTTTATATGGTGATGCTGGCATTTTGGTTTTTCATGGTGCGCCGTCAGTCCCGCGAGATGGACCGTCTTGCCGGTCTGCCGGGAAAATACCCGGATTCCAATCCTTTCTTCGCCTTCTCTTATTCCGGTAGCTACTCATCCAGCTCTGGCAGCAGCTACAGCAGTTCAAGCAGCAGCTCAAGCTACAGCAGTTCAAGAAGCAGTTCGAGAAGTTCAAGCAGCTCAAGTCGCAGCAGCAGCCGCTCCAGCGGATATGGCGGCGGACACTCTGGCGGTGGCGGTGCCACATCACGATGGTGAGAAAAGCAACAAAAAGTTGCACAGTCTGTCGGGCATGCCCCCTGTCGTATTCAGCGCAACCACACTACCACATTGCACTGAAACCCAGCCGCACTGGGGTTGTGGACGTCCTCGTCCGCACAAACCCTATCAGCACACAGCCAGCCCCGTCCATCGCAATGATGGGCGGGGCTGAATTTGTGAGAGATGACGGCAGTCAGAGTTGACATTGCCGTCATTTTGTTGGTTACGGGTGTATTAAGCGTACATAGCCACGATTGCCTCGTAGAGCTCCTGCTTGCCAGAAGTCTGCTTAGGCTCGCCTACCTTCTTGCCGTACTCGTAAGCCTGCTCGAGAGTGAGCTTGCCGTCCTCGAAGTCCTTGCCGATACCGCTGTCGAAAGAAGCATAGCGCTCTCTCTTCATCTGGCAGTAAGGAGACTCCTCGATGAGCTTGGCAGCTGACTCGAGTGCGCGTGCCATAGCGTCCATACCGCTGATGTGTGCGATGAGGATGTCCTCCAGGTCAGTAGAGTTACGACGAGTCTTGGCATCGAAGTTCGTACCACCGGTTCCGAGACCGCCGTTGCGGATGATCTCAAGCCATGCCTGTACGAGCTCGTACTGGTCGATAGGGAACTGGTCAGTGTCCCATCCGTTCTGGTAGTCACCGCGGTTAGCGTCGATAGATCCGAGCATGCCGTTGTCAACAGCCACTGCGAGCTCATGCTCGAAGGTGTGGCCGGCGAGTGTGGCGTGGTTCACCTCGATGTTCACCTTGAAGTCCTTGTCGAGGTTATGGGTCTTGAGGAAGCCGATAACGGTCTCTGTGTCCACATCGTACTGGTGCTTAGAAGGCTCCATCGGCTTAGGCTCAATGAGGAACGTGCCCTTGAAGCCCTTAGCGCGAGCGTAGTCGCGGGCCATGGTCAGCATAGTGGCCATATGCTCCTTCTCACGCTTCTGGTCAGTGTTGAGCAGGCTCATGTAGCCTTCACGTCCGCCCCAGAATACATAGTTCTCAGCACCCAGCTTGATGCCGGCGTCGATGGCGTTCTTGATCTGAACGATGGCACGTGCAACAACGTCGAAGTCAGGGTTGGTAGAAGCACCGTTCATGTAGCGTGCGTTGCCGAACACGTTGGCAGTCGACCACAACAGCTTGATACCCGTCTTTTCCATCTTCTCCTTGAGATAGTCGGTGATGGCAGCGAGGTTTGCCTCATACTCCTCAACTGAGTTGCCCTCAGAGATCAAGTCAACATCGTGGAAGCAGAAATAAGGGATACCCAACTTCTCCATGATTTCAAAACCAGCGTCTGCCTTCTGCTTTGCGATGGTCAGCGCGTCGGCAGCATCGTTCCAAGGGAACTTCTTTGTGCCACCGCCGAACTGGTCGCCACCCTCTGCACAGAGTGTGTGCCACCATGCCATAGCGAAACGGAGCCAGTCCTTCATCTTCTTGCCCATGATCACTTTTTCTGCGTCATAATAATGGAAGGCCATAGGGTTCTTGGAGTCCTTGCCTTCAAACTTGATCTTACCGATCTCAGGAAAATACTCTTTTGCCATAATACTTTTTTAGTTTAATGTTTAATGGTTATTGATTAATGTAAAATGATTGTTTGTGTTTAGAGTTGAGAGTTTAGACGATTCGATTCTGCAAGGTTTCGTTTTTTCAATTTCTCGATTCTTCGAGGATTCGTTTTTTTCGAATCTTCGATTCTTCAAAACCGTCCTTAAATCTTTGACTTCAGGCACTCCACCCAGCGCTGATAAGCGGCCTTATATGGCTCGCAGTCAGCCTCCGGCTCAACGGTGGCGATATGCTTGAGTGTCTTGAATGCGTCGTCGCTGTCCTTGTAGACACCGGCACCGATACCTGCGCCGTAAGCGGCTCCAACAGATCCGTCAGTCTCATACAGCTCGATGGTGGCTCCGGTGACGGATGCCAACGTGGTGCGGAACATCGGGTTGAGGAACATATTGGCATGTCCGGCCTTGATGGTCTTGATCTCCATACCCATCTGGCGCATGATGTCCATTCCGTAAGCAAAGGAGAAGACGATGCCTTCCTGTGCGGCACGCAACAAGTGTTCCTTGCGGTGGATGTTGAAGTTGAGCCCGTTGATGCTACATCCGATCTCCTCGTTCTGCAGGATTCGCTCTGCGCCGTTTCCGAACGGGATGATGGTCAGCCCCTCGCTGCCCACGGGCACGGTGTCCGCCATCTTGTTCATGTCGCCGTAGCTGGCACCTTCTGGTGCCACATTGCGCTTCATCCATGCGTTGAGGATGCCCGTGCCGTTGATGCAGAGCAACACACCCAGACGTGTGCAGTCAGGCGTGTGGTTCACGTGGGCGAACGTGTTGACACGCGAAAGCTTGTCGTAGTTCACCTCGCCGAGCACACCATATACCACGCCCGAAGTACCGCCAGTGGCAGCCACCTCGCCTGGTTTCATCACGTTGAGCGAAAGCGCGTTGTTCGGCTGGTCGCCACCACGGTAAGCTATCGGCGTTCCCTCCTGCAGCCCCAGCTCGTCGGCCACGGCCTTGCACACCTTCGACTGCACAGAGAAAGTAGGCACGATGTCGGCGATGATGCTCTCAGGGAATCCGAAATAGCCCATCACGTCCTTGCTTACCTCACCGTTCTTGAAGTCCCAGAACATTCCCTCAGAAAGTCCTGATATCGTGGTCTGCTTCACGCCGCCCGAGAGCCGCATGGCAATATAGTCGCCAGGAAGCATGATCTTGTCGATTTTTGCATATACCTCCGGCTCGTTCTCTTTCACCCATGCCAGCTTGGCAGCAGTGAAGTTGCCAGGAGAATTCAGCAGATGCTGCAAGCACTGCTCACCGCCGATGGCGTCGAACGCAGCGTTGCCGTATGGCACGGCTCTTCCGTCGCACCAGATGATAGACGGACGCAGCGGCTTTCCTTCCTTATCCACGCATACGAGGCCGTGCATCTGGTAAGAGATACCGATGGCTTTCACCTCTGCCAGCGAGCGTCCAGCCTTCTGAGCCACGCGCTGTGTGGCCTGACGCAGTTCGTCCCACCACATCTCAGGTTCTTGCTCAGCCCATCCTGCTTGTTTGGAAATAATCGGAGCCTCAGCATCCGGGTATTGCGCACTCGCCACGGTCTGGCCGGTCTTGGAGTCAACCAACGATGCCTTCACCGACGATGTGCCTATGTCATAACCTAATAACATAATTCTTTTTTTGAAATTTGAGGTTTGAAATTTGAGATTTAAAAATTAAGTTTTGAAATTTGAGGTTTGAGATTTAACGCATCCACAGAATTCTATGTCCAAAACATTCAGCAGAGTAACTATAAAATTCAAATCTCAAATTTCAAAGTTCAAAAGCTATCAGTCCATTCCTTCTATGGGCTGGATGGTGCCGTCGGGATTGTAGTGCAGTTCGCACACCTTGAGCGAGCGAAGCCAGGTCTTACCGCCTGACGGAACTGAGTCGTGATGGAAGAGATACCACTTGCCCTTGAACTCGATGATGGAGTGATGCGTTGTCCATCCTACCACAGGCGTGAGGATAACTCCCTGATAGACGAACGGTCCATAAGGATTGTCGCCGATGGCATAGCAGAGGAAGTGCGTGTCACCTGTGGAGTAAGAGAAATAGTACTTCCCGTTGTATTTATGCACCCATGAAGCCTCGAAGAAGCGGTGCGGGTCGTTTGCCTTGAGCGGATTTCCGTCCTTGTCGACAATCATGACTGCCTTCGGCTCCTCTGCGAATTCCAGCATGTCGTCCTGCAGACGTGCCACGCGTGGAGGAATAGCTGGCTCGTCGCCCTGAGGCAGGTATGCGCTCTCCAGCGCCTTGTTGTCCTTATACCGCTGAAGCTGTCCGCCCCAAATGCCGCCGAAATAGAAGTAATACTTTCCGTCGTCGTCCTTGAAAACTGCCACGTCGATGGAATAGCTGCCTTTCATAGGTGCTGGCTGCGGAACGAAAGGACCCTCTGGCTTGTCGGCCACTGCCACGCCGAAACGGAAGATGTCGTTACGGTCTTTCAGCGGGAAATACATATAATACTTACCGTCCTTCTCCTGCACGTCGCAATCCCAGAGCTGACGTCCTGCCCATGGGATGTCCTTCACGTCGAGCACCACTCCGTGGTTCTCCAGTTTCTTCTCACCTCTGGCCACTGCCTCGATGTCGTCGGTGGAGAAAACGTGGTAGTCTTTCATGTTGAAATGGTCGCCGTTGTCGTTCTCTGGAATGCCCGACTCCCAGTCGTGAGAGGGGTAGATGTAGAGTTTTCCGTTGAACACATGAGTGGACGGATCGGCCATGAAGTCATCGGGAACAAGATATTTCTTTCCTTCCATACTTGTTAGAATTTTTAAATTAAGAGGAAGTAAAAAGGAGTAAAAAAAGGGAGTAGAAACGGGAGTAAAATTGGAAGAAAGTCCTCCCTCAACTACGCGCCATTCCCCTTAGAGTGCTTCCATTTATTGTTATTTGGTTAATTACTTTGCAAAGTTGGCAAATATTTTTGGTAAAAACAAGCGTTTTTGATTCTAATATTTGCAGATTTGTTTCTTTTGCGTGATAAAATTCGTTAAAGTCATCTTTCCGCTAAAACAAGGCAATGATTTTCTCGAGCACGGGCTTGGGATTGTAGTCGCGGTCGAAAAGCAGCGCATAGGCTGTTCTTCCCTCCACTGGCCAGTCGTTGAGCCATGAGGTCTTGTCGCTCACGCCCCAGAGGGTGATGCGCGAGATTTGGTCTTTGTGCTTCTCGTATATCTTGAAGAAGTCAAGATAGCGCTGGTCGAAGAGTTGCTGCCCTTTCTCATCGAGTCCGTTCTTGTAGGGGTCGAGCTCTTCGCGGTATTTATAGTCCTCGCCCACGTTTGCGCCCTGGCCGAAGGACTCGGGCTTAGGTAGGATGTTGAGGTCAAGTTCCGTCATCATCACCTTCACGCCGCAAGCGGCAAAGGCATCCATGGACTTCTCGTATTCCGCAAGGTCGGGATAGTCACCACCGTTATGGCTCTGCATGCCGATGGCGTCGATGCGGCAGCCTTTGGTCCTCAAGTCCTTCATCAGCTCCACATACTTGTCGCGCTTTCCTGGCTTGGACATGGAGAAATCGTTGAGGTAGAGCTCGGTGTCGGGGTCGGCCTCCTGGGCTGCCTTCAGGGCTATCTCAATGTAGTCCGGACCGATGATCTTGTAATAGGGTGTCTCGCGGTAAGAACCGTCGTCCTCGATGGCTTCGTTAACCACGTCCCATCCGTAAATGCGGCCCTTGTAACGGCCGACCACGGTGCTGATGTGGTTCTTCATTCGGGCGATGAGCGTGTCGCGCGACACTTCCCCACCCTTGGCGTCGGTAAAGAACCAAGGGGCGGCCTGGCTGTGCCATACGAGGCAGTGACCGATGACCTTCATGCCGTTACGCTCTCCGAAAGCGACAAGCGAGTCGGCATCGTCGAAGAAATACTTGTCCTGCTCGGGCACGATTTTCTCCTGCTTCATGCAGTTCTCTGCCACGATGCTGCTGAAATTGGCCGTGATGACGTCCTGGGCCTTGGGCACTCGCCCCGCCACCTCTTCCACGTTGACCGCCACGCCAGCCAGAATCTCATGTTTGCCGAGCGCATCCTTCAGCGTCAGCGTGCCGTCCTTGGCCGGCTGCTGGGTGGTGCAGCCGGCAAGGGCGATGAGTGATATTAAAAAGAGGGATGATTTCATTATCAAGTGAAAAGTGAAAAGTGTATTTACTTTTGTGTATGAGCAGAGTACGTATCTATAACGCAGGTTCTTGTAAAGACAGCTTCTTCACCTACTACTGCTTGTCGTGGATACGAGCCTCAATTTCGCGGTTGATTTGGTCAATCTTCTCGTCGGTCAGCTCATACTTCGATATGATGAAGATAGCAAGCAGCAAGAGGATGGCTGGAATGACACAAACAAGCCACAGGATTCCTTCTTCTGCAAAAGGAGTCTGATCAATGGACTCACTGTTATACCCCACGTATGCCAGGACAGCTGGTCCTACAATACTTCCGAAAGTCATGCCGGCCTTAAAGAACAGTCCAGTCAGCGCATTCACGATTCCAGAAATACGACGTCCTGTGGTGTACTCACCATAAGAAATCACCTCCGGCACCAATGCCCACATATATCCTGTGGCCACAATCACGCCTGTGCTCTTGATGAACTGTGCAACGTATACCATTGTCATGCTCGGGTTTTCCATCTTGGAAATGAGGTAAAGCATCACCATACCGAGAATAGCAGCGCCAAGGAAGATATAGAACATATTCTTCTTTCCAACCATGCGTTTAAACCATGGCACCATCGGCATGAACAAGAATGCAGGAATCGATCCAAGGGCCATGAATATCGACAGCTCCTGTGCCGACCCGTGCATATTGCTGTTTATAAAATAGGCTCCGGCGGCATTGCCCACCGACATCATTGCGAAGGCCGTGATGAAGAAGAAAGCGAGCACGCGCAAAGGCCGGTTGCGAAGGAACTCCATCCACAGGTCACTTACCTTCACGTCCTCGGTGGTTTTCTCATCCATTACCACACGCTCCTTACACTGCGAGAAGCAGAAGACAAGCAGGCAGAAGCCGACGATGGCATAAATGGTCATGGTGGTGAACCATGCTGACGGATCTTTTGGAAGGCTGTCGGAAGGCGCTCCGACAATGAGTGCGATGAACAGCGGCAGTCCGGAGTTCACTGCCAGTCCACCAAGATTGGCCATAAACATACGCACAGAAGTGAGTATGGTAATCTCGTTTGTGTCGCGTGTCAGCGAAGAGTTCAAGGCGCCGTAGGGCACGTTGATAAATGTATAGAGCAGCTGCATGCCCACATAGGTCACATACGCATATATCAGGGACGGCGCAAACCCGTTGTAGAAACATAAAATGGCAAATCCTGAAAGAGGTATACCGACATAAAGCAAATAGGACCGGTATTTTCCGAAACGGGGGTTGCTCTTATCAATCAACGCTCCCACAATGGGGTCCCAAATCACGTTTGCTACATTGCCGACCAAGAACATGACCGCCACTGCCGACGGCGTAAGTCCGTAGATATCGGTGTAAAAGAACAACAGGTAAGTGCAGATCACCTGAAAGATGAGGTTCTGTGCGAGGTCGCCCGCGCCGAAACCGATTCGTTGAATCCACGACAGTTTGTAGAATCCTTTTTCTTCGTTTTTTTCAATTGCCATGATGATTTATGATTTTTAGTGATTATGTTCGATTAAGAGGAGCGGAGATTCCGGGTTTTCCGGACTTTCCTGAGTTTCTCAGTTGCTTCCGGCGATGATGTTGATGATGGCCACGATGTCGGAGATATCGACTTTGGTGTCGTTGTTGACATCGGCATAGCGATATGTGGCTGTACCGGCAATCTGGTTGATGACGGCCACGATGTCAGAGATGTCAACCTTGCCGTCCTCATTGACGTCGCCTGGTTTTGCCTTTGTCTCGTCTTCCTTGACAGCCTCCTCTGGCGGCAGGCTCGAGAAGCGCCATGACGTGACTTCCGCACCGTCGTTCTTGTCGTAGACAAAATAGAGATAGCTTTGGAATTCTGACTGTTCGGCTGTGAGTTCCACTGCGATGGTCTGCTCCTCATCTCCTTCTGTCGTGAACTCCGCCTTTGCAATCGGGTCGGAATCCATTTCGCCAAGATGCGCGGTGACCGTGCCACTGCCCTTCACCTTCAGGACGAGTGTCTTCGCGGGCGCGCCCTCTTCTGCAAAGTTGACGCCGCGCACAAGCCACCAGTCACTCGTGATGATGGCTCCCATGTCATCTCCCGGCTGCTCCACATAGGGATTCACGCGTGCAGACGTGAGCTGGTTGACTCCACTGATCGAGGCTGTCTTGGAGGTGAGCGCGGTCATCCTGGCAGACGACTCAACAAGCGTGACGCGGCTCATCTGCAGGTTGCGGTAGCCGCCGCTATAGCCCAGCTGATGCTCGAGCCAGGTGGTGTGGTAAAGCAGGTAGTAGCCGTTTCCGAATTTCTGAAGGTGGCTGTGGTTGTTGCTGAAGTCGTAGTCTAAGCGGCCTGGATTGGGCATCACCACTCCCTTGTACGACCACTTGTTCGCCATGGGGTCGGATGCCGTCATATAGACGATGGAGCATGGCAGCGGGGCGGCCGCAGTGCTGTATTTCGACCAGTCTGTGGTGGCACTCCAACGTGTGCAGTAGCTATAGACCCATCTGTTACCGATATAGTTGAGTTCGTTGGCCTCGAAATGATAGGGTGCTGAGATGGCTTGTATCTTCCCGTCAAGACTGATGAGGTCAGCACCAAGCTTCACGATACGTGCGTTGCCTGGTTGCAGCTCTGTTACCATCACGTTGCCTCCTCCGAAAGTGAGGTATGCCTCCGAGCCATCGGGCTTGATGGCGGCTCCCGGGTCGATGATCTGGTCAATGGTGCCCAGGCCTTCTGTGTCCTTGTCGATAAGCGCCTTGCCGAGCGGGTCGGTCCAAGGGCCGGTGGGCGATGTGGACGTGAGCACTCCGATGCCGGCAGCGCTGTTGGTGAAGTAAAGATAGAAGTGCGTTTTGCCGTCTGCTTCCTCACGGCTGATGATAGATGGTGCCCAGGATGCGGTAATCCATGGCGCGATGGCCTTCACGTCTATCACGTCGTGGTAGGTCCAGTTCACGAGGTCCTCAGTCGACATGCACACCAGTTGCGTGATCTTGCCATAGGTGTTGGCGTTGTAGCCTCCCCAGTAGTCAAACTCCTGCTGGTCGTTGGTGGCGTAAACGTAGAGACGTCCGTTATATTCGATTGAGGTGGGGTCGGCCATGAAATGATGGGCAGAGAGTGGATTGCCGTCGGCTGGCTGTTTGGGTGAAGTGGCAATTCCCGATGCTGACTCGTCCTCGCTGATGTTTCTCACAAACTGGAAGGTGTAGAAGGTGTTCGGACGGAGCTGCACCTTAGGACGCGTAGTGCCGTTGGAATACTCCTTCGTGACATCCCTGACTATGGCGTTGACCGTTTCTCCTGTGACAATCTCCTTGATTTTCTCCGGCACGAACGGCACGCTGAGGGTCAGATTATACGTGTATGTGGTAGACGGATTGAGGACGAAGACGGTCACGGTGTCTCCGCTCTGGCTTATATATGCAGAACCGCCCTTGAGCACTTTCTGCGTATCCGAAAGGGTGGACTTGATGCGTGTCTTTCCTGTGGCGTATTTGGCGTAATGGCTGAAGACATATGCCCGTTTCCACAGCTGCGTGTCGCTGCCCCCGTGGTTCACGGCGAAGAAGTCGTTGAGCATGTTGTAGTAGATATATGCGTTATAGCCTGAGGTGAGTGCTTTCTCGATGCTCTCCACCATCGCATGCTCTGCAGAGAACTCGCCGTTATAGTCGTCGGCATAGTCGATGAGGAATTCGGTCATCCACATCTGCTTTCCCGTCTTTTTCGTCACTGACTGGACGAACGACCAGTCGTTGGTGCCGTAAAGGTGGTTGCCCCAGATATCGATGTTGTCGAGCGCGTTCTGGAGGGTGACGAGTTTGTTGTTGTATTTATGCTGGTCCCATCCGAAGCACTCGGGCCCCATGATCTTGCACGAAGGGTCCACCTTCGCTCTTGCCGCCTTGCACATGGCTGCCATCTCCGAGGGGGAATAGATGCAACTCTCATAGGTTGCTTGATCCCCTTCCCCTGTGGGTGTGTAGTCGCTCTCGTTCTGGATGGAGATGATGTCAATGGGACAATCTTTCTCTGCCATGGTCTTTCGGTAGCGTTCCAGAAAATCTGCGTAGTCGTCGTAATAAGCCGGGTCTATGGCGCCACCGTTCGAGCCCTGTCCGCCCCAGCTGTGCTCCACAAGCGGATACACGGTCGTGCCGAAGTCATTCTGGTATTTCGTGGTGTTGTGGGTTTTGAATTTCTTGGGAGGTGTCCACGGAGTAGCGAACACCTGCAACTCGGGGCGGATACTTCTGGCCCATCTGATCGGGTTTCCGTATTCTCCCCAGTTGTTCTCGTTCGGGTTGATACGTACACGCATGATGTTCAGGCCCACGTCGCCAGCACCCGTTCCCCATAATTTATTCACTTTCGCCTGGGTGTAGACGTCAGCCCACTGCCCGTTCATTCCTGTTCCTCCGAATCCCTCGATATACTGGTATTTCGTACCTGCAGAGATTGCCAGCGTGGCGGATTTTGTCTGCGCACCGACCTGGACAACTGCGAATGCAGATGCGGCGATAAAAGTTAAAAAAAATTTTTTCATGTCTCAGCTACTACTTTTTTTGATTTCTATTTGCAAAATTACACATAATAATCTTTTTATATTATCTTAAACGTTACATTTATTTCTTAATATGTAACATTTGTAAAAATGCGAAAGTGCTGATAATAAAAAAAATCCGAATCATACAAAGACGGAAACATATGTTACGCAATAGAAAACAGGTTTGAAAAAAAGTGCGTAACTTTGCAATGTCAAAAGGAAAAAGGATTTCCTCCCAAATTTGAACAGTTAGTTAAGCAAAATAAAGTCAGTAGTTTTTTTATATTAGTTTAGTTAGTAGTTTTTTTTAATTTTCTATTGGTTTAGTTAGTTAAAAGCACAAATCCCCAGCTCGTGAGAGCCGGGGATTTGTGCTTTTTAT
>OCTX012284629.1_pt1 | contig 44345 bp, 30 predicted proteins | sample 1539691 | NCBI WGS metagenome assembly OCTX01 (sample SAMN02144231, study PRJEB22623) | gut metagenome | biome: sheep rumen | host: Ovis aries | place: New Zealand
TTTAACTCCAGATCCCGAAACTTTATAGAATGCCTGCACGCCCGTACTCTTGTTCGTAGCAAGCATGTATGAGCCACTGGGAATATCTGTCGTGCTATTCAGTACACCTGTCAGCCAACCAACGGTGTGAGTTGCGGTACTACCCTTATCCCATCCGATAATTGTGTACTTGCTGCCTTCTGTAGCATGTATGATATAAGGAACATTCTCATTATAATTTCCTTCTACAGGAGTAAGTGTCAGAGTATTATTCTCTTTCCCGGAACATGAATAGATATCCAGACCATCAATGCGTGTGCAGGGACAAGGCAGAATCAAGGTTCCATACTCCTTGCTCATTGTAAACTGAATGTTTGCAAGAGCACCATATGTATCCACTTGATCAAGATAGTTTTGAATCATCGTACCATTTTCACTTTCGATAAATGCTATCTTGGCGTTAGTATCGGGATCTACGAGATCATTTGCAGCATCAATGGCTGCATTGATGCTCGCAGGAGCAGCGAACTCACTGGGGCCCATTACGGTAGAACCTTCGAGAATATCAAACTTCGTGGCGTTCTTCTGTGCATCGAATAATTTGTCAATATTTAATGTATAAATAATATTTGCACCTTCATATATCTTTATTTGATATCCATAATTGATACCTGTAGCAGAGAAGTCTGATGCAACCGGGGTTACATCCGTTGGCAGGAAAATATAACCGTTATTATATACTGTCGTCAAACCACTGACATCGTCGCGGCTACAACTCAGAGTTCCCGTCCCCTCATCATCGGCAATCACCACTTTCCATGCTGTTAGACCGGCAGTGGTCAGATTAATGGGATATATGTCATAGTATGTCGTACCAGAATAGGCTGTTTCACCGATGAAATATGTAGTGGGGCTATACCCAGATATATTATACGAGCGATAGAAATAACCATTATGAACGTTTTTTAATATAAAATGATTATTACTATCGTATGAAATATAATTTGCTTGTTCACTTGTTCCTGATACAGGCTTACCGTTCATGTTCTGGATAAATTTTCCATTAGGAAGTTGAATGCTATAATTATTATCGCTTTTTTTCGTAAGCCTTACATAATACTGCGCCTCACTAAGATATGGCTGGGTATTAAATGTTGAAAAATAACCTAATGGATAACTGGTTGTATTGTTCGTCGTTTCCTGAGAAAAGGTATATATTGTACCATAAAGATTATTATTGCTATACCTTATTTTTATGGCATACCATCCAGTCCCTGTGGGCAAGGAAGTAAGTTTTGTCTGACCATCTATCAACTTACTCATTGCTGTCGTTAACTGTGTTGTTACTGTGCTGTTTGCATTATCCACCTTTGAGATAGTAAAATTAGAGCCATCATCCTGATAATTGATGATTGGGCCAGCAAAATTATTGCTTACTGCAGCATATACATTTGTTGCCTGGGCACTACGTATCCTGTACGTTCCATCATTCTGTTTTATGAATGTTACAGGCACGGCATTTTCACTAAATTCCCATGAATTTGTACTATTGGCTGTATTACTCCCTGTTGGAACTGCGAACTTTTGAGCTCCGACATTATATAGGTAGTACTGATCTTCTATTCCAGCAGGGTAAAGAATCCAACGGCAATTAATATCGTTGGCATTAAATGAACCCGACTTTCCGCTTGACCATACATACTTTTTATTACCCGTAGGATAATACATCATAGCTCCACGATCGCTATTCGTATTGTTAATCGTACAAACATCGTTAGATGTGGGATAAAATTTAAAAGTAACAGGATAAAGTGCCCAGTCTTTATTGACGCCTGTTGTTGTAGGAATATTAGTGTTCCAACCTACTACAGAATTACCGTTTTCCTGACAATCAAGAACAACGTCACTTGTAGCAGATTTGAAATAGAAGTGCCCCTCCGTATCGTTAATTGTTCCACAGATATATTTTTCTGTACCTATTTCGGTAGTAGGAACAGCCGTTTTGTCCGCGACAACTCCAAAATAGTTGCCCAATCCGTTCTGTATGTAATATTTCCCATCTCCTGCATTAAGGAAACGTACCAAGTAAGGAGCTCCTGTCTTAGCATATTTTGTAAATGATGCAGTATTTTTTAATGTGCCATTAGTTTCGTAGGCATATCCACTACGACCCCTACTTTTCAAAAGATACCACTGACCTTCTGTAATACTGGTTGCTTCGTTACCTGCAACGATATTAATTATGTCGTCTAACTCAGAATATGATGTTGCAGTAGAGAGATTTGAACCTGTTACCTCAAAGATTTTCATCTGCGTAACACTTCCTGTACCACCGTTCCATCCCACCAAATTTGGTGTGTTTCGATTAAGTCTGTATCCATTACATGTTGGAGCACAAACTCCGTCCGCCATGTTTAATGTCCAATTACCAGCATTGGCTGCATCTACACCTACCAAGTTAGCATTACCGGTTGGTTTAGGCCAATACTTACCTGTAAAAGCATTTTCTATTTTCCAGGTGCCGTCCCCATTATCAATCAAATACCATACAGAGGCCGAATTACAATTGCCTGCTGAATTAGGACAGTTATAAAAAGTTCCTTTGTCTTCAATCCAAGGCCTATTTGTTCCATTGCCTTGATGCTGTAACAAGTAGGCTTTGCCACTTACGATGTTACTGGCATCCGTCACCTGACTCCCCGCGGTGACTGCTGATTGAGCCCATATACTTCCGATGCCTAAAACCAGCATAGTAAGAAAAGTAAATAGTTTTTTCATTTTGATTTTATTTATGTTATAACGTTTCTATATTATTAGTGTTGTGTTTGTGAAGTCGGATGTATTGCGTGCGTGTGCACATACGCAGCGCATCCCGCGCACACCTGTACCTTATGTATCGTTATTGCCCATTTGGCTGTATGTTTAGGCTGTTTACCAAATGTTATCCCAAACGGAACCGCGATTGTTGCTACGAGAGAGGTCGTCATCACCAGGTGCGCCACCGGTTTCTCCGCCGCTGCCTCCCCAGTCACCCGGATCCCAGTCGCCGCTACCGCCACCGGATTCTCCGCCAGGCGTAGAAGACCCTTCGCCACCTACGCTACCTGCAGACATCATAATAACGCTACTAAGATTTACATTGTAAACGTTAGTTTCTGGATTGATATATATCTTTTTCATTTTCTATAATTTTGTTTTCGTTATAAATCCTAATACGTCAGTTACTTTACAAGAACTTTCTTTCCGTTCACGATATTGATGCCCTTCTTGTACGTAGCCATCTTGCGTCCGTTCAGGTCGTAAATTTCAACATTTGCATTCTCAAGTCCCAAAGCCTCGACAATACCCGTAGGATTGTCCACGCCGTCAAATGAAATAATGATGTTACGAACTTCGTCGTTTACAGGATGATCCGTCTTGATCCATGCCTTGAATCCGGCACAGGTTGTACCTGCGGTCTTCTTGTAGAATCCGACTTTGACAGCCTGGTCCTCCTTCAGGTATGTACGCAGAGAATAAATGTCTTCTTCTGTGCTATTAGGATCAAAAGCCTCTGTAGCGAGTGTACCATAGAAGGAATTTTCGGTAATCACAACATCCTCACCCTCCTCGTCTTTGCACGTTGTGATAGGGAAGTTTACGACTACATCTTCATCACTATCCTTGACTCCGCTTCTGTACAGCAGTACTGCCGTATTGGCAGGAATGGTTGTATGGTTGGATTCATCCTTGATGGCTGTAATCTCGTAGAATGTCAGTGTGTATGCATTATTTGGGGCCTCCTGAAGCTTACAAACATAAGCATTGGTGTTTTCTGGAATTTGCAGAGCCACAGGTGTATAGAGCGTAGCATAACCAAGACCAGCCTTCTTGAATGTTACAGGCACCGATGTAGCAGGTTCGATTGCCCAAGTACCAGTTCCTTCTGCAAGTTTATCAGAACCGTTAATTGTTATATACCGATCACTCCATTGAGTGTCTCCTGTACCTGCATTTGAATGAATATTATAACATCCCTTTGTAGCAGACTCAGAGAAATCGAAGGCATTGAATATTCCAGGAGAAACTGCCCTGCAATAACCATAATTGAATCCGTAACCATCACTGAATGCAATCAGATAGTTATTTCCATCCAAATAGAAAATAGTACTTGCATCATTGTTGGTCGTTGTTGCAGTGCGAACATTATTATTATCAGCAGCACTGCACATATATTTATTACCGATACGGAAGCGATAGAAACCACTTGTTGGCTGGTTAAGAGTTATAACTGGAGTAAAACAATCACTAGTTGTCGCCCATCCAGTAATAGCAGCTTCTAATTCATCTACGTTTGTGTAAGGCGTGCTACCAAGGGTCACAGTGTATTTACCAACACCAGCACCTATATAATAGTAATATGGACTAACGGCAACTACTGCCATATCTTTATATAGTTGAACTAAATTAAATGTGGAAACATATATTCCTGCTGGTACTGCATCTGTCTTTGTTTCCCAAGTATATGCCGTGGTTTCTACCAAATCAACATAGATTTTGGCCAGGGAAACAGCTCCCGATGTCTTGATAAGTAAAGCATCTGCATAAGGAGGCTCTGCACATACTAGTTTTTCGACAACGATTGGTTTATTTGTACCCTTCAATGTTCCGGTAAAGCCTGTCAACTTACTGATATGCAACTCATATGTTCCTGCATCCGCAGCCCATGTCTGTTCCAGTGTACCTGCACCTGTAATTGTGTTTAAGAGCGGCTGTGTATTAGAGGATCCATTATTGATTGTAAGTGTTTCACTTTCCAAGATATTAAGTGCAGGATTAACAGTATAACCAGTACTGCCATCTTTGGTACCAGGAAGCCATCCTGTAACAGAGTGTAACTTAATAGTAGAATTTGCGTTACCCCAGGCATTAAATATTGCTGCTAAATCAGCTTGTCCTGAAGTGGGTGATGGGAATTCAATCGAACCAGTCCAATCTGTCAAGGTTGGAGCTGTTGCACTTGGGAATGAGGTCAAGGCAAGATTACCGTTACCCGTCAGTGTTGTACCTGTTGCTATAGATGCAACGCTGATAGAAGTTGCAGCAGGAACATTCAGTGTGCCAGAACCTGTTATAGCACCAGCCTTTGCTCCATCACTGAGAATCAACGTGCCCCCGGATATCTCGATTGGATGTTTAGTAGTAACTTCGTTCTCTGTGCAATGAGGCATAGCTCTCATGTTAATTGTACCAGTACCACCCTTGACAATCTTACCAGTACCGCGAATTTGCGAATTAACCGAATAGTCAGAGTTGTTAAGTATTGTCTTATTGTAATTTGAATTTACAGTCAGAATACCGTCAACAGTCAGCCAGCCGTAGTTGTCAAGAGCTCCGTTCTCGCTAATGTTTACAGTTGCGGAATTAATCTTTGCATCACCGTTGCCGTTATTCAGTTTCAGAGTACCATTTGTAATTGTGATAGTCTCGCCGTTCAAGGCATAATCCGAATTAGTCTTGTTATTAACAGTTACAGTTGCTCCATCCTGGATTTCAAATGTACAGAAATTAGCAGATTCCTTTAATTTAATTGTCTCGGAAGAGTTGAATACGAGGTTGTCACCGGGAATCAATAATCCATCGTTCGTTTCTGCATCGGCAGTCATCTTTACATACATTCCATCCGTAACCTGTGTTGTGCCAGCAGGAGCATATACGGTTTGCGCCTCCTCACGTGCAGGAGTTACAGTCAAAACATATTGATTTTTGCCACCGTTATGAGCAAGAGAGAATGAGCGATACGTATCACTTTCGGGATATCTCGCAGTAACCTTGCTGCCATAGTCAGAGGTATTACCTGTTACAATAAAGTCCGTAGGTGTGACTACTTCGCTGAAATCATAACCAGAGAAATCGAACTCAACAGAGCCGCTCTCACCAATAGAAACTGGTACACTAGACAAGTCTGTCTCTCCGTATTTTATAGATACAGGACCATTTGCAGTAACAGAACCATAAATATTAATATGGTGTGTGCCATCACTTGCGATTGTCAGTTTGCCAGTACCGCCGAACTTGATGTTTTCTGCATCCATGTCGGCATTTACGGTCAGTGTAGATGCTGCATCTGTAGTAATCTCTACATCAGGATAGTAAGTCACTTCATCTTTAACTGCATTTACAGGTATGTCAACATTACCCTGAGTATCTGCGTTAAGCCATGCATCTGTAGCAGACAGATTGCTGTTCTCGGTAATTGTGCGGGTATATTTACCTCCGAATGATGTGTAAGGGAACTCTTCGGTAAGTTGACTCATCTGATCATCCGAAATGACATAGTCATAAACACGGATGGCCTTGGCAAACACTTTTGCTTTTGCTGTTGCATCATCCATTTCACCAACACGGACAATGCCAGTACTACCGCTATCATCGCTAACACCACCATGTACCGATCCAATCTGTAATCCACCACCAAGTGCATCGGAATATGTTACCTGTGTTTTTTGAACACCATCAAGATATACAGTAAATGTATTTCCATTCTTTGTAAATACTACCAAATGAGATAATGCTGTAGCATTCGCAGCAGACATAGTAGAGATTACTTCAAACGCACTGTTCATCCCGTGACCTTTAACAAGCTTAATCTCATTTTGGTTGGCACCACGGACAATTGCAAGATAATTCGAGCTTCCGACAGTTGTAGATCCAAACGCAACAAGACATCCATTCTCTACGTCAGGAACATTACCCGCAACAGCTACTGTATAGTTTGTTGGCCAATCAATTCTACGATAAGGAGTTGACATTACCTTGAGTGTGCCGTCATCGTTATAGCTGGTTGCTGTTGTATATGATCCATCTATCTTCAAATTATTATCCTCCCCTGACCCTGCATTACCAGCATTAGTAATTTGATTATCTGCTGGAGTATGAATATTTCTTGCTTTGGTAGATTCATTAAACGTATAATCCAACCATGCAGCATAACCACTAACCCCAACATCATCGTGAGAGAATGTAGCAGTTCCGTCTACAATTGTTACTGCTTCGTATGTAGTAGCGTCATACTTCTTCACCTTGACGGTTACGCCAGATGGAATATTTGTAATAGTAAAACCACCAACCTTATATTCGTCACCTGTTTCTGCGAACTGTGCTGTACAATTATTAAATGTATATGATAGTTCAGAAAAATCACGTTCTGTAAGATTCAGAATGGCATCCTTGAAATGAATCGTACCATTGTTGGTTAATGAATTAGGTAAGGTTATTTCTGCAATATTCGTACCTCCATCAATGGTTAGTGTCTTATCTGCAGCAACAGTTATTGGTTGAGTAAGTGGTAACGTTGCAGCATTCGCAGTAATGGTAGTGTTTTCATTTACATTAACAGAAATATTAGTGCTTGAGTATGATGTAATACCATATTCACCCAAGGAAAGCGAACCTCCGTTAAGATTGAGCGTGTTTGTACCACTAGCTCCGGATGAAACCTTAATACCCTTGGCTGTTATACTACTGTTCTCATTCAACGTGATGGTCTGGTTATTGCGCGTTAAACCTACCAAGAACTGTGCATCTTCAGCAACAATCTGTGCTGTACCGCTTAGAGTCAGGTCTGAACTTCCGTTCCAGTGACCAATCATTATGGAATTTGTATTGCCATCTAAATTAGTATTTCCTGTAACTGTAATGACTGAATTACCTGTCAGGTTAACGACGGCAGATCTACTATTACCACCTTGCGATGTTATGAATTTAGGTGTCGTAATTTCGGTATTATTTATATTGTAGATGGCCTTTCCAATACCCAGTGCATCACTGTAGTTAACAGTGGTGCCGTCCATGTTGACAGTTGTCTGTTTGTCATTATAGGATTCGGATAGATAATATGTCTTGTCGGCACCTGTCAGAGTTGCTGTACCGCCATTGTGATTGATTGACACGGGTGAATTAGAAGTACCCGCACCGCCTGAATAGAGATAAATTACATTATTTTGTGCCGAGCTTTTAATCCCTGATGTTTCTGTATCTGTAAAATTATAAGTTACAGTCCCTGTTACGCCCCCTACATCAACATATTTCAGCATCTTGTCAGCAGAGCCAGTAATTTCCAAGTCACCATCTTTAGTTAGATATACAGGAGCAGAAAGTTCCGAAGCATCATATGTACTACCCGTAAAAGGCACAGTATTATTTATACCTGTTTCGACAATCTGAATCGCTGCAATCGCACCACGATAGACATTATCATCTCTTCCACCTCCTTTTATCGTAAATGTAGATGCAGTAAGACCTCTGACAACTATTACATTCTTGCCTAAACATGATGTAGTATATTGTGTTTCTCCCCAGTAATCCGTGCCAAAGAACCCTTCCCCGTCAGTTGATGTTGTGTATGAACGTTCAATCCCACCAGAAGTGATTGTAATAGGACTCTGTCCTACATTCCCCGTATCTGATGTCTTGTATATGTACACATCATAACCCGTAGCAAAAGGAACGTTCGTGAAAGTGACAGTAGCCTGGTTTGTATTATTATCATCCAAATAACCTTTCAGGATTTTCTCTCCAGCATTGTTAAACTTCCAAACTGCACCTGCAGACCAAGTAATACTCCAGTTGGATGCTAGAGTTTGCATACCTTTTCCTGTCCATGTCTTTAAATCACTTCTTGTATTAGATTGTGCTGTTACATTATTCCATGCAGCAGCTGGGAGATTAAACAAGCCGTCATTGTCTTCAGCTTGCCCTTGATTACCAAAATTCATACTGATAATACGCCGTTGCTCATAAACTTCAAGCTTAGTTATACCAACATTATTTGTTGGGCCATCCAATACGAAACCGATATTGGTAAATTCATAATCATTCTTTGTAAGCGTCACATTGATATTATCAGTAGCAGTACCATCCGTGACAGTACCAGTCAGCGAAGTGCCCTCCAAATACAGGGTATAAGTCAATTTCTTGGCTACATTAACATTATTGTATGATTGGAGCACATTCGGATTCTTTCCTGTATTATTCTGGAATGAAACTGCTTGTCCGTGAGCAGCGCTGGTTAGTTCGCCGACATAAACAATGTTATTACTATTATATGAGTTTCCAATACATACGCTATAGCTGGCAGAACTCAAATAAAAAATACAGTTTACATCTTTACTGTTAGTATTATTCTTATATGTTTCGTACTTAATGGTGTATTTCTTATCCTTGCTTAGAGCAACATTTGCATAAGCATAGTTTTGTGACCAACTACCATTGTTGGTCATGCCGTTAGTATTCAATTTGACTCCATTTTGATTGCCCTTACCAGAACCTGCTGTCCACCCAGTAGGCGGTGTCGTTGTTTCCGTAGAAGTTATGAAGTCCTGAACAATAACCGGTACCTGTCCCCACATTCCACTAATGCCTATAACCAGCATCGTGATAAAAGTAAATAGTTTTTTCATAGTTATATGTTATAAATTTGTTATATTTGTGTCGTGTTTAGGTAGTTGGAGCGGATTGATATACGTATATACGCACCGCGTTCCGTGCGCAAATTTAGTAATGTTTAACGAGATTGCCCCCCCTAAGTAGTTAAATGTTGTTAAGGGGGGGGGGCGAAATGAAAAAAATATATGGTATTACAGCAGAAACGATATATAAAAATGACGGGCGTAACACTGTGGTACGCCCGTCAGATTGTGTGGTGTAGGGGGTGTTCTTCTTATAGCACTCCTGTCATATACAGAGGTAAATAGACTAGTCCGTCCTTTTTCTCTACATCCTTTGTGTGTAGCACATATGGTGTGCTCAGGTACTGACCGAACTTCTTAACGCATTTCTGGATAGATGTCAGCGTATATCCCACGCTGCTTTTTACCTCGATGGGTGAAATGTTGTGTCGCGATGTCACCACTCCCTTTTGAATAAGGAAATCAACTTGCATACGATTGTCTGACTCCTCTTTGTCGTATATTTTTCTTCTCATATCACGTTTCCTAAGAGTTTGTAACTATCATTTTTACACATTTCCGAGGTGTTAAAATTGTGTGTAAATAATTGTATATCAGTGTAAAGAATCGATATAAGGTCTTTTTTTGTGTTGTTTGGGATGATAATGAGGAGAAATGGTATTTCTCCATTGTGGATGTGTGTGGTGTTTTGACTGACCAGGAAGATTACGATAAAGCAAAGAATTACTGGAAGGTGCTGAAATTCCGTTTAAAAGAGGAGGGAAACGAGTCGGTTACAAATTGTAACCAACTGAAGATGGCTTCTCCAAAGGATGGTAAGAACTATAAGACTGATGTAGCTGATATAGAACAACTTCTCCGTATCATTCAGAGCATTCCTTCGAAGAAGGCGGAGCCGTTCAAACAGTGGATGGCTCAAGTTGCTGCTCAGCGTAATGATCAGATGCAGGAGACGGAGTTTATCGAAGATAACGATGATCAAAATAAATGACGGGCGTAACACTGTGGTACGTCCGTCAGATTGTGCAGTATTGAAAAAAGGTATTGTGTGTTACTTGGCGGTGAAGGTGGTCAGTGTGCTTGTGCCTGTGGCGGATGAGCCGATGTAGAGGCCGTGCCATGCTGTGGTTGCGTTGGTGGGGGCGCTGGTGGAGTATTTCACGTTGTAGGATGAGCCTGAGGTCATTCCCTTTGCTGTGAAGAATGACAGGGTGCTGGAGCAGCTTCCCTCGAAGCTGTAGGTTACGAGGTTGGTCCCTGATGCATTGGCGAGTGTGTAGTAGCGTCCCGACTGATAGCTGAGGCTGCTGGTTACGAAGGCATAGCCTTGCTTGGCATTGGAGATGGTGCTGGACGAACTGCCTCCGCCTTGTGCTCCTCCTGCAGAAATGCCGATGCCGTTGCCTGTTATCTGTATGTATGAGTTGTTATCGCAGTCGAATCCTTCCTCGGGTGATCCTGCGGTTGAGTAGGCGAATATGGTTCCGTTGCCTATAGTGATGGCTCCCGTGGTGCCTGCGTTTGAATCTACTGCATCGTTTCCGTATCCGTAGCATACGGTTACGCCTCCGTTGAAGTATATCTTGCCACTGGAGTTGATGCAGTCGTCGTAGCACTTGAGGTAGTGCTTGCCGCCTTCGACGTAGATGGCTGTCTTTGATTCCAGGCCTTCGGCTCCGTTGGTCGATGTATATACCTCGCTGCTGCCCCCGTACAGGTAGATGGTGCCTTGTACCTTGATGCCTTTGGCCGAGCTGCCGCTGCTTGACTGCTGTCCGGGCATACCGCCTCCGCCAGGTCCCATGCCTCCTCCTCCACCGCTGCTGGAGCTGCCGAGTGCGCTGCCTGTGGTGGTAACGCTGAGGGTGGGTCCGTTGCCGTCGCTGGTGCCTTGTGTATATGTGCCTGCGCTCTTGATGCCCTTGCCGCCGGTGCCGCTCATGGATATGGTTATGTTGCCGGCATTGAGCTTGATGCTGGTGTCTGCTTTCAGACCTTTTGCTGTGTAGTTGTCGTTTGTGCCTTCGACACCTGCTCCGCTGTTGGTTATATTCAGCGTTCCGCCATTGGTGGTGATATTTGTGGCGGTAATGCCTCTGCCTGCCTGTCCGGATGCGGTGATGGTTACGGTGCCGCCGTTCTGTACGTAGTCAACAGTCTTGATGGCGGAGCTGTAGGATGCATCGCTGTTGATGACTTTCATTGCTCCGCTGGGAGTGAATGTAAGTTCGCCTCCGTTGACGGTTACTGTGGCTTTTGACTTGATGCTCTTGCTCATCTCGCCGCTGTTCCTGACGGTCACTGTGCCTGCATCTATGGTTACGTTGCCGTCTGCCTTGATGCCTGCTGCGTTGTAGCTGGTGCCGCTGTCCTCGGACACATCCGATGTGCCGCCGTAGGTGCCGGTTACATTGGACAGCTGGTATGTGCGGTAGGTGACGCTGCTGACGGTGCTGCTGGTGTAGCTGTTGCTGACGCTGTACCAGATGTCCGTACCCGATGTAGGTGCAGAGAATGCTGTTGTACGCGGTGTATAGGTGCTGTTCCAGCTGCTGCGGCTGTCTGCCTGTATATAATAGGTTAGGCTCTTGTCGGCATTCTTGAAGTCGTAGTAGTAGAACGTGAGCGTGCTGTAACCGGTGGACTTTGATACCGTATTGGTGAGTGTGGCAATCTTGGTGCCGTCGCTGGAATAGAGTGTGGGATTTGTCCACGAACTGCTGCTCTGCTGACCGGGACCTCCACCGCCGCCCGAGGTCGGGAACGATATATATACCTTATAAGATGTGGCGGTCTCGCTGGAACTGCCGGATGTCTCTGCAGTACCGCCCTTGCCGTTGGCTGTAATGTCGATTACGGTAGTTGCGTTCGACTCGTCTATGCTGATATTGCCGTCTGCAGAGAGGGCCTTGCCGCCATCTGCTGTGTTCGTTACGGTAATGCTGCCGCCTGTAATGACGATATCGCCTGTGCTTTTGACGGATGTGGGGTAGCTGATGTCGTCGTCTTCGACAATGATGCTGCCTGTCTGGGTAATGTTCAGTGTGCCGTCGCTAATCTTTACGTCACCGTCTGCCTTGATGCCTTTTGCTGCATCTGCGGTGGCGGTTATGTTCAGGCTTCCGCCGTCGATATATACGTTGCCGCTGTCCTCGTCCGAATGTTCTGCTGTCTCGCCTGTGGATGTTGTGCCGCCAAGGTCGCACTGGATGCCGTCGTCACCTGTGCCGCTGATTGTCACGGTACCGCTCTTGAGTTGGAAGTATTCTTCGCAGCTGAAACCGTCGCTGACTGCTGATGTGATGTTGAGGGTAATGTTCTTGACGGTAATGTACGAGGCGCTCTTGACGGCGTGCTTGCAGTTGCCTGCTACGTTCAGCGTCCCGTTGCCCTGGAACTGCAGTTGTCCCTTGCTGTAGATACATGCCTTTTGCGAGCCGCTGCCGTCGCTGAGGGTGTTGACTGTCTCCTTCTTGGCGCTCAGCTGTATGCGCTTGGAATTAGTGATATTGATGGCTGCGCCTGCAGGGTTGGTAAGTGTTACGCCTGCAAGTGATATGGTGCATTTGTATGAGCCGTTAAGGGTAAGCGAGCCGTTGGTGCTGGTACCGCTGAGCTGATATGTTATCTCGTCGCCGTTGACAGCATCGGTATTGCTCTGGTCGATTGTGACATGTGCTCCGCTTACGGTTGCCGTAACGTATTGTGCCACATTGCCTGCAACCTGTACCGTGGCTGTAGTTCCGCTGTATATGATGCGTACCTGGTTGTCAGTAACCTGAGTGTCATCGACGGTCATACTGTTTATGTCGCTCAAGGCAAATGTCTTGCCCATGACAGTGAGCGTGCTGCCGTCCTCGAATGTCATATCGCCTGTCTGTGAGGCAGGGAACTGGTAGATGGTGCTACCTACCTGTACGTTCAGCGTCTGAGCCGCTGCGGCAAGGGTCAGCGCTATGGCTGACAGGAGTGTATATATCCTTTTCATTTCTGTGCGATTTTACAGGTTCCGTTCTTGCTCTTTACTATGTACACGCCTTTTGGGAGGTTGGCGGTGCTGACCTTACGTCCGTTCAGGTCGTATATCTCGCTTGTCCCATCCAACTGGTCAGCGGTAAGCGTTGATACGCCTGTCGACTGGTTGTCGTCGGAGAAATACATTTTGCTCAGGTTCGTGAGCTCGAATGTCTGGCTGCCTGCCGTCAGGGTGGTGCCCGAGAGGGTGATTGTCAGCGATGATGCAGGTACCGAGAATTTTGCCCCGTCAGTTGTCTGGAAGGTAAGATAGGCGTAATCCTGGGAGTGTGCTGTCAGCGTTGCTGTAAGGGCTGTCAGCAGAAGTAGGAGTTTTTTCATATTTGGTTAGCGGTTATTAGTGGTTAGCGGTTAGTGGTTAGTGGTTAGCGTTTTGCGGTGCAAAGTTTGGAATTATTTCGTAGATTGTCATTAACATTTTGGCTGATATATTTAGCAAAAGGTCGGATATAGTGGAAAATATGACAAAATTAGCTGTATCTATTTGTCGTTTTTGTTTATATTTACGTCACAATCATGCATAATATGAGCGAAAGTACAGGGAAACATACCTTTAACCGTTTCCTGCATCAGTATAGCAATGCTATAGAGGAAAGCGGAACGATGTTCGTCGATTTTTCGAGCGACATGATTGTCGGTGACGAGGAGTATATATCGCCTTATTCGGTAATTGCCCTTTGTCATAGTGGGCACATGGAGTGCGAGTATGACCTGCGTCCTGTGGAGTTCCATGCACATGATATCGCTGTAATGCGTCCGGGGCATATCATACGGCAAATAGCCAAGTCCGACGACTATTCGGTGCAGTTGATAGTGACTCCGGTATCTTTCCTGAACACGATGCGCAGGCAGTATATGAATCATCATCTGGCTACCCGTAAATCGTTTGATACCCATCCCTGCCAGCACCTGAACGACGAGCAGTACCGCCAGGTATGCGATGCATTCAACCTAATGCGGACGGCTTGCAACGTAGATGGTTTGTACAGGGACGAACTGATAAGCAGTACTTTCCATACGCTGATGGTATTGCTCAGTACATATCGTTATGAACAGTTGGATGGTATGCAGGATGCTGGCAGACAGTTGTCGTCGCGTTTCAACGATGCATTGATTGAACACTACCGCGAGTCGCGGGAGGTCGGTTTCTATGCCCGTATGTTCCACCTCTCGCCCAAGTATTTCTCTACGTTGATTAAACAGGAGACGGGGTACGGTGCCGGTGAGTGGATTGACCGCTATGTGGTCCTGCAGGCAAAGGCCCTGCTGAACAGAATGCGCAACCTGTCCATCCAGGAGATAACGGACAGGCTCGGTTTTTCGGAGCAGGCTTCGTTCAGCCGTTTCTTCAAGCGCAATACTGGTATGTCGCCTACCGAATACAGGGACAGGGTTAAATAATAACAGTTGGATAACCAAAAATTTAAAGAATATATTATGAATGATTCAAGTAAGTGTGGTAAATGTAAGGTACTGCTTATAAATGGCAGTCCGCGCAAGAATGGCAATACCTTTGTTGCGTTGAGCGAGGCAGCTCGGACTCTGGAGCAACATGGCATCAAAACGGAGATTGTGCAGATTGGCGTAAAGCCGGTACGTGGATGTATCGCCTGTGCGCAGTGCAAGACCAGGCAGTTGGGTCGCTGTGTGTTTGACGATGATATCTGCAACCGTATATCGGAGAAGATGGCACAGGCTGATGGGCTGATAGTAGGTTCGCCGGTATATTACGGTCAGCCTAACGGTGCGGTGATGTCGCTGATACAGCGTATGTTCTACTCTGCCGGGGCTTTGTTTACGAACAAACCTGCCGCTTCGGTATGTGTTTGCCGCCGTGGGGGTGCTACAGCGGCTTTCCAGACGATGAACATGCCGTTCGAGATGATGAACATGCCATTGGTGACCTCGCAGTATTGGAACATAGTTTATGGTCGTGAGGAGGGTCAGGCTGCATTGGATACCGAGGGTATGCAGACGATGCGTACACTGGCGAACAACATGGCGTGGCTGCTGAGGAAGATTCACGCTGACGGTAATCCGGACTATCCCGAACGTGAGGAGTGGAATCCTATGCATTTCATAAGGTAAGGTTGTAAATTGAAGTCGATTGTGTGTTATGAGACGTGATATACTGTGTTGTATCCTCTTGCTGCTTTGCGGCACAATAGCCTATGCGCAAAAGCAGATAAGTGCAGCAAGCCCCGACGGGCAGACCAGGGTGACGATAACGTTGTCGGACCGTATATATTATAATGTAGAGAGTCATGGCGAAAAGCTATTCAGCCAATGTCATATAGGCATGATGCTCAGGAACCGTACACTGGGTGAGAAGCCTGTGCTGAAGGGCAGGAGGCTGACTACGGTCAGTGAGACGATTACACCTCTCCATCCTCTGAAGTCAAGCAGGGTGGAGAACAGATATACCCTGCTTACCCTCGCATTCGCCGGTGGGTACAAGGTCGAATGGCGTGTGTATGATGACGGTGTGGCTTATCGTTTCGTAACGTCGTTGAAGGGCGAGATCGAGGTGATGGGCGAGGACGGAACGTGGCGGCTGGAGGCACCCTGCAAGCTGGTACTGCAGCAGCCGGGCGGTTTCAAGACCAGTTGCGAGGAGTTCTACTCGGTAGTGTCCAGTAGCGAATGGAAAGCTGGTGACCGCATGAGCGAACTGCCAATACTGGTTATGGGAGAGAGGCAGAAGGTGCTGATTTCGGAGTTTGACCTGTTTGACTATGCCGGCGTGTTCCTGCGTCCGTGCGGCGAGGGAACCAATGCCTTTTCGATAATACAACCCAGGACTCCGTTGGAATATGAGGATCAGGGCGACCGCAGTCAGAAGATACTGAAGGAAGCTGACTATGTTGCCAGGACACGTGGTACACGTTCTTTCCCGTGGCGCTATATGCTTATCACGCAGAGCGACGGCCAGCTGGTCGAAAACACAATGCCTGTGCGTCTGGCACCTGCAAATGCCATTGGTAATACTGATTGGATTAAGACAGGACATACCTGTTGGGATTGGCTTAATGGCATTCCCTATGGTCCTGATGTGACGTTCAAGTCGGGCATCAATCTGGATACGTACAAGTATTTTGTGGATTTCGCCGCACGCAATGGTATCGAGTATATGCTGATGGACGAGGGCTGGGCATTGGACACCCGTGATCCGTTCCGTACCAATCCCGAGGTTCATCTGCCTGAACTGATTGCATACGCTGCAGGCAAGGGCGTAGGTATCATAGTATGGCTCCCTTGGCTGACTGTAGAGCACCACATGGACCTGTTCAGGAAGTTTGCTGAGTGGGGCATACGGGGTGTGAAGATTGACTTCATGGACCGTCAGGACCAATGGATGGTCAACTTCTACGAGCGTTGTGCCAGGGAGGCAGCCAAGCATCATCTGGTCATAGATTTTCATGGTGCTTTCCATCCCAGCGGATTGGATTACAAGTATCCTAATGTGCTGACTTACGAGGGTGTGCGCGGTATGGAGATGAACGGCTCGTGCAGGCCGGACAACAGTATCTGGCTGCCATTCATCCGTAATGCCGTGGGACCTATGGACTATACGCCGGGTTCTATGCTCAACTATCAGCCGGAGCGTCATCACGGCAACCGTCCCATCTGTTCGGGGGTTGGTACCAAGGCTTACAATATGGCTGTTTGCGTGTTGTTCGAGAGCAACCTGCAGATGCTGATGGACAATCCGTGCCGCTATGACCAATGGCCCGATTGCCGCGATTTTCTGACCGGCATACCTGTAAACTGGGACGAGACACGTGTGCTTGCTGCCCAGGCAGGTGAGTATTGCGTGACGGCAAAGCGCAGGGGTGACAAGTGGTACATAGGCGGTATAACCAACAGCAAACCTCGTGACCTGCAGATTAAGCTGGATTTCCTGCCCGATGGCAAACAATATAATATGGTCAGTTTTGCCGACGGTGCCAACGCCCATATCATTGCTATGGACTATCTGCGTCAGGAGAGCCAGGTGACCAGTGCCACTACGCTGTCGATACACATGACCCGTAACGGCGGCTGGTGTTGTGTGATTAAATAATGCATAATTCATAATTCGTAATTCATAATTCGTAATTCATAATTCATAATTGGTAATTGGTAGTTGTGATGAGGAAATTATTGATTGTAGCTTTCTTGTTTGCTGTTGTGCCTTTCGTTTGGGCCAATGACGGGGTGTTGTTTGTAAACGGTAACCATCTGGTGCCTGTGCAGGAAACGGATATCGAGCTTAACCGCGAGGTGCTGACTATAAGCCTGGGGGATGATGGCTATGCTACCGTTGACGTGCAGTATGTGCTTAACAATCGTGGCAATGACAAAACCGTGACTATGGGCTTCGAGGCCCTTGCACCATACAACGACGAGGTTGCTTTCAGCCCACAGGGCATACATCCGTACATACATGATTTCACGGTGGTGATGAACGGCCAGAAGCTGGCGTATATGAATGCCGTTGTTGTGTCCAAATATGATGCTGAGTGTGATTTCCAGCCGCTTGACCTGCGGCGGTGGAAGTCGTACGACGAGGTCAGGATGCGCAACGGCGAGGAACTGCCTGACAACAGTATGCTGTACGATGCCAGTATGGACAGCCTGGTGAACTTTGCGTACGCATACTATTTCGTTGCACGTTTCCATCATGGCAAGAACACGATACATCATACCTACCGCTATCGTATGAGCTATGGGGTAGGTCGCACATTCGAGGTTCCGTACAGCCTGATGCCCGCCATGCGATGGGCTAACCGTCAGATTGACGACTTCACTTTGCGTATCAAGGCGACGAATACTGTCAAGCATTTCATTGTCGAGGACTCGCTGTTCAGCCGTGAACCGTTCGTGGTTAAGGAGGGTGTAGGCAAGATCAGGAAGTCTAAGTTGTATGACGAGTTTTTTACCGAAATTGCGCTCAGGAACGGAACAGTCGAGTGGCATGCGCTAAACTTCAAGCCTACGGGCAATATGACCATAGGGTCGGCTGACCAGCTTTGCTATAAGGGGTTCAAGGTGGGGTCTTTCTACGACCGTAGTGACAACTATCAGCCAGGCAGCTATATGATATCAGCTGACAAGTTACATGAGTACAGGCGCATCCTGACCAATCTGCCATACGCCAGCAGGGGATATGTGTTCAAGGACAAGAAACTGCAGAAATACTTCAGCCAGTTCTGGTGGTATATGCCGGATGCCCAGTGGAAACCCGATACCAGCGACTTCACTCCACGCGAATGGAAACTGATAAACGAAGGAGAGTAAAACTGCACCCGAAAAGGTATCATTACGGAAGACGAGAAGGGGTACAGGTTTGTTTTTATTCTATTTGTTATACGTGACTTTGAAATAATCGAGTAGTGATTTGTATTGATCTTGGGCTGAGAGGCAGGTGTCCATCAGATAGCCATTTGTGTGTCCCCACTCGCGCAGACCACGATAGTAGAACAGTTTCAGTTCGTCTGTAATGATGAATGGGACTATGTCGTTTGCCAGACATTCCTTGAACATCAGCAGACGACCCACGCGGCCGTTTCCGTCCTGAAAGGGATGAATCCGTTCGAAGCACACATGGAAATCCAGGATGTCCTCCAATGTCTTCTTATGGCTGCAGTTATAGTCGCTAAGCAAAGCCTTGATTTCCCGATGCACCTCTTCAGGCACTGTAGTCTCCTGTCCCCCTACTTCGTTAGGTAGCCGTTTGTAGTTGCCAACGGCAAACCAGTCTTTCCGACTGTCCGATGTTCCCATCTTCAATAGTAGATGTAATTGTTTGATGAATGGTTCCGTAAGCCGATCCTCCACATGGTCGATGATATAATCTATACATCGGAAGTGATTGACCGTTTCCATTATATCGTCCACGTTAACCGTTTGGTCTTTGATACCGATTGTGTTGGTCTCAAAGATAAAGCGTGTTTGTTCGTGAGTCAAGCGACTCCCTTCTATATGATTGGAGTTATAGGTGAGGTCAATCTGTGTACGATGATAAATACCACCCTTAAGCCTGGAGGCTTTTTGCTCCTTCATGGCTTGCAACAATGGCGATACTTTCCTTTTTCCTGCACCTTTGCTGGGCATAACAGCATCAGCAGGGATGTTCCACGTCTTACCTGTCAGGAAAGCACCCTCAATCTTTCCGCTCGCACAGTAGTTGCGGGCAGTACGCTCCGAAATGCCATATTTCTCGGCAAACTGAATGACTGATATATACTCCATTTTCTCGTCTATCGGCAAGTTTTGAACCAATTTCCGTTGCAAATATAGCCATTTTTGCCGATATCGGCAAGAAATTGAAATATCATTTGCTCCGCCTATCAGTTATAGCAACGAGGGCTAGCAGGATGGAGTTGATGGATTTCTTATTCATTATTTTATGGGTAAAAAAGTTCTATTTCAGAAGTTCGTCAAGTTTTGCTGTTGTAGGTGGTACATTCTTCTCCACAATATTGCCATATCGGTCAATAAGGAGGGTGAAGGGAATGGCGTTGAACTGGAATTTGTTGGTGAGGAGATTCCATTCGTCTGACGAGAGGAAGATATGCTCGCCCTGAATTTGATTGTCGGACAGGAACTTCTCGCTTGGTTCTCGGGGCGAGTCTTTTTCGTTGCAGATGTAGAGGAATCGGACTGGTGCTTCTTTATATTGTTCAACAAGCGCACGCTGGTCGAGCATCCCCTTACGGCAAGGTCCGCATCCGATGCCCCAGAAGTCCATATAAATGACGTTGCCGGCATATTTCTCCTTCAGTGATTGAAAGAGCGAATCGCCCGGTGTTGCCGCCGTTTCCATGCGGGCATTTCCTTCGCGCTCTATCACAAAACGGCGGAAGGCGTCAACGGCATGGTGACTAATGAAGCGGTCTGTAAACTGCGGAATGGCTCCTGCCAATTCTTCAGCCTTACGAGTGAGGAACCAGTCTGGGGAGTTTTCGCAGTCAAAGTCAAGAACACGGTGAAGCAGGCACAGTTGCATCATGAAACCGGTATTGCGAAGTCCGAAACGCGAGCGGATGCTGTCGCTGCATACCGCATAATAGTCTGCCACGGAAACCAAGCGCCCCTTGTCAAACTCAAGCATTTCGCGGTGAAGCGCAGGGTCGTAGTCGTGCGGCAGGACGAAGTTCTCCTTGTAATTGCCCAGTTCGTCGGAGTCGGTCGTTTTGCTCCACCTCTCCATGTTGTTTGCCATGAACAAGTATGCGTTGAGTACTTGGAATTCCATATTGTTGACGACCCCACCGCCATCAGCAGCGAAGACCATCAATGGATTGTCCATCAGATAGGACTGCCTTGCCGAGAGGAAATCGAAGAACGAGTCTGAGGAAATCGTCAGGGCCGGATTGGGTTCCCCGTCCTCGTTCCTTGTTCTCCACCGCCACTGATGCATTGCCACAAGTATTTGCTCCAACGGCATGGCCAAAAGGCTCGTTTTCAGTACATCCTTTGCATAGTTTGAACAGCCTATCAGCGCAGCGATTGTGTCGGCATCTATGGCACTGGCTATTCGGTCGAGTTCCCTGACCTTGCGGTTTTTCCACTCCAACATGAATTTTCGGTCTAATCCCTCCCATGGTGTCCGTGTCTCTTTAGAGGCGAACTGATTCTCCAGCTGTGGCCAAATGCTATTCACCTCACCTGTAGCACCACTGCCCGAGATTGTCGCTTCATTCCCTGTGCCATTAATCAATAAATCCAAGGTGTCACCAACAGCAATAAAAGCAGGTGGAATTTCTGCACCATCGAAGTAAACCCATCCTGAATGCGGCAGACTAATCAGTTCAAGAAAAGAACCATCGGGCTCGATGTTAATTGTTCTGACAAATTCCTGATTGGAGAACAGGTCCGTCCCTGTCACATTGAAAGTTGAGAAACTGTGTTCCGAACGATGGACAAAACGCCCCTTGACTATTGCTTTTCCTGCATGGAAGTGGTATTCATCTATGGCCCCCGATGGGTAGCCCTTGAGCCTAGCTTTAATTGCAGGCTTCTTCTCTCTTGCCATGCAGCAAGTAAAAGTCAATACTGCGAGTAGTGCGGTGATGATGGTTCTTGAATTGTCAAGCGACCAAGGTCGAGCGTTCTTATTCATTGTACTTTCTTATTTATCTTCAGGAAATATCTCGGCCAGTTTCTTCTCTATCTCTTCTCCGCGCAGGCCGCGGGCGAGGATTGTGCCGTCGGGGGCGAAGAGGATGATGTGCGGAATGGCATCAAAGCCATAGGCGGAAGACGCGATTTGCTGGCTGTTGAGTATTTGCGGATAGGGGATTCCGTCATCCTTGATTGCTTTGAGCGTAGCTTCGGGCTTATCGTTCACGGCCACGCCAAGGACGGTGAAGCCCTTGTCTTTGTACTTGTTGTAAGCGGCAATGAGGTTGGGGATCTCGGCTCGGCAGGGGCCGCACCATGAGGCCCAAAAGTCCACAAGCACGTACTTGCCGCGCCCCACATAATCAGAGAGGCGATGCGTGGTTCCATCATAGTCCACTGCAAAGTCTTTGAACATATCGCCCTCTTTGGGACGATTCAGCATGGTATTCAATCGTTCGGTTAGTTGGATGGTAATGGGGTGTTGCTGAACAATCTCACTACACTGTCCGATAAGCGAAAAAATATTCGCGATATCATCGGTAGTGAAGTTATCTAAGGCTGTCAGCATTAGCACTGCCGTGAGGTCTTCGCGATGCTGAAGTATATAATCTTTGATGAGCTGTTGCGCCTTGTCCTGCTCTCCCCGTTGCTGGGCTTGACCTACTTCGCGCGTGGCACCGAATAGCGCATCGTTCAGCGGTGTACCTCCTACGGTGCACGATCTATCGTCCATTGTAATCACGATATTGCCCGCTTCGAGGATGAGAGGAATGCGCTGTGTGCGAACGCCACCAAGGATTTTCATCTCCAATCGCACTTGTGCAATTCGAGGTTCGTCAACCGTTCCACTAATGGTGAACTTACTCCCTTGACAGGCATATTTCTCAGAAAGTTGTTCTCCTGTTGCAAAGTCAGCCAGATAGAAGCTGTCAATGCTGACACTATCCCTTGCCATCGCTTCCATAACAGCCTGCATATCGCCGCTGATGGCGTATTTGTTCTCTTGTCCCTGCCCCGACATTGCGACGAGGGCGAGCAGGATGGTGATGATGGTTTTCTTGTTCATTATTCGTTGTTATTGCTTAGTCTCATTGATTTTTGACAGACTTACTTTCATATCTTCAAATCGCTGCAAGAACAAATCGTAGTTATTAGTAAAGTAATTGAGCGATTTGCGCAGGAGTTGTCCGTCTGGTGAGATAGTAACGTAATGGGGAATGCCTCCGAACTGAAGGAGTTCCGACAGTTGGTCTAATTCCTTGCGGCTTACAGGATAGCAGTCGGCATCAAGCAGGTTCTCCGAGACAAATTGCTTGTAGGTCTCATTTGTTTGGGGGTTGTCCTCTTGTGCGATGAAGATGAGTTGGAGGTCAGGATTGTCTTTCAGGCTACAGCGCAGGTCGCGACTTTTCTCAATGGCTTGCTTGCATGGCCCGCACCACATCGCCCAAAAGTCTATCAGCACGAACTTCCCACGATAGGGTTTGATGATTCTTTCGAACAAAGCCTTGCCGTCGCCTTCTGGAATGGGATAGGTAAAAGAATCGTCGAATGTGACGGCAAAGAGACGTTCTGCCTCCTTGCGTAGTTCTGGCTGCGTGAATCCGTCGAGCGCACGGTGTCGAACGGTGTCGAGCGGCACGTAGGTCTTTTCCCACGCAGCACGGTCTTCCGCTGTCAGCGTCGTTTCTGCCAATGCTTGCAGCCGGTGCTCGTATGCTTCTTTGGCAGTAGTGAGTCCCCTCGGCAGGTCTTGCATCATGGCCATCTGTGTCAGCAGGTTGTCCTCGTCGCCCATCATGCGGTTCATGGCCTGACGCAGTAACTGCTGTTCTTGGGCATAATACAAGAAAGAGGATGCCAACGCACAGACGGGTGTTTTGGACAGGCTTCCCACCAATCGGGAATAGCAGTAGGAGACAAAGAGAATGGGGTCGTTCAATGGTAAGTATTTCAGCGGGGCATAGTATTCGGGGGCACATAATTCTGCCTTGAATGTGCTGTCGCTGAGCGCACGCATCAGGTCTTCGCGCATTAATGAGCCGTGCCAGAAAAAGAAGCCTGCGCAAATCATGCTTGTTGCCATCGTTTGAGCCAGTTGCCGCTCGTAGGAAGTGAACTGTTTGGCACCAGCCAAAGCATTAACTTTGTTGAGGGTTGCGCGAATGAGGCTGTCGCAAATGGCAGTGTGGCGTTTCAAATCGCTCTCGTCTGCCAGCATCATGCGGTATTCGTCCGTGAAATCAAGATTTTCTTTTAACAGACGCTCAACTCGTCTTGCCGAACTCCCTGCATTGTACCCACAAGTCCAACGCCCGTCGGCATCTTGCGTCAGTTCCATTTGCAGCGTCTCACCCGGTACGAGATAATACTGTACCCGCTCATTCTCCGAGAAGTTCAGCGTGTTGAGAACAGGGTGGTGCAACTGCATCCGACATGTGAAACTACCATCCGCAGCTATATCGACCATGTTGTCCTTGGGGATATTTGTCAAGGCGTTGTTCCATTCCACGTATACCTGCTTGGGCATCGCCTCGGCCTCTAATCCCACAATTTTTCCAATGATAACTGCCGAGTCTGTGCGGAAGAAAGGCTCGTTAGTCTGCCCCAGCCCCTTCAATGCGACGAGGGCGAGCAGGATGGTGATGATTGTCTTTTTCACTGTTCGTTTCATATTTGTTTCTTCTAGTATAACGCTCGATGGTGCGGTTTCATTTCATTGAAGCTAAAGAATTACGAAGAATTAACGGGAAAGGGAATTCACGGTTTGCTCCGCCTACCTATCACAGGCGGGCGGAGCAAATGCAGAGTTAAACCTAATTATTTACCTTAAACAGAAAACGTCATTTCCTTGATTTCAGTATCTTGTCCAACTGCTCGCGTGCCATTTGGAAGTATTTGCGATCGGTTTCGGTCTTGGCTTCCTCTGTCAGCTTATCTACATTGTAAATTATTTGCTCCAGTTCTTCCACAGAATCATCCCTGAAAAGACCATTCTCGTTGGCGCGTTTGCAGAGGGAGTAGATAGAGATGGCTGTGAGTTCTGCATTCTTGTGATTCTGATAGTAGTTCTTCAGCGCAGAGAACATAAGCAGGATGTTGTTGCTGTCAAATGCCTGACTAATAGCCCCACCCATGACTTTCAATGGCTTCCCGTTAACTTCCCGTACAACATTAAAAGCTGAATCTCCACTTATCGATACCTTATCCTGGATGCGGACATCTCCCAAACGGTTCAGTTTTTTCGGGTCAATTTCTTTCTTGATTACTTTAAGGGATGAAATTGGATTAGAAGGAATCTTGGCGTAGGTAACGATATATCGAGCGATAACGTTGTCCTTGGAGTCCTCTTTCCATTCAATTGCATAAGCGTAGCGATGCGTCTTTGTTGTGTCGGTAGCATCAAGTATGTTCACATTTACATAGTTGCCGTATTGCTCACCGATGGTGACGTAGCGGTTTATGTCATCGCCTATTATCAGATTGCGTTTTCCTTCGTTCTGTGGATTTATTGTTGTCAAAGTATTGATGCCGTAGCAGTTAGGATTGTCGTTGCCGTTGGCCTCGAAAGCCTTTATCATTTCGTCGAGCAGGGGGCGTAGCTTCTTAGGAAGCGAGAACTGATAGATGTCACACCGCCATTTTAGCGGTGTACCTTCCTTTTGTATATCACGCTCACGACCTAAACTCTTTGTTACTTCCACGTTATTATCAATGGCTTTGGATATGAGACTGTTCATCCAGTCTTCAATGTTCTGCACGCGCTGCGCATAGGCGGTGTTGACGAGCAGCATACTCACCAACAATAGGATGTTCTTGATCTTTTTCATGATTGGATATAATATTTATTGTTAGAATGCTATGATAGGTTTTGCTTGCTGTGTCTCTTTGCCTTCCAGACTGGCAGAGAAAAATCGTAAGACCTCTACCTGGTCTTGCAGTTGGTACGCTATTTGCAGAGCTGTTTCAGCAAGATAGATGTTAACGAGGGCTTGACGGTCGGTTGGGATGGGAGACTCTCCGCTCTGTGATAACTCCTCTAAGATAACGGGCTCTGCGATTGCTATTGGTTGCGGCTCATCTGATAGGATTTCCGGCTGAGGCTCACCAAGAACAGGTTGAGATTTGCTGGCTGTGCATCGTGGCTTGAGCGCGGCAGCAATGGATTTCTGTTCGGGAACTGCCTGCGGCAGCTGTGTCTTGGTATCAGCCTTAGGACGTTCCTGCGGATGACCCTTCCCAGCAACTATGGGGGAGGTTGGGAGGGGGGTGTTCTCCTTTGGCCAGAGCAGGAAGGCGATGATACCTGCCACGCAGGCGGCTACAGCCAGGGGCCAGAGATGCAAGATGCGTGGACGTGGATGGCACAGGTGCTCATACTCTGCAGTCAGGTCAGCCTCGAAGATGTCTATGTCCTCTGCGGCTTGGTGTATAAGTTCCTTGTCAATCATCGTTGCTTCTTTTTAGTATGTTCATCAATCTTTTCCTGGCGGTGCTCAGCATAGCGCTGGCCGAGCGTTTCGGGATTCCTGTCTGCTCTGATATTTCGTCCAGACTCATCTCGTCGCCCTTCATGCGTATGAGCCTTTGTTCCGAGGGTGGCAGTCGCAGGATGGCATTCTCCAGGGCGCTCTTCCGTTCCCCTTGCAGTATAGGCGTATCAGCGCTGTTTCGTTCCTCAGGTTCTGCTATCCCGTCTAATGCCTTCGTTTCTCGCAGACGCTGTCGTCGCCAGACGCTGACGCACAGGTTCTTGGTGGCTCGGACGAGCAGGGCTTCCACATCGTCTCCCTTGCGCCAACCCCTTCGCAGCATACGCTCACAGACCTCCTGCACGATGTCCTCGGCATCCTCCTCGTTGTGGAAGAAGTCCGTTGCCACGCGCAGCATCTTGGTGCGCATATTCAGGATTGTATGTTCGAATTCTGTCCGAATCATCTGTATATATAACGCACCACATCCCTAAATGTTAAGTGGGAATGAATAGTATCTTACACTTTTCTTCCTATGGGGAATGTGTTTTGATACTAAGGGAACGGACTTATAAAATATTAAGGAAGAAGGTTATCATTGCCGTGTTTATGAGGTCGGCAAACATGGCTCCGATAATCGGTACTATCAGGAAAGGCTTGACTGTATAGCGGTATTTGTAGCATACGGCACTCATATTGGCCATGGCGTTGGGGGTGGCGCCAAGGCCGAAGCCGCAGATACCGGAACACAGGACGGCGGCATCGTAGTTGCGTCCCAGCAGTGGGAATGCTACGAAGTATGCAAACAGTGCCATCATGAGTACCTGTGATATCAGGATGATGATGAGTGGGAGTGCCAGGGTCTGCAGTTCCCATAGTTTGAGTGATATCATTGCCATGCCGAGGAAAAGGGACAGACAGATGTTGCCTACGCTGACGATGCGTTCCATGTCGAGAAGTTTGTCGGCACTTACATTATGGCCGTTTTCCTTGTAACAGATGAATCCCATTATGTTGCGTGCTATGGCTGCAAGAATCAGTGCTCCGAAATAGGTAGGGAAGGTGATGCCTGTCTTTGCGAACAGCCAGCTAAGCAGGGTTCCGCCTCCCATGGTCAGCAGGATGCAATAGGCTGCTTTTGCGTATTGTTGGAATTCCTGCTCGTTGGTACTGACTCGCTTTGCACGGCCTGAGGGCGAGGCTTCGTCACTCTCGATACCTGCCATTGCGGGGTCAATGTATTCTTCTTTTGGCTGCATTTGTTCGTCTGTCAGTTTTGTGCGGATTATCCTCTCTGCCAGCGGACCACCAAGCATGGAGCCTGCAATCAGTCCAAAGGTTGCGGCTGCCATTCCGATTGTTCCTGCGCCATTCAGTCCCATTCCTTCCAGGACGCTTGCAAAACCTCCTGCCGTACCATGTCCGCCTGTCATTGATATACTGCCGGTAGCCATGCCTACAAGGGGATCGACATCCATGAGGCGGGTGATACCCATTGGCATTAGGTTCTGCATGGCTATCATTACTATCAGCAGGGAAATCATGATTACTAAAAGCTTGCCGCCTTGTTTCAATACTTTCAGGTCACTTTGGAATCCGACGCAGGTAAAGAATGCCAGCATAAAGACATCCATCAGTGTCTTGTCGAAGGTTACCTCGATATGGAACCATGTGTACAATGCGAGAGTGAGCAACGAGAATATTATGCCACCGCTTACGGGTGAGGGTATGCAGAATTTCTGCAGAAATGATACCTTACGGGTTAATGTCATACCGACAAGCAGAGCCAGGGAACCTATGCCGGCTGTCTGTATCATATCGAGTTCGATGAGATTCATATTCGTCTATGATTATTTTTTCAGAATCTGTATTGCAGTTTTATATTGGCAGCGTGCCTGTTGATTGTGGCTTTGCTGCATAGGGGATCTATCATGTCATGCCAGTCAACGCCAATGTTCCATTTCCTGCCAAACTGCTTGTTAATGGACAGGCAACCGTAAACGGGTACGCCGGTAGCCGTGCGTTTGGGCGAATTGGCGGTATAGTAGACCATTTGCATTCCTATCTGCCAGTCATGGGGCAGGTATGCGGTGGGTGCAAGACGGAATGCGGCATAGGTCCCGCTCTTGGCTATATACAGGTTTGTACCGCCTGTCAGGCTTATCCTGTTTGTCTTCCAGCTGGCTGATGCTGCCAGTTCGGTAAAGTTTTCGCTTCCCTCTATGGCATAGTAACTGGCATCCGCCTGCACGGTGAGTTTCTTCCTGCTGTATGCATAGCCCAGTTTCACCTGGTTGATATCGCGCTCTTCCAGCTCTCCCTTGGTGATAGCCCATTCCCAGTCGGAGAGTGAGACGGCTTCCATAAACAGGGCTGTGTGGAGCGGGTCATAGTATTTGCGGTAATAGCCCAGCTGTATCTGATTTCGCTTGTCGGGGGTATATATGACGCATGCATTTACGTTGTCGCGGATGTCGGTGTATCTCTGGCTGCGGGCATCTTCCATCACCTTGTAGTTGAATATTATCAGTCGGTTACCGACAGTCATCTTCCATTTTGGCAGGGACAGGGTGAACTGGAGATAGACGTCTTGGTTGAAGGCGTTCCAACTGCGGCGGCTGTCCTTTTCACGGGTCATGAGGAAATCGCCCTCGGCACCCACCAGCATGGACAGCTGCTTGCAGAACAGTGGAGTGTTGAGTTCGACGATATACATTGGCAACTTGTTGGACAGGAGGGGATCGCTGGCATATTGGTACGAACCGACCAGAAGCAGCTCAGTACCCCGGTCGTTGAAGGTGTGGTAATATCTGGCTCTGCCCATGATTTTGCGCGAGGCTAAGGACATTACATTGAGATATTGCTGTGTGAAATAGGTCAGCAGCCTGTTCCTCCTATTAAACCTGTTGGTCATGTGGAGCGTCAGGTACTGGCTGTTGCCTGACTGGTGACGGTACGAGGCATTGGCATAGAGGTCTGTACTTTTGCTACCGTACAGTGCATTGACGGTTGCTATGCCTGCCATTTCGCTGCCAAAGCCTCCCTGTCCCTCGACAAAGCCCTGGAGCGTATCGGGCATCTGCATGTTGATGTCCAGAACCTTGTTCATTCCTACGACTCCCTTTGCAACACCGGCATTGTCGCAGACATGTATCTGTGCAATGTCGCGGGCTTTCATCTGGCTGATGATTAGTTTTGTGTCACCGTTGAAAGGACAGTTGTCTATGCGCAGGTTATAGCCCGCCAGGACATCTTCGTAACCGGCAATCATCAGTTCGGGAAACATCTGCAGGATATCCATCAGAGTTTCTTCGCCCGTCAGTTCCATGCGCTGGGGGTATATCATAGTCCTGTCGGCCCTGACCTCTATGACGGGCAGGTCGTCGTCTGCAAATACTTGAGCAGACAGGAGCATGATAACGGACAGTACGAGGAGATACCTATGCATTTATCTTTTCAGTTTGAATGCCAGCATCGTGAGATCATCGCTCTGCTCGGTCTCACCGACATACTGGTGTACGGCTGTAACCATAGCCTCTATCAGTTCCTGCGGCGAGCCTTCGAAGCCTGTGATGACCTGCGTGATGCGCTGCATCCCGAAGTGTTCCTGATTGGCATTCTCCGCTTCGGTCAATCCGTCGGTATAGAGGAATAGGGTAGCGCCTCGGGGAATTGTTGTCTCCTGCTCGGTATATTTCAGTTCAGCTGCTACACCGATTGGCAGGTTGGAGTCGCATGGAAGCAGGCTGTCATTGATAAATGGAGCGTCGTGTCCGGCGTTGCAGTAGCGCAGATGACCGGTCGACAGGTCCAGTACTCCGACAAAGAGTGTGACGAACATGCAGTTCTCGTTGCCGTCGCAGATGTTGACGTTCATTGTCTCGACGATATGGCTGGGCTTGTCGGTATGTGCTGATATATTGCGGAATAGCGTACGGCTTACTGCCATTACGAGCGATGCGGGTACGCCTTTGCCTGATACGTCACCGATGCAGAAGAACAGCTTCTCGTCGTGGATGAAGAAGTCGTACAGGTCACCGCCTACGGCTTTGGCGGGTGTGAGCGAGGCGTAGAGGTCTATGTCACGGCGGTCCGGGAATGCGGGGAAGGTTTTGGGTAGCATGGACATCTGTATGCTGTGTGCCACATTCAGCTCGCTCATGATAGTTGCCTTGGCCGCGGTGGTTTTTTTCAGTTCCTCGATATACTGCGTTAGCGACTGCTGCATGATTCCGAACGAGTCACGCAGCTGTGCAACCTCGTCGTTGTGCTTGAACGTGGGAAGGGTAGTGTTGAAGTTTCCCTTGGCTACCTCGCGTGCTGACCGGGAGAGGAATGCCAGCGGCTTGGTGGCGCGGCGTATGCTCCTGGAGGTGAAGATGAAGATTACGATGCCTCCGATACTCATGAAGAACAGGATGACGGTTGCAAGGACTACTCCCCAGAAGAAAACCATCTCGCGATGTTGGAAGACTACCAGTGTCCACCCCGTCTGACCTATCTTGCTTGTATTGATATAATATGGTGTGCCCTGTAGGTCATACATGCCGAAATCTTCGGTTATCCTATCCTGCCTGTTCTTGAGGATGCTGATGTCAATGGAGTCGGAACCTGCAATCCTGTTGCCATTGCTGTCCAGTATCTGAATGGAGAAATATGTGCCGTCGGAATCTGGGCTGTCGTCGTCGAAAAAGAATTCCTTCTTGACCTGCTCCACCGTTTCGTGCAGGAGCTCGTCAAGCCATTGGAAATCTATGTCTATGCCATATACTCCTACCTTGTTGCCCTGTGGGTCGAAAAGCGGCACGACGTAACTGCAGAACATACTGCTCTTGACGCTGTTGTCGTAGTACAGGTCCGTAAGATAGCCGTCGTCATTCCTGTCCAGGGCCAACCCTCTCTGATACCAAACTCCGTTGAAATAGTCATGACTTGGAGAACCTATCTGCTGTTTCTCGATGCGGGTGCTGTCGGCATGATAGGCGTATGCCTCGAACCAGCGGCCCTGACCTTTGAAATAGTCAGGCTCGAAAGCGGCGAAACATCCTATCAGATTCTGGTTTATCTCCAGGATTTTCTCCAGTGAGTTGAAGACATGTCCGGGACTGTCCATGTTGCTCTCCAACTCCAGACGGTTGTTGAATGTTCCTGTCTTGGCTACATACATCATGTTATCGAGATTGCCTGCAATGCCGTCGGTCACGTATTGCCCGCGTATGCTGCTGTTCATAAGCGAGACTTCGAAGACGAAGATGAGAATGGCTCCGATAATCAGTATGTTGAAGAAAAAGAATATTCCTAATACCCGCCATGTGATGCGGCGTGACAGCTTGCTCCTTTTCATATGTATTTTTCTATAGTCAGTATATTCCTGTTATTCTCGTAAACGTAGCGGACATCATCCATCTTGAGGCGCAGTATAAAGATACCAAGTCCGCCTATACGTCGATTTTTCCATGACATCTCTGTGTCGGGATTTTCCTGTTCCAGTGGATTGAAGGGCACGCCACCGTCCTGGAAGCATATCGTGATGCGGTCTGTCCTGTCAATCTGTATGTCCAGCCAGCCTTCGTCATCGGTAGGGTAGGCGTATGACGTTATGTTCATGACAATTTCCTCGCATGCCAACCGCAGTGCCATTGTCGCCCCGATGCCGCACGGAGATACCTCGGGCGAACGGAGTATGGCACCGAGTATCTCGCGGGCCTGTCCTTTGATGGGTTGGAAATGCAGTTTACTCATCCTTTTCCTACCAGTACTATTATTGAACGGGGACCAACAAGCACCTCGTCCTGATTTTCGACAACGGGTTCTTTGCCCGGCTCAAAGATGTCATATGGCGATTCCATGCCTGTATTGGCAAATACGTGCCAAGCCTTGCCCTCGGGCAACTGTGGCAGTTGGAATCCGTGCATCTCCCAATGCATGTTCATGGCCACATAGATGAAGTCGTCGGGTACTCCGTCGCTTGCAGCGTATTGGCCGTTGAGCATGAAGGCGAGTGTCAGGTTGTTGTGCCCGGTTTCGGGCTGCCATGCCTTCTCGCCATGCCAGGAGAAGTCGGGGTAGCCGTACCCCAGATAGTCCTGATGGGTGAGGTGCTCCTCGTAGCGAAGCACCTTGTGCATACGGCGGAACTTGATAATATTCTTGAAATAACGGAAGATGTCTGCGTTCTGCTGCAGGTTGTTCCAGTCGAGCCAGGCAATCTCGTTGTCCTGACAGTAGGCGTTATTGTTACCCTTCTGCGAATTGCCCATCTCGTCGCCCGACAGTATCATGGGTATGCCCTGGCTCAGCATCAGCATCGTAATGGCGTTCTTGATCTGCCTGTGGCGAAGGCTGTTGATTTCGGAATTGTCGGTTTCTCCCTCGCAGCCGCAGTTCCAGCTGTTGTTGTGGTTCTCGCCATCGCGGTTGTCCTCGCCGTTGGCTTCGTTGTGCTTGTCGTTATACGAGACGAGGTCCATCATCGTAAAGCCGTCGTGTGCCGTGATAAAGTTCACGCTGGCCTTGATGCCTCGTCCCTGCGAGGCGTATAGGTCGGGTGAGCCTATTATGCGTTCCTTTACGTCCGGGAGTACCTGCTCGTCGCTCTTCAGGAAACGGCGCATGCTGTCGCGGAACTTTCCGTTCCACTCTGCCCAGCGTCCCCATGAGGGGAACGAGCCTACCTGATACAGTCCGCCCGCGTCCCATGCCTCGGCTATAAGTTTTGTCTTGCCCAGAATGGGGTCGTGTGCCAGCGATTCCAGCAAAGGCGGGTTGGACATGGGATTGCCGTTCTGGTCACGTCCCAGTATGGCTGCCAAATCAAAGCGGAATCCGTCTATGTGATAGTTGGTCACCCAATAGCGCAGGCTCTCGACAATCATGTCACGCACATTGGGATTGTTGCAGTTCATCGTGTTGCCGCACCCGCTGAAATTGTAGTAATGACCGTCGGGTGTCAGCATGTAATAGGTCTTGTTGTCTATGCCGCGATAGGAGATATAGGGGCCTTGTTCGTTGCCCTCGGCTGTGTGGTTGAACACTACGTCGAGCATTACCTCTATGCCGTTACTGTGCAACTGCTTGACCATATTCTTCAGTTCGTCCGCCTGCATTGCATACCTGCCGGATGCTGCATAGGCTGCCTTGGGTGCAAAGAAACCCACGTTGCTGTAGCCCCACAGATTATATAGCTGGCTACCGTCGATGGGTGAGATGCGGTTGTTCTCAAACTCGTCAAACTCGTGTATGGGCATCAGCTCCACACAATTCACACCCAGTTCCTTCAGATACGGTATCTTCTCTATTATACCTGCAAACGTACCGCAGTGCTTTACGCCAGAGCCTGCTCCGCATGTAAAGTTGCGTACGTGCATCTCGTAAACGATAAGGTCGTTTACCGGTGTTTCCAATGGGAGGTCGTCTTCCCAGTCAAAATCATCGAGTAACACACGGGCACGATACTGGTACAGGCTGTCCCAGTTGGGTTGCTCTCCCCATACGTCACGTCCCACAATAAGCTTTGCGTACGGATCAAGTAGTATTTTTGACCGGTCAAAACGGTGACCTTCTTCTGGATTGAAAGGACCGTCCATACGGAAACCATATTCGATGTTTTCATAATCCAGGTCAAAGATTATCATCGAGAATACATTGCCTAACCTGAATTCCCTGAAGAACGGAATTTCTACGAACGGTTTCTCTTCGCGATTGTGGAAGAGCACCAGAGTGCAGTCGGTAGCATAGCGTGAATACACCGAGAAGTTCACCATATTGCCTACGACCATTGCTCCGAACGGATATGGTCTGCCTGCACGCAGCTTCAGTCCCTTGTATTCGTGTGTCGGGAACAGGTCAACCCTAAGCATAGTCGAAGAAATTGATAAAACCCGTGACATTCATAATGTCTTTCACCTCGTCACTGATTCCGGTCAGGCAGATTTTCAGTCCTTTTGCCGCAGCCACTTTCTTGGAATAGAGCAATACGCGCAGACCTGTACTGGAAACGTAGTTGCATGTGGTCATGTCAATCACTATACTGTGCCCCTTGTCCAGAATCTGCAGTATTTCTTGCTGTACCTGCTGGTAGTTGAATGAATCCAGCGCCTTGTCTATTTTGTATGTCTCTGTCATATCGTCCAGTTCATGCAGTTGCGTACTCGCAAATCGGCGTATGGCTCTGCGTTGAATATTGATGGGTTGTTGCTCATCCGCTGCTCTGTACCGTACAGGAAGGAGAACGGGCGGGACTGCTCCATAGTCAGGTCTAGTGCTTCCTGCAACAGGTTCACGTCGTCGTGACAGTTAAACAGGAATCGGTCTGTGTCGTGATTGTCCAGGAACAGTACCAGTTTGAATCCGTCGGGATATTTGGCAAAGTGGTCTGCAATCTTGCTGCGCAGGGTCTGGTTTCCCTTGATGCCGCGTCCTGCGTGTATTTCCTGGAGCAGAATGTCGCGATAGGCAAAGTCCAGCACCCCGTCCAGCGTCTGTGTGTAATCGGCCTGCAGGTCATCCTGACTGAACGGTTTGGCGTCCTGTGCCAGGAACTCCTGCAAACGGGCATCTGTCTTGAAATAAAGCTGGCTTGCCAGCTGCGGTCTGATACCGAATGCCCACACCTCTCCGAATACGACGATGTCGCTGCGAATCTCCTGCAACCTGTCGCGAAGGTTCTTCAGGAAACTGTGCGGCTGGCCCAGTGCATGGTCGATTCGGAAGGCGTCCACTCCCATACGGGCAAGCTTTTCGGCCTTCTCTATCATGAAACTGACCACTTCGGGGTTTGTCAGGTTGAACTTGGGCAGGTCACCGAAACCCAAAAACGAGACAAACTCGTCGCTGTCTTTCTTTGGAAAGAAGAACCAGTCGCGGTGCTTGCCGCCGTTCTTCAGCAGCGACTCCTCGAATATCGGGGCCTGATACCAGCAATGGTTGGGTACAAAGTCGCAGATGATGTGCATCCCTCTGGCATGGGCCTCGTCAAGCAACTGCTGATAATCTTGCCATGTACCCAAGTGCGGATCGACTTCCTCGAAATTGACTGTATGATAGCCGTGGTAGTTAGCCGACTTGAAAATAGGCGAAAGCATTATGGCCGTAAAGCCGAGGTCCTTGATGTAGTCAAGTTTCTGAATAACACCTTGCAGGTTTCCTCCGCAGAAAACATTCTCACTCTTTGGGGGCTTCTGCCAGCCTCCGTTGAATCTGTCAATCAGCAGATGATAGATCCGTACGTTGTCAAACCATAGTGTTTTGTCCATGTTTTTCAGATATTAATAAGATATTAATCAGATGCTTAGCTCGTCAAGTACCGTAATCAGGCGTTTGTCAAATACCTTGTCCGTACGGATGCACTCGCTGAAGGGTACATATACAATGTCGCTGTTGCGAATGCCTATCATGATGTTGCGCTGACCTTGCATGATTGCCTCGACGGCACCGACACCCATACAACTGGCCAGTATGCGGTCGCGTGCTGACGGACTGCCGCCACGTTGCAGGTGCCCCAGGATGGATACGCGTACATCAAACTCGGGGAACTCCTGTCTTACGCGGTCGGCATAGTACAGGGCACCGCACTTGGGACTCTCAGATACGATAACGATGCATGATTTCTTGGACTTGCGTATGCCACGTCCCATAAATGCTGCTAACTGGTCAACATCAGTTGTTTCCTCGGGTACAATAGCTGCTTCGGCACCGCATGCAATGGCGCAGTTTTGGGCCAGGAATCCGGCATCTCGTCCCATCACCTCGACAAAGAAGATGCGCTCGTGCGAGTTGGCAGTGTCGCGAATGCGGTCCACACATTCCATGATTGTGTTCATGGTTGTGTCATAACCGATGGTAGCATCCGTGCCGTAAAGATCGTTATCTATAGTGCCAGGTAGTCCGATGCATGTGAAATCGTGTTCCATGGCAAAATCGCGGGCACCCGTCAATGAGCCGTTGCCGCCAATGACTATCAGGGCGTCAATCTTCTCCTTCAGACATGTCTCGTAAGCCTTCTGCCTTCCCTCCACTGTGGTGAATTCCTTGCAGCGGGCGCTCTTCAGAATAGTACCGCCACGCGTTATGATACCGCTTACATCCTCGGTGGTAAATTCCTTTACCTCGCCGTTGATGAGACCCTCATAGCCGCGATAGATGCCCTTTATCTTAAAACCGTTGTATATGCCTGCGCGTGTCACGGCGCGAATGGCCGCATTCATACCGGGCGAATCGCCGCCTGATGTCAGGATACCGATAGTTTTGATCTTTTCCATGTTCTATGTTATATTATGTGGTGAATTATTCCAGACGTCCTGTTACACGCAGGTATTCTGTTTCGTATATTCTCAGCTGGGTCTGTGCCTCTATCAGGTTGCTGCGGGCCTGTTGCCACTGCGACTGGGCATCCAGGAGGTCGGTCATAGTACAAAGCTGGTTGTCAAATTTCTCGCGCATAACACGCAGGTTTTCGTCAGCCTGCTCTTTGCCTACCGTTGCAGTCTCAACCATACGCTCTGCGTCGGTAACGTTCTGTACAGCCTTGCGCACCTCTACTCGCATGCTGCGTTCCATCTGTTGCAGCTGCAGTTTCGAATCGCTCAGGTTCAGTTTAGCCTTCTTCACCTTCTTGAACTCTGCACCCCAGTGGAAAATGGGCAGCCTCAGCGAGAACAGGGCATGGGGGCTGCCTCCTTTGAAGGTGTGGCTATAACTGACAGTGCGGTCTGGCAGGTTCAGTTCGCCAACCAGTTTCAGATTGTCATGGTACGAATAGTTTCCGATAATCGCCACCGTGGGCAGATAGTTCGAGCGTTCCTTCTTGACCAACTGCTCCTTAACCTTAACCTGTTGCTGGAGCAATAGCAGGTCGGGGCGGGTAGAGATGTCTTCGGACAATTGCGAATTGCCGATTGCCGACTGAGTACTGAAGACGGTGTCTGTCGGGATTATGGCCTGTCCGAAGTCTGCACCGATGATGTTTGCCAGAGCCAGTCCGCACAGCTGTTCGCCATTGCGGGCTTTCTGCAGCTGATAGCTGACCTCGTTCTGCTTTGTGGATACGCGCAACAGGTCGTTCTCCGTAGCCATCTGGACATCGTTGGCGAGCTTTACCTGATCATAGAGCCCCTGCATCTGACGGGCGTATGCCTCCAGCATCTGTACCTTGGAACGCACAGCGATTAGCGTATAGTAGGCATTGTCCACATCCGCAATAACCTGCATTCGTATCTTGCGACGCTGTTCCTCGCTTACGGTCTGACCGATGCGTGCCATGTTGTTGGCAGCCTTGATCTGACCGCCAGCATACAGGGGCAGCGTAACATTGACACCGGCCAGGAAGGTGCCGCGAGTCTGCAGCGAAACACCCAGCACGTTGCTTATCTGCAGCAAGTCCTGATCCTGCATGTGGAACATCGTAAACGAGCCGTCCACCTTCGGCAGATACTGCGCAAAGGCAATCTGGCGGTCAAGTTTCGCCTTCTCCACGGCATTATCAGCCGTCATGACCTTCTCGTTGTTTTCGAGAGCCATCTTGCGACAATCCTGCAGGGAGAGGGGCAGGGCATTGGTTACCTGGCCGAACGCCGGGGTAATTGTTGCGGCCAGGATGAATGATATGATTGATTTTTTCATGCTTTCGTTTTCTTTACTTTATAGATGGTAGAATAGAGGATAGGCAGGAATACCAGGATAATCAGCGTTCCAATTGTCAGACCGCCCATTACGCATACTGCCATAGAGCCGTACATCGGGTCGGTAACCAGCGGAGCCATACCCATCACAGTGGTAAGAGATGCCATGATAACGGGGCTGGTACGGCTTACCGTTGCATTAACGACGGCATCGTATGCAGGCAGCTTTTCCTCGGTACGCAGTCTGTTGATTTCGTCAATCAGCACAATACCGTTTTTGATCATCATACCTACAAGACCCATGGCACCCAGTATTGCGATGAAGGTAAATGGCGTTCCTATTATAAGAAGTGAAGGTACGATGCCGACCAGAATGAACGGCAGGCAGAACACTACTATCAGCACCTGCTTCCAGCTGTTGAACAGCAATAGCATGATGAGCAGGATAAATACGAACGTCATCGGGAACAGACCCAGGATGGAACCTGCAGCAGTTGCCGAGCTCTTGCCCTCACCCTCCCATGACATGGAGTAGCCCTGTGGCAGAGGGATAGCCTCGACAGCCTCCTTGATGTCAGCTACCACTTTCTTGGGCGTTGCATCGTCAAGTTCCGGGTTAGGGTCACATTCAGCCTCGATTGTACGCTGGCCGTTGCGACGGAAGATATAGTCCTCCTCCCATTCCAGGTGTATATCGCTGTTGACGGTGCTCAGCGGAATACTGTTGGTCAGACGGCTTTCCAGTTCCTCGACTGTGGTAAGCCCCATCAGCAAACGTTTGAAGTCATCTGCTGTTACATGCAGATTCAGGGTACTCCATACCGGTATGGTAGATATGTTTTGTATCTTTGAGCCGTCCTCGTTGCGAACTTGCATCTGTACGATGACAGACTTGTCCTGGTCACTGATTATACCTACAGGCATACCATCTGTGGCAGCAAGAAGGGCATTGGCAACGTCTCCGCGGTTCAGTCCACTTCGCAAGGCGTCCGTTTGGATATAGTTGGTCACGATTGACTTGCCCTTGGGTTGCCAGTTGTTCTGTACCGAGTACGCATCCGCATACTTCGATTTGCGCATTAGTGCCTCTGCCTTATGCGACAGCTCCCTCAGTATCTCGGGGTCAGGTCCCTGGAAGGCAACCTCGACAGTGTGGGTCGTATTTATACTGAAGTTATAATTACGGAATCGTATATATGCATCGGGATATGCGGCACGTAACTTTGGGCGTATTTCCTTGATAACAGCCTTCATTGTCTTGAAATCCTTGCAGTCAACAATCATCTCGCCATAATGGTTGCCGCCACTGTTCATGGGACGTACAAAGCTATAGCGCGTGGGAGACGAACCCATCGCTGCCGTAACACGGTCTATCTTCTCGTTCTTTAGCAATGTTTCCGTAATATTCATCAGGTCTTCACGCACACGGTCAGGACTGGTCTGGTCTGGAAGATAATATTCTATGACAAACTGACCGTAGTCAAAATCTGGGAAGAATACTTGCTTGACCTTAAAGAATCCAAATCCGCACAAAATCAGCAACGCAACCATAACACCGATGGTTGTATATCGGAAATTGATAAGTCTGCTAATAAGCCAGCGGATGAAAGCCTGCAACTTAGTATCCTTGACCTCTCCGTCACCGGACTTTTCTTTGGGACGCAGTGGCATCCACGCTACAACGCACGATGGAACCTGCACCATAGCCATAATCCATGATGCCAGAAGCGATATGCACAATACCAGGAATAGGTCGCGACAGTATTCGCCGGCAGTACTCTTTGCAATATATGTTGGAAAGAATGTCAGTACCGCAATAACGGTTGCTCCCAGCATAGGCAGCGCTGTGTTGTCAACTATATTGTATAGATAGGATTTGGGTCCAAGTCCGCGTTTCCTGTCAACCAGTATACCGTCCATCACCACGATGGCATTGTCAACCAGCATACCCATTGCCACGATGAATGCACCCAGCGAGATACGCTGCAGCGTACTGCCTGCCAGAAGCAAGATTGGGAATGAAACGAATATGGCGAGTACCAGGCTTGTACCGATAATCATACCTCCACGAAATCCGTATGTGAACATAAGAACTACAATCACAATCAATACTGATTCCAGCAGATTGATAAGGAATCCGTTTACGGCATTGTTTACCTGGTCGGCTTGGAAGAAAATCTTGTCTGTCTTGAAACCGATGGGGACACGCTCCATAACCTCGGCAAGCTTTTTGTCAACGGCCTTGCCAACATCAGGAACAATGGCATCATCGCTCAGTGTGATACATATACCCAGCGAGGGCTTTCCATCAACAAAGAAACCTCCCGTCTGTGGTTCCTTGTAACTGCGCTCTACAGTGGCGATATCACCAAGACGGATAATCTTGCCGCCTACGAAGCGGATATTCAGGTTTGCAATATCTTCCTCATCCTCCAACTCGTTATTTACACGTAGTTGCAGACGGTCATCCCCGTTTTCATAATTTCCGGCACTTACCGTCTTGCCGGCATTCTTTAGACCAAGCATAACCTGAGTGGGCAGCATACCCGAACGAGCCAGCTTCTCCTTGTCGATGATTATGTTGATGACTTCTGGGCGTGTGCCTATGATATTAATGCGCTTCACCCCCTTTACGGTGAGCAGTTCACGTCGTACCAGCTTGGCATATTTTTCCATCTCGGCATAGCTGTACCCGTCACCCATGAAAGCGTAAAACAAGCCATATACATCCAGCATGTCATCTATTACGATGGGAGCATAGCATCCCTGGGGAAGTTTGGGCTTGACATCGTTTGCCTTACGGCGCAACTGGTCGAAATGCTGTTCCATTTCCCCCATTTTTACCTTATCCAGGAACTTTACCGTTATGACTGCCATGCCTGGGCGGCATTCCGAATTCAGTTCCTTCACGTCTGCAAGCGTACGCAGTTCATCCTCCATTACCTGTACTGCTTTCAGTTCCACCTCATGTGCAGTAGCACCTGGATACACCAGTACAACTGAAGCCTGTTTGATAGCTACTGCAGGGTCTTCCAGTTTGGGCATATTCAAGTAGCTGAAAATACCCATCAAGAGTATTCCTACTACAAATGTCCAAAAGACAACCGGTCGCTTGACGAAAAATTCAGTCAGTGCTCTTGCATTCATAACAAATCTCCTACATTAGTGCTTTCCTGAGTAACAATCTTTACCTTGTCGCCGTCATGCAGAGCTTTTACACCAGCCTTCACCACGCGATCCGATGCAGATATACCGCTCTCTACCACAGCCATTCCCTCCGAATCAACCTTGTTTGCCGTTATCGCATGACGCTTCACTACGTCACCCTTCTCAACGACCCATACATAAGTCTTGCCGCCATCCTCGAAAATAGCATGTGCAGGAATGGAAAGGCCTTTTACAGTATCATCGCCGCTCATTTCAATAAATACGTTTACGTTCACTCCGGCACTCAGCTTACCGTCCAGAGCATACTTGACCGTAAATAGCTGGTTCGCATCTGCCTTTGCCAGTGCTCCCGTCTGGTGCAGCTCATAGCGCACGCCGTCCAACAGGCAATACGCATCCGCGGTATGGTTCAGATGACGATACACTTCAGCTGGGACATGTACTTCGACCTCCATTCTGTGTGTATCGACCAGATCCATTATCGGCAAACCCGCGCTTACCATCTCCGACGGCTCAAAGTTCAGTTTCTGTATCGTACCGTCCACAGGAGCCGTCAACCTGGTATAGCTCAACTGATTCTTCGCATTCTGCAACTTTATGCGCAGCTGCTCCAAACCACTCTGCGCCTTCTCCAGGTCATTCCCCGGCAAGCTCTTTGCCTCGTTCAACCTGCGCAGACGCTCCACCTCGTTCTTCAGCTGGTCATACTGAGTCTGCGCAGCATCCACCTGCAGCTGGTAATCCTTCGTGTCAAGCGTAGCCACCAGCTGACCGCGCCTTACCACCATACCCTCCTTCACCAGGATACTCGCAATCTGACCCGGAGTCCTGAAGCTCAGGCTCACCGTACTGTTCTCCTTCACGACACCCGAGAAGTTACGCACTGCCGCCTCCTGGCGGTTCAGCGGATTCACCGTCATCACACTGTGAACCTTCACATCCTCAGTCTTTTTGTCGCCATCTCCGCACGCCGTCAGCAAACCCGTTGCAGCCAGCGCCAAAACAAAAAATCTTGATACTTTCATTAGTAGTTTAGTTTATTTTAATTGTTCAGGTTTTCCATTTTTCCTATACTCCCTCTCCCTCTGCATCCATTCACGCGGCGTAATACCCGCAATATTCTTGAATGTACGCGTAAATACCGTCGTCGACGAGAACCCGCAGCGAGCCGAGACATCGCCTATCCTCACATCCGGGTTACCCTCCATTATCCACATCGCCTCCTCTACACGGTAACCATTTACAAACTGGTAGAACGTGCAGCCGAATGCCCTGTTCAGGAAACGCGACAGATACGTCCTGTTCATCGGCAGCACCTGCTGCAGGTCCATCAGCCTGAACTCAGTGTTCAGGAAAGGCTTCTCGCTTTCCATCCACTGCTCCAGCATCACCCTGTATGCATCATCCTTCTCCTCGTCATCATCCGTTCCCGTCACCGCATCCTCCTTGTCCATCTGATGCACCATCAGCCACGGATCACGGCGGAACAAAATCTGCTCCGTACCATATATAAACAAGAATATCACAAGCCACAACTGCGTGAAAGCCCGCGTATGGCTATGCGCCAAGCATATATACAGATAAACTATGCCCGCCAGCACAACCATGGACATATAACGCACAATCCACTGCACGTCGATATCATCCAATGTCGAGAAATTCTCCTCACACCATATCCTGTAAGCCCTCACATGCGATATCAGGAACGACAGCAGCACAAGCGGATACATCGAAATCGCCGGCGCCATGTTCAGCGGCACCACATAGTCAAGCGCCACCAGCACAAACAAAGGCAGCAGATGCAACACCGCACGCCTCCAGTTCATCCATCCCGGACGCAAGGCCTCGGTAGGGTAGAGCAGCAACAGCCACCCCAGCAAGTTACCTATCAGCAGCTCGTGAGTCGTCAGCTGATAAGCCCCCATGTTCATCACCACGTTCGGCGCAATCAGCCAGCAAACGACATAAAGGCCGTCTCCCACACCCCATGCCAGCAGCGTCCATCCCCAAACCTTGCGTACCCGCAATCCGTCGGCATGACGGAAAACCATCCACGAGCCAACGAAGGCAATCAAGGTCGAGCACGACACCAGTGCAGGCGTAATAACGTTGTCAAAATAACGCGCATCTATATATCGCGACAGCCACATGCTCAATGCCACGCACACAGCCATAATCAGCAAGAAGCGCATCGCATATTTGTACTTTTGATATAGGAAAGGTATTGTCATTACACTATTTTTTAAAATTCAGTAATGCGCAAATATACAAAAAAACAACAAACGATTATGCCCATACCACAAAATCTACACCCCTTTTTAACGCAGAGTCGATAAAAACCACACATTTTTTACCCAAAGTTGATTTTGTTCGACTATATTTGATACTCCGTCTCGGCAAAAAAATAATAGATTTCTTACTTTTGCTCTCAACTTTTTATTATCTTTGTGGCGTATAGAAAAAAACGAGAATAGGAAAAAGGGATATATTTACAGTAACAGACGAGATTACATCGCTTGTTGCAGAAATAGCAGAAACTATAGGGCATCTGACAGCGACAGCCGACCATTTGCCAACGCCGCAGTTACGCAAGCAAAACCGCACCTACGAGAGTGTCGAGGCGATGCTCCACGAGATGCTGAAAGCATACCATATCCCCGTCCTATGTGGCTTTCCCGGTGGTCGCAGGAAAGATTGATTAAGTGAAAATGAAGAAAGAGGTAAATCCGGAAGAAACGAGTCGTGCACAGGCATTTGAACTATGGATGACGGCTCCTAACCCGATGGTCACATTCTTCAAAACCATTGATGTTACACGGATAGTCAAGACCAGCAAAAGAAAAGGATTGAAATTCAATATGCTGCTTGATTACTGCATTGGTCGGGCTGCATCTACAGTCAAGGAATTCTATCTGTTGCCCGTGGGTGACAAGCTGATGCAGTACGACTCGATTGCTGTCAATACAATTGTAAAGAACAAAGAGGGCGAAGTCAGTTCGTGCGACATTTTCTATACTGAGAATTTGGAAGAGTTCAACCGTCAATATCTGGAACACACTGCACAGGTAGCATCAACGTGCCAAGACGTAGATTTGTCCAATGATTGCATGGTGATAGGCACATCGGCCATTGTGGATACAGAAATCGACGGAGCCGTAGGCATGAACAGCGGCATCTTCAATAATCCTTTCCTCATTTGGGGGCGGTACAGAAAGAAATGGTTCCACTACGAGTTACCCATTTCCTTCCAGTTCCACCACACACAGATGGATGGCGCCCATGCCGGCAGGTTCTTGGCTAATTTGCAGGATGAAATCAATAAAGTAAAAAGGTAGTCGAATATCTGAAAGAAAATAACAGGCAACATGAACGAATAGATGGCTCAAAAACCGTCGTTTGTTTGGCCGGTGAAGATTGAAGAACTTAAACAAGGAACTCCGCTTTGAGGGCCTTGCTTGCCGGACCAACCGGGGCTATCCTTCTAAAGCGGAGCGTTTGAGTGTCAACATCTTGCA
>OCTX014511394.1_pt1 | contig 44256 bp, 81 predicted proteins | sample 1539691 | NCBI WGS metagenome assembly OCTX01 (sample SAMN02144231, study PRJEB22623) | gut metagenome | biome: sheep rumen | host: Ovis aries | place: New Zealand
TGTTGGCTGTTTTGGTCATAGTGGGGATGAACTTACCGAAGACCAAAAAGTAATGCTTGATGATATCCATAAGCGCAAGATTGATATGGCGGATGCTATTTATGTAATTAATAAAGATGGATATATTGGCGAAAGTACAAAAAGTGAAATTAAATATGCTCTTGAGCATAATAAACCAGTAATGCTTATGGAGACTCCATAATATGAGAAAAGGCCGTGGTATTGACCATCATTGGTAGATAAGAAAATATAATTATGATATGGCATTATATGCTCATTGTCAATGCGGTTTTCAATATGGTTGTTCTCATAATAAAAGGACAGAGAATGGTTTTATTCTTGAACAAGAAATTGGTCCTTTGTACAATTATTGCCCCAATTGCGGGGCGCGTAAAAAATGGTATAATGAGGTACCAATAATGGTTAATAAATTCCCTTGGGAACAATGGCAGGTAAACCGGTAAGGCCCGCTGGCGCCGCCTCGAAAGCGGATGGATCCAATAGGATTGGGGTTCGAGTCCTCTGCCTGTCGTACGATGCGCGTGACCTAGCTTGGAGCTAGCCCCGACTGGAAATCGGGCGGTGTTGTAAAAGGCATAAGGTTCGATTCCTTCGCGCGCAGTATTATTATAATGGAGTTGATGTATATGAGAAGTAGAGCTGAACGCCGTAAAAATACATGGGCTAAAATTCATCGAAGAGTAGAATTAGAGATGGATACTGAAGGAGGATACCATAAACCTATTTTTAAATATATTCATCAGTATTCTAAAGACAAGCTCCATAATCCTAATAGAGTTTTTAAAACTAATAATAAAGGTAAACATAGATATAGTCCAAAAAATTATGCTCCTTCAAAAAATTGGAGCCCTTCCGATCAAAAAAAATTAGACTCAATTAATGAACAATTAAATGGGGATGATAACTATGAGGAATAAAGCCGAAAAGCGGCATAATGATTGGAAGAAAGCAATGCGTAAAAAGAAGATTATTAATACTTACGGTTAGGATTATTACGATAATTTACATCAATATAGTAAAAATAAAATTCATTGTTCATGTCCAATGTGTAGTAGAAAAACTAATAATAAAAGTCGTTCTGGCGCAAGAGGCTGGGAACCATCAAAAAATTGGTCACTAGCCGATAAAAAGCGCATAGAAGAAATGGATGAACAATTAATGGAGATGGAATAAATGGCAACAGTACACTTACGAGCAGTACCTGGACCTGGTATTAATTCTACTAGTGGTACTGCTTATTAGTTATATGGCACTGATGGAAATGGATGGACATTGCCAAGTAATATAGTAAATACTTGTACGGTTAATATTCTTATTAGAGATAGTACCTTTGGTAATAGCGGTTATTTGACTGCTAATGTATATGGCGCAAATACTTCAGATTATTATCTATGCGATAGTTCTGGCGGCTCTGCTGTAAAAATTTAGTCATTCTCTTCAGCCGCAATTACTAATACAAATACTTCGTGGACGTAGACCTCAAATAATAATCCTGTTTCAGTTAATTTAAGTGGCCTTAAGGGTAAGGCGTTATATTTAAAAGAGGTAAAAACTGTAGGTGGCACTAACGGCGGTGTTCATATGCGTGGCGACTGCGCGCTAACATTAACTTATACAATAACTGGAAACCCGACTCCTCCTACTACAGTTACAGTAGCACGTAATAGAACCAAATGTACAATATCATGGTCTGGCGCTTAGAATGGTACTAATAATAATATTACTGGTTATACAGTTATACGAAATACTTCAGTATCTACATCTGGTGCTGCGACAATTGGTACTACAAGTGGTAGTAGTATTACTGATTATCCAGGTATTAATAAAACGGTGTATTATGCTGTACGCTCCAATGGCGCTTCTAGTAATTCTGATTATCGTTGGTCACCTACGGTGACGATTCCGCCTAAGCCATCAGTCGCAATGAGTACAACTATTACAGATACATAGATGGATAAGTTGCGTGAATGGATTGGCACTAGCGGCATAACTGATATTGCAGATGAGGATATAGTCGATGCAGATGCGGGTAATACTTATAAGAATAACTTAACCGCAAGTACATCCGCAGTTACGGCTACTTGGTATAATAATACAGTAGAAGGTTAATATTTGACATAAAATAAATTTTATGTTATAATAATTACAGAAAGAGAGGGAAGACATAGTGACAGCTCAAGAAGTAGTTTGGTTTATTAATCACAAACATGGTGAGCAAGCATATGTAGTAGAAACTGAAGAGCAAATACTTATATTTACGGCAAAATCAAAATGGATTGTGCAAAAATCAGATTATGAACGCTTTCGTTTTTATACTCTCTTTCATTCTAATAATACCCAAGGATATGGTTATCACGTACAAATGAGAGGTAACCATATAGATTATTTAGTATATTGCGCTGTTATGCATGATAATGGCCTAGTTCAAGATTGGAATTATTTTCTTAATAGTTGGCAATTATATTGCTTGGGTAGACAGGTAGAAGAACGTGCCGCAGCCTTTGAATGGTTTTGCGGCTAAATCCGGGTTTAGCTCAGCTTGGTAGAGCGCGCGGTTCGGGTCCGCGAGGCCGAATGGGTTCAAATCCCTCAACTCGGACTTTATAGACAGTAACAGCAATTTTGATGACTTAAAATCCGCGTGTTGATGGTTCAAATCCATCTCTTCCTTCGGGAAGATAGCCCAATTGGTAGAGGCAGCGTACAATACTGTCTAGTTTAGGCCATTACAGCATACATTGTATGAATAAAAATCGGCTTGAGTAAATTTCTAGCCTTTTAAATTTTAATGGCCTAGTTTCTTTGTTATTAATAAAATTATTATAAAGGAGAAAATATATGAAGAAACTAATTACTTGTATCGGACTTATCCTACTACTGCTATCTACAGTTGTTTTGGCTAATGCAACCGCTGTTTCAAATGTTGAATCAATTGTAGTAGAAGAGCTCGCGCCAACTCCAGAACCGACTCCAACGCCTGAAGTTACACGAGTTCGTATTGAGTTTAAGGGCGGTCGCCAGGCAGTATATATTGTAGGCGATAAAGTTACACTTACTAGTATCATTGAAGGAATTGGCATTGAACAGCTAAATATTCAGTATCAGTGGCAGTGTAAAGCGCAAGGTCAGGACGAATGGCAAAATATCGCAGGTGCGACAGGTACAGAGTATTCTTTTTTAGCTTCTGCAAATGACCTAAATAAATCTTATCGACTGATAGTGTCTTTTAAGATTGCAGAATGAACTATATGCCGCGCTGGGAATCCGCGGCAATTTTTATTATTACCATGATTGCCTCAGCGGTACGCGTACAGGGCTATCAGTAATTGATAGGCAAGTCGTTCGAATCGGCGATGAGTAATGGAAGACTCAGATTGGGTTCAACTCCCAATATCATGGTATTATGGCACTATGGCGGAATGGTAACGCACCTGATTGCTAATCAGAGGTTACTCGTAAAAGGGTATGCACGTTCGAGCCGTGCTAGTGTCGCGTATAGTCCCTTAGCGTAATGGCAGCGCAACGGACTTTCGGCTCATAGTTTATTTGGAAAAATACTTTTAGACTAGTTGAGAGATATCGAGAGAAATAGGTTCGATTCCTATTGAGCCGTCGACTCCGTATGTGCCTGTTCGACTCAGGCAGGGACTGTTTAATTTAATTAAAACTGGAGGAATAAATAATGCAGTTGCATGGACGTGAGGTTGAAATTCAAGTAGATGATATTAAACCTTTTGTAAATAGTAGATATATTGGTGTTAAAATTCTATGGAGCGGGACTCCTGGGTTTGGCGAATATACTATTTATAAACATGCTGATGGGCAAGATAATACTTGGTATGGTGATGATGAATATATGGAAAATCCTAAAGATGACAGGGCTTTTCTTAAAATACTACTTGATGATTTTATAAAGCAAATAAAGGTAGAAGAATGAAATTATATACATCATATTGGGCGCAAGTACGTAATTTTCCAAAAAATTTAATTGGCTTAAACACAACAGTTTATCCACCTAAGTGGCGCCCATTAGGACAAGATAATCATGGTATATGGGTAATTGATTGCCCTCCATTTAAACCTGGGCACGAATGTGATGGTCTATGCAATGGCAAATGTAATCCAAAACATCCTAATGATTGTGCTTTCTTGCGCGAATACCATAAGCAATTGAATGCACTTGATTTTGATAAAATTATACAGAATTTACATACTTTGCATGATAAAATATGCAAAAATGAACAATTAGATGATGTAGATTTTGCCTTTATCTTCTTTGAAAAATATGATAATCCTTGTAGCGAGCGTTGGCCCGTTCAAGAATGGGTTCGCGCGCATGGAATAGAAATTGAAGAATGGCAACCTAATATTTGACTTTTCTCAAAATTTCTGATATAATAATTATACAGAAAGGGGAGATAAGAATGCGTAAGTACAGTATGAAGTCTCATAATCGTAAGAATCATCAGCGCTGGTTTAACCAGTATTGTCGTTATGTAAATAAATGTATTGAAGATGATGAACTGTGGCTTGGCCGTTTCTATGTATCTCAAGCGAAAACTGCGTTGGATTGGTTTAAAGATGGTAGTGGTGGAATTATGACTGCAGAAATTGTAATGCACGACCGTAAGACTGGAATTACTCATTCTGATTATTACACTGGTTTAGATATGGACTGGCGCTTCTGGCATGATTTCAATGATTTTATTATCGAAGATTGTAAAGTTTGGGAAGAAATTCCTAATGTGCGCGAAAACCGTATTGATTACAGAAAGGAGAAAAAATAATGTTCTATAAGTATGACATTGGTTGGTATGATTCTTATCATGACCAAGAAACATATAGCAAAGGGATTGTATTCGGTAATAATTATGGCAATGCCACTGATAATCTTATTCGTAATTATGGAGAAGATGTAGTATTTGAAATATCTTTAAAAGGAATTGTAACTGAGGATGAAGAAGGTTATTGTCTTTCTGAAGAAGAACTGAAAAGTACTTTTGAGGAAAATTGATAATAAATGCGCTCGATGGGTGCAGGCGCAATAAAAAACTGGTAACCATCTCTCGTAAGTAGGCGACAGGAAGTATGTACAGCTATACGAGATGAATCCTAGGGCCCATGACTCTATCGGACCATGCGTGAATGCTTTACGTTGAAATAGCACGTAAAGATAAAAAGAGTCTGAAACGCTAGGTCGAGTACGCGGCCAGCTCGTTAAATCGGCCTCAGAGGTACCGGTCACTCTGTATAATAACGACCGTGTATCATAGGTGTGTAGGCGGCGGCACCTAAACTCGCCACCATGCGGCGCCAGTGGGATAATGCATAAGCAAAAGTTGCCCCTTTAAGACTGGCAAATTCATAATCGGCGGTAAGTAAAATTACCGCCCTTTTTTATTTGACTTTTTTTAAAAATTATAGTATAATTTTTATATAAGGAAGGGGGTAGATAAAATGAAAAATCCATTAAGTTACACCACCAAAGCGCTGTTTACAGGGAAAGAAATTAATAGTTGGTGTTATGCTCAATTAAATAAAGCCCCTAGTTTTGCCGCGCGAGAAGCGCGTAGATTACTTCGTAAAAACTATAAAGATGATAGAATTTATGAAAATGATTGGACCTGTCGAGATACTGGCGCAGGTGCTCCACTAATGGTTGTGTTCAAACGATATAAGATGGAGGAGGAGAAAGAAAATGCCTAATTTATATATTCTCTGCGGGCCTAGTGGATGTGGGAAGAGTACTTGGCGCGATAATTTTATTAAAGAACATAGTGAAGATGATATTCGTTATGTATCGCGTGATGAGATTCGTTTCTCTATGCTTAAAGAAGGTGAAAATTATTTCGCCCATGAAAAGGAAGTTTTTAAGCAGTTTGTTAATACCCTTGCACAGACCCTTGTAGATGGATTTGATGTGATTGCGGATGCCACTCATTTAAATCTGGCTTCGCGCAATAAGCTTCTTAATGCTATTGATAATCAGATTCCTGATTGTGACTACACTATTAAATATGTAGTTTTTTATACCTCTATGGTAGATTGTATTCAGCGTGATGACGCGCGTGAAGGACTTGCTCATGTTGGTCCAGAAGTAATTCAGGGAATGTTCCGCTCTTTCGAAGCGCCCACTCTTAAAGAAGATTCGCGCGCAAATGAAATTATTGAAGTGGGAGACAGTAAAGATGATTTTACTTATTTAATTGCTCCCTATTGGAAAGGATGATATTATGAAAGATATTTTCTTTGTTAGTGATACGCACTTTGGCCATCGGCCAGAGTTTCTTTGGAAGCCTCGTGGCTTTTCTTCTGTAGAAGAAATGGATGAGGCCATTATAGAAAATTGGAATAAAGTAGTAAAACAGGGAGACATAGTATATCATCTTGGAGATACTATGCTTAATGATAATGCACATGGACTCGAATGTTTTAAACGGCTAAATGGGCAGATTTTTCTTATTTACGGGAACCATGATACTGATGCTAGAAAAAACCTGCTTTTCACGGAACTTCGCGGCAAGATGCTCGGCGGCTGGTATGCCTGGCTTATTAAGTATAATAAACTTTCTATTTACATGAGCCACTATCCTACACTGACGGCAAATTATGATAGCGGTAAGCACTTCAGTCAGCACGTCATCAATCTACACGCGCATACTCACCAAAAAACTAATTTTTTAAATCCTACCAATCCTTTTATGTATCATGTAGGAGTTGATTCCCATAATTGCACACCAGTGCATATAGATGAGATTATATCTGATATTAGGCAAAGATGGGAAGAAATAGGTCATTTACCCACTCCTGTTATTCCAGAAGATAATTATCCTTATGATAAAATTTTTAGTGATAAATATAATGTTCAGCCGCAAGATACTTATCCATATAATTCTATTATTTGACTTTTAATGAAAATTGAGTTATAATAATTATGTTAGAAGATGAGAAATGTTTAATTGGTAGCCCTTGTTTAGAATGTATAGAAATATGCGGCTACCGTAAAACCTACAACCGTGACAACGGTCAAGATGAAAAGGAGAAAGAAAATGAACGAATTTTTGAAGGCAATGAAGAATGAAACTAATTATGCTGTAACTGAGAACGGCGCTCTTACGCATCGTTCAACCCTTAATAAGGTACTGGATATGTTTGCTATGGGCGGTTCTATGCGTAATCGGCGCGATGATGATGTTATTAATATGTTTAAGAGCGCCTATGAAGAAGATAAGACTCTCGCGCTAAAGTGTCTATTCTATCTACGCGATGCGCGAGGTGGTGCGGGCGAACGCCGTTTCTTCCGTGTATGCTATAAGTGGCTTGCTCAGGAATATTACAAGGAAGCTATCCATCTTATTCCTTTTGTCGCTACTTATGGCCGCTATGATGACCTGTTTGTATTGGAAAATACCCCTTGTGAATTTGATATGTTTAATTATCTTCACACGATTGTTCTAGAGAATGAAGACCATTTAGTATACAAGTGGCTGAAGAGTGAAAACTGTTCTTCCGCTGAGTCTAAGCGTTTCGCACGTAAGACTCGTGAAGCATTTCATATGACTCCTCGTCAGTATCGTAAGATGCTTTCTGAAGGCCGCAAGGCTTGCCATTTGGTTGAGACTCTTATGAGTCAGAATGAATGGGATGCTATTGCTTTCGACAAGCTTCCTTCTCGCGCGGGCTTGCTTTATAAGAAAGCCTTTATGCGCCGTGAAGAAACTCAGGAACGCTACGCTGAGTTTATGTCTAGCAAGGAATCCAAGGTAAATGCCAGCGTATTAACTCCTGTTGAAATTGCCCATCAAATTTTTACTACCTATCGTATGCCTTCTACTGTTGAACGTCAAGTTTGGCAGAAGTATTGGGATAATCTTAAGGATTATTACCATGGGCGCGAAGAGCCTGGCATTGCGGTAGTTGATGTAAGCGGTAGTATGAGCGGAGTTCCTATGGAAGCCGCAGTTTCTATGGGCGCTTACATTGCTGAACGCGGCAAGGGGCCATTCCATAATCACTTTATTACCTTTAGCGCCTATCCTCAGCTAGTTGAGTTTGAAGGCGTAGATATTTATGATAAGTTCTATCGTGCTCGTAGGGCGGACTGGGGAATGAATACCGATATTGAAGCAGTATTCAATATGCTACTTGAAACTGGTATTCGTAATCATGTGCCCGATGCGGAAATGCCGAAGACCATCTATATTTTTTCCGACATGGAATTTGATGAAGGGTTGGTAAGCGAAGTAGGACGATATATGAATCGTGGGCAAATTGATACGCTTATTGAACGTAAGGCCAAGGAATGGGCATCTGCCGGATATACCGTTCCAAGAATTATTTTCTGGAACCTGCGCGCGGCTCAGCTTAATATTCCCGCAATTGGCCCTGGTTTTTCATACTGTAGCGGCTTCTCTATGAGTGCGCTTGAAGGAGTGCTTTCTGGTAAGGATGGTATCGAAATGATGCTAGAAATGCTAGGAAAAGACCGCTATAATCCAATTGTTAGCATCCTATAAAAATTTTTCCTTCCTAAAAGTCAAGTATTAAATACTTGACTTTTTTCTTATTTTCTGATATAATTATTATATTGAAAGGGAGTGAAAGTATGGATAGCGTTTATAATCATCATTTAAAAGTAAAGGAAAAAGGATACGAAGTCGTTTTTACAGTACTAGTCGGCTCACAAAATTATCATTTAGATTGTCCTACAAGTGATGTTGATACTTTTACATTTGTTCTTCCTAGCGCAGAAGACTTAGCGTTCGCGCGCGAACCTCAAAGAGGAGAATTTGAAGTGGAAGATGGCAAATGTATGTATAAGGATGTCCGTCTTGCACTCAATCTTCTTAAAAAAACTTCCCCTAATAGTGTTGAATATTTCGTTGGAAAGTATCGCTATTATGAGTCGAAGTATGAAGAGCTTGTTAAAAAATATTTAGAAAATCAAGCCTGGCTTGATTTAATGACGCATTGTAACTATAGCCATATGTTATATGGTATGGCAGGTATGGCTCATCAGCTTACAAAACGTAATATGCCTGCGGGAAAACGCTTCTCTCATGCTCTACGACTTCACAGCATGGTAGAGGTATTTACAGGGAGTTTAGACACGAGTAATTTGTTGGAGCTTTTGCCGCAAGATTATGATATGGCATACAAAGCCAAACGGTGCACGAGCACAGTAATGGATGACTTCTATAATGAGAAGTGTGAAGCTGTCGCACATTTGTTAGATGCGCGAAAAAATGAATTTGTGCTTACTGAAGCACAAGAAGAAACTCAGAAAAAAGGGCTACTGCTAGTTGAAAACTTCCAAAAAGAACTTATGCAGTACTACCTTAAATATGTTTTATAAGAGGAGATAGAATGGAATTAAATATTCACGCAGGTAAACATGTACTTTATAAACTTGATAATCAATGGACACCAGGCATCCTTGAGGGGACAGCGCAATTGAATGAAAAAGGATTATTTCTCTTGATAGAAGATTCAAATGGAAATGTATATGATAGAGAAATCAATGATATATTTCTTGACGCAATGCCGGTAGAAGATTATTGGAAAGATTATGATGATATTTTCCTAACTAAAGAAGCATATGCCGATGTTATTGAAAGTGAAGATTTTATTAAAAACGCAGAAACAGCATATGTGTCTGATGGAGAATATTATTATTATAAAGTAAATAAGTTTACTCGCAATTGGCTAGAAAAGCAACCATTTAATTATATTGTGAGGTTGAATTGATATGTCTTATCCAAAACTAACATTTCAGAAAGTGTTTGGGCATTGGAAAACTATTAGGACACACCGCAAATGGGTACGGTACTATTGCCGTCTTGCGGGAATTAGATGGAGAGGATGGAAGCATGACCTATCTAAATATTCGCCTACTGAATTCTTTGAATCAGCACGATATTGGACAGGCACTGGTTCTCCAATTAATGAAGCAAAGAAACAGCAAGGTTATTCTCGTGCCTGGCTTCATCATCGCGGCCGCAACCCACATCATTGGGCTTATTGGGCAGATAATTTTAGCGAAGGATTTAAAGTATACTGTATGCCTATGAATGATTTTGTAGAAATGGTATGTGATTTTCTTGCGGCTGGCCGCGCCTATAGTGGAGATATGTTCTCATACAGTAATGAACGCGTTTGGTGGCTACATGAAAGAGATTATGGCTCTCGCGCAATGAATGAAAAGAATAAGAAAATGCTAGATATTATTTTTTCTGACTTAGAATACGCAGACAATCATTGCATGAGCGGATGTCCAACTGCGCTTTTAACTATGACACCAGAAAAATTAATTAAAACTGGCTATATTCAAGAAGTATGGAGAGCAAATAAATGAAATGGATTAAACGTGAAATAAAACCAGAAGATACTGGCGCGATTGCCACTCAGGGCATGGCAATGGCTAAAGCCGGTAATCCACTTGTTGAGCAACTTAGATGCGTCTTTACCTTAGAAGATGATAAAATTATTTATATGATTCCTTTATTGGATTATATAGATAATCCTCCTGAAAAAATTTCAAAATTTTTCCTATGTCAAATGGCTTCATAACCATTTGACTTTTTTTAAAATTATGATATAATTTTAATATAGAAAGGGGAGATAAAGATGATAAGTAATGAAGAGAAATTAGAAATATACAAAAAGGCATATGCGGTCGCTTGCAAACTTATTCATGATAATCCTCCTTCTGATATGAATATTTATAATAATCATGATTATATGCGTGCCATCTTACACACGCAAGATGATCCAGAAGGAAAATATTGGCAAGTTGCTTTTCTTAACCAAGCCATGAAAAAGAAAGGAGAACAGTAATGCCTACTGCACGCACTTATGATCGTTATAGTCTTGATGGCGAACCTTTTAAAGAAAATGGTCGTATGTATGTTTATGTTATGATGCCCAATGGCAATAAGAAAGTTCGTTGGTATACCGAGGCGGAACGCGCAGCGCAGGATCGTAAAGCAGGAATTGAGCCTAAGAAAAAAGACCTAATGGACTTTAATGCTCGTCATGCTTTTGGCTTTGACGAAAAGGGCTATATAACTCTTTATAAAGGTGACCCCAAGAAGGTCGAGGAGTGGGCTGAAAATGACCGTACTAATATTTGGCGCAATCTTACTTTTGGCTATTATACTCCTAGTAAATTTCCCACGCCCCAGGTTTTAAGCGGCATTGAGCCTATTAAACTTAGCTGGGAAGAGGTTCAAGACCATGATGATAGGATGAAGCCGCATGAAGAAGTTGCGAGATATGTTAGTCACCTTCTTAACCCTGGTGATACTGGCAGTGTCAGTACGTATCAAGGGCAAGAGAATGACTGGCTCGAAAAAGAAGTTGTTATTAAAGAAAATATCGCGCATGAAAGTAATTTTGGTGAAAAGCATATGCACTTTATGCGCGATACCGCTGGTAATACGTACATGTGGGAAACAGGCGCCAAAAATTTTGAAGTTGGTATGGCTGTTAAGCTAAAAATGAAGGTAAAGGCGCATAAAGAAATTAATGGAGAAAAATGTACTGTAGTATGGTACTGTAAGGTTGTATGATTATTTTAAATAATTATTATAAAGGACTTGTATGCCGTTGTAATAACTGCGGCGCATTACTTGGCTATAAGCCAGAAGATGTACATAAAAATTCATATGTTACTTGCCCGCAATGTAAATTTGAAATTTTGACTAAGATGCAGATTGATTATGATGGAGTAGTAAAGGAGAATAAAAATGGCGAAACTGTGGTTTGAGAATGCCTGGGAAGAGGAGCGCGTAATTGCTGATAATTGCAATACCTGGCAAGATGTTCATGCCGCAATCCAGTCTTTTTTGGATGAATGCCAGCGCAAGTGGCCTAATAAGAAACCATTTCAGTGGCATTATACTCGCACTTGGCAGCAGGAAGATGGGCGTACTCGAATTGATATTGGGTCACATAGTGAATTCTTTATCTGGGAGGGAAAATGCTAAAAACAATTAACTTTAATGACGAAGCGCATGTATATATAGCAAAGCTAGAAGAAGAAAATAATACACTTCGTGAGATGCTAAAACAAGCAGAAGCGCGAAATCATACACTGGAAAAAGAGTTGCGCGGAGACGCAAAACTTGGTGCCGCTCTGCGAGTGATTTTAAAGGAGTTAAAGAAAGAATGAAGAAAATTATAATTATTCTGCTATGTGTTGTAATGTGTATTATGCTTTCTGGATGTACACTGCGCGATGTTTATAAACCAGAATCTGGTTCCTCTGCAACTTACGCCATGGTTATTATGCCCGATGGTTCAATTGTTAAAGGCGTATGTGATGCTTTTACTCGTATTTCTAGCGAGTATGCAATGGTAAAAATTAATGGAGTTAAATTTTATACAAACGAATGGCGTATTGTTATTTGGGAAAACGATATTTGACATTTTCTAAATTTATGATATAATTATTGTATAAGAAAGAGAGAAAGGATGAATTAAAATGGCATATTGTGGATATGTAGTAAAGGTTGAGCATCTGCGGAAGCATACTAATGCTGACCGTCTACAGATTGCTACCTTTTTTGGAAATGATACTATTGTCGGTCTTGATACTAAGATTGGAGATATCGGAATTTATTTTCCTGTAGATGGACAGCTGTCTGAGCGTTTTTGCGCGGTAAATGGCCTTGTGCGCCGTAAGGATGAGAATGGCAAACAGGTAGGCGGCTATCTTGATCCTGACAAGCGCAATATTAAGGCACTAAAGCTTCGCGGCGAAAAGTCCGATGGTCTTTATATGCCTATTACTTGTTTGGCCGATTTCTGTAAGATTTCTGACCTGAAGGTTGGGGATACTATTGATACTCTTAATGGCGAGCTGATTTGTCAGAAGTATATTCCACGCGTCAAAGAGTATACTTATTCTAGCGGTGGAAAGGGGCCTCGTAAGGCTAAAGCTAATATTGCTCCTACCTTCTACGAGCATGTTGATACCGCACAGTTAGCATATAATCTAGATGCTTTTAAGCCCGGCGATACTGTTCAGTTGACTTTGAAGATGCATGGAACTTCTGGTCGTACTGGTTATCTGCCTCTGATTCATACTAAGCAGACTTGGCTTGACAAGCTGTTCCATCGTCATGGTAAGGATTACAAGGAATATGGATACATCAGCGGAACTCGGCGCGTAGTTCTTGATGGAAAGCGCAAGGGCGGTTTCTATGATTCTGATGATTTCCGTGAAGCTATGGCCGCGAAGTTTGAAAATAAGCTTCGTAAGGGCGAAGTTGTCTATTATGAGATTGTTGGCTTCCAGGGGCCTAATGGTGCTCCTATTATGTCTCAGGTGGCAAACAGCAAGGTAAAGGATCCTGAGTTCACTAAGCAGTATGGATCTACTACTACTTTCTCTTATGGATGTGATCCGGATTCTACTTATGTAGAACCTATGCATGATACTGGCGCATGGCATCCTTGCTGTGAAGTATATGTCTATCGTATGACCATGGTCAACGAAGATGGTGATGTGGTAGACTATTCTCCTGCGCAGATCAAGGAACGTTGTGAGCAGATGGGTGTACATACTGTTATGGAATTTGAGACTTTCGTAATTCCTCAGGAAATGCGTAAGCTTGATGACAATGGCGATATTGTAAACATGACTGCCGGTGAATACGTACTCCGTAAGGTAGAAAAGTATTTCGACGGTCCTGATCCTATCGGTAAGACTCATGTGCGCGAAGGTGTAGTTGCCCGTATTCTTAACCGTTCTAACTTCGCTGTGTACAAGCACAAGAATTTCTCTTTCAAGGTACTGGAAGGTATTGCGAAGGATGAAGCTACCGCCCCCGATATCGAAGAGGCGCAGGAAGAATTGCTTACTGAATAATAATAAAGGAGTTAATATGGAAATTAAACGCTGTCCGTGGTGTGGTGGCGCCGCATCAATACATATTGAACCCATGTGGCATGGAAGTCACGGCTATTCTGGTTGTTATAGTTGGGAAGTTCGTTGCTTGCAATGTGGTGCTACTGCGCCAAATGGAAAATTTGATAATATATATATGCCTAGAGAAGACGCAGAAGAAAAGGCTTTGGCCGCATGGAATAAACGTAAATGAATAAAGAAGAAGTAATTAAATATCTCAAAATCGAACGTGAATGCATTAGCCGTGATTGTAACCGCAATTGCGGCGAATGCGATTTAGTTCAAGAACAAGAAACCCTATTAGATGCATATAATAGCGCAATTGCGCTTTTGGAGGAGAATAAAAATGAGTAAAGAAGCACTAATTATGATGTATTAGGCACGCATCAATCTATTGAATGCGCGCGATCCTGAAGGAAACCGTGGTATTATCCACAAACTACAAAGAAAAATAAGGAGACTTGAAAATGAAAGAATATGGTAAACTAATTATTATTGTTCTAGTTGCAATTGTAGCCCTAGGCACAATCATTGATGTTTTCAATCCCGGCTATGGGTGGTTCGCTACCGTTCAGGCAGGACATGTCGGCGTAGTTGAACGTTTTGGTAGGGTACGAGAATCTACTCTACAGCCTGGTTTCCACTTGACAAGCTATTTTGAACATGTACGGCCAGTAGATGTTCGTACGCAGCGACATAATTACGTTACAGAAGCATTTAGCTCAGATATCCAGCAAGTTGGCTTAACTATTGCCGTAAATGAAAATGTTTCGCCAGAAGCTGCATATAAACTTTATACTACTGTTGGTATGAATTACCTTGAAAACCTGCTTGAACCACGGCTTATGGAAAATGCAAAGGTAGTTATTAGTAAATATACTGCCGAATCACTTATTGCCAATCGTGAAAAACTGTCTTCAGAAGTACTTGTAAAAATGCAGGGAGATATGGCCCAGTATGGTATTATTGTAACTGCTATTTCAATTGAAAATATTGATTTTACAGACCAGTATGAAGCCGCAATTGAAGCTAAGCAGGTTGCTACGCAGGAAAAACAGAAAGCTCAAACTGAACAGGAACGTATGACTATGGAAGAAACTCAACAGGCTGAACGCAAGCGTATCGCTGCGCAGGCGGCTGCAGACGTACAGAAAATTAATGCAGACGCAGAAGCATATGCGGTACAAATAAAAGCAGAAGCAGAAGCTGAAGCTAATAAAAAGCTAAATGCCTCACTTACTTCTGAATTGATTGAGTATAATAAAATTCTAAAATGGAATGGCGCATTGCCGCAATTTACAGGCGGAGAAACGATTCCAGTACTGAATTTCGGGGTTGAGTAAATCAGCCCTTTTTTTATTTGACTTTTTATAAAAAATATAGTATAATTATATATAGAAAGAGGGGAAACAAAATGCACGATATTTTTTATTTTACAGATGTACATGGATACTATTCTTTATATAAAGCCGCATTAAATTATTGTTTGAATGAAGATCCGGAATGCATGATAATTTACGGAGGAGACGCGTGTGATCGTGGGCCTGATGGTTACAAAATTATGCGCGAACTTCTAACTCATCCACGTGTTGTTTATTTAAAAGGGAACCATGAAGATATGTTTGTTCGCGCAGCACGTTTTATTTTAAATGACTATACAGGCCCACAGCAACTTGAGAAAATTAAAGCATATTTATATTCTTTATGTGTTAAAGATAATGCCGCATCTCAAGTACAGCTATCTATTTATAATGGCGGCATGAGTACCTTAACTAGTTGGATGCTAGATGGAATGCCAAATGACTTTGTAAGTCAAATTGATAAGCTTCATCTTACTTTTAGTACAGATACAATGGATTTTTGCCATGCAGGAACTATTCCAAAGATTTTTGATCGTGTGGCTCAGGATGAATATAACAATGAGTTTGTAGATAAAGACGATATTGAAACAATTTTATGGGATAGAATTATGCTTGGATATGGATGGACACCAAATCGTATTGGTGTTTATGGCCATACTCCTACTCCGCATTTACCTGCCAAATATTATGGGACTGATAAAAGTTTAGATTCTGTGCATCCTTGTAAGTATACTAGCGACTTAAATACAAAGTTAAGCGGCGCGAAAATTGCTATGGACGTTGGAACAGCAAATAGTGGGAAATTATATGTTTTAAATTGTTTGACATTAGAGGCAATTGGATTTAAGGATACTGATTTTAAAGATGAAGAAATAAAAAATCATGATGTTGAACAATTTGAAGTAATTCAATTATAATGTTAGGACTTATCTTTAAGGAGAAGCTATTCGAGAGAATAGCTTTATTTTTTTAGAGAGGAGGAGATAAATGAGCACTAAATCTACTTCTATTTCCAGCAGGTATGTATTTTTTAATACATTAAGAGATATGCCAGATGCTTGGCTTTATCCTGCTTTAGGAGATGCAAATAATAGACTAAATAATATATAGAGTAATATCGGTATTAATAATGCTTATAATTAGGAATCGGGTGAATTTCTTGAGCGCATTCAAAAATATTTAAATTTTATAAAGTCTATGGCAGCCAATTTAAAAAGTAATGAATTAGCTTTTTTGGAGTAGCAAAAGAAACTTTTAGAATAGGAAGGCGATAAAAAAAATTAGGAATTAATTGCTGCACTAGATACACTAAAAAATGAAAAGACTGATTATTTAACTATTATGAGTATTATGAATAATTTAATGCAAAATCAAAAATAGTACACTCATTCTATTCAAAATCAAAAAGAACGTATGACGTAGGCTAAAGAAACTTGGGAAAGTTTTAATAGTAATGATTGGCTAGTAAAAATGTACGAAGAAGAATATAAAAAATATTCTGGAATATTTGCTTCTAATATAAAAAAATAGCATACAAAAAAAATAATAGAAACTGTTAATGGACAGGAAATAGAAAAAGCTATTGATACTTATGGTTCCAGTTTTTCTGAATAGCTTGCTAAAAAAGCAAATGAAATATTAAAAAATTTATCTACAAATGAAGAATTTATTAATCAACTAATTGCTGCTTTATCTGCATAGGATTTAAAAGTAAGTGATAATGATATAAAAGAAATTATTATCAATATAATTTCAGATTAGGTAATTAATAGTTCAATTAATGATGACGCAGCAACTATATTAGACCGCATTTTATCGTCTATGAAAAATTCAATAACTGCACAAGAATTAGTCAATTCTGTCAGTGATGCTGAATTTTCACGAATAGTTGTAGCAGATTTTACACCATTTGAAGAATTAGTATTAACTTCTAGAAAATCTATTGCTGGACATATTGCACAATTAGATGAACGTTCTATTAATGAAATTATTTCCAATTATCCAGAATCAGCGAAATTAATTAGAGAATTACGTGCTATTGATTCAAACGATCTTTCCAATCAACGATGGACTGGATTAAAAAAACAAATTAGTACTATTCTAAAAGCTGAAGTTAAAAAACGCGCCTCTGCAATTCTACACGAAGAGATTACAAAAGACCCAATGCCTAAGGCTGAGTTTAAGGCAAAATTAGGACATATAAAAAATTTTATCACTCCTACACAATTTAAAAGTAGTCTTAGAGATGCTTTAAAAGGGGTACATTTTTCTCATGATATTATCGGTGAAATTCTTGCAAGCAATGATGTTCGTAATCAAATACGCAATGTAATTGTAAACAATTTGCCAGGTATTTCTATCAGTTTTAAAGCTGATATCCGATATTCTACTGGATATATCGGCAGTAATGATATTAATCCTTCTGATGAAAACTTTAGTCAAATCAAAAATGCAATTAACGAAGTTTTACAAGACCATTATTCAAGTTTTCTTGAAAAATATAAAGAAACATCGGGCGGAGCTACTGATGTCGCGGCCGCACAATAGGTATATAAAGAGTGGTTATCTGAAATGAAAACACATTTTGATAATATTATTGATCAAGACGAAGAATTAAATTTACGATTTCAAGATAGAACCATTCTTTATAAACAATTTTATGAGACCTTTTCTAATTCTGTGTCCGTAAAAGATTATTCACTATATAACAATAGTTTAGGTTTTCATGGCGGATCACTAGGTAGTCATACTGCACCAGAAAAGGTTATTGACAATATTACTGAAATGTATGAATTAGGCGGTATTAGCAAAGTTGATGCTGAAGAATTGTTATTTGCTGTAATCAACTGCGGCGATGCTATGATTGGAAATCATTTACGCACTTCTTTAGAGACTTATCTCTTAGGCGGAGCGGCTCTTATTATGTTTGATGATAGTTTTGCAGCATCTGATAAATTCTTAGATGGATTACTAGATGAATTTAAAGGATAGCGTATTGTAAATTTATATAGATTAAATACTTTCTATGTTCCAGCTTCTTATATATTAGAAGAAATATATACTAACTTAGTTAAAATTTATACTGAATTAAATACTGAGATTAATACTCTTGACCAACACAATAGGGTTACAATTATTAATAATGTTGTATATTCAAAAGAAATTGCTAAAGGTAGCACGCCTTAGGAAAAAGCAGAAAGTATCAGTTAGTATACACTTTCTAATATAGATATCCAATTTAGTTTCATGGGCGGATTATTAGACGTTCTAGAAAATCTGCCTACAATTACTAATATTAGATAACCTCTATCTCTCGATAGAGTTTATATATAAAACTTCCAACTGGAGGTGAGACCCAATGGATCAAGCTTAGCTTGAACGCATATTAGATTGGCTTGTACATAACTTTGTCCAAGTCTTTCTAATATTCTCTATTTTCATCCAAATCACTCCTATAAAATGGAACCCAATTTCATCCCTTATCAAATGGATAGGTAAAAACCTAACCCATGACTTACATAATAAGATGGAGGACATAGCCGATTCGGTAGAAAGTTTATAGGAAGATATGGATGCAAATGAAAAAGACAGAATACGCTGGGAAATTTTAGATTTCGCAAACTCCTGCCGCAATGGGCGCAATCACTCACATGATGAATTCAAACATATTGTTGAACTTCATGATAAATACGAAGCGCTCTTAGAAAAGACAGGAGATAAAAACGGTGTATTCAATGCAGAATATGAATGGATTTAGGAGCTTTATAGAAAGCGCCTAGAAAAGAATGATTTTCTCAAATAATTGACATTTCTTTTAATTTATTATATAATAAATTAAAAGGAGGATGAAAAATGAATCAAAAACGTAGTAATATATTAATCCCATCACTAGAAATCTATACAGATGGGTCATGTAAGAGTCTAGCACAAGTCCGGTTTGGAGGATGGAGTTTTATAGCGCTGCGTGGTGGTGAATTTTTATACCGAGCTTCTGGTAGCGAGCAAGAGACCACGAATCAGCGCATGGAATTGGCCGCAATTCGTAATGCTTTAGTATTTGCTAGCCAGAATCGGTATCCAAGTGAAAAAGTGTATATTTATAGCGATTCTGCTTATGCAATAAATTGCTATCAAAAACAATGGTATGACAAGTGGCTTCAGAATGGATGGGTCAATTCCTGCGGGCAGCCTGTCGCAAATACTGATTTATGGCAAGATATTATACCGTATTTTGATAACTTTTGGTATTACTTTGATAAAGTAAAAGGTCATGCGGATAATTATTGGAATAACGAATGCGACAGGCTTGCTCAGACTGAAGCACAGACTTTAAAAGATAATTTTCGAGGGCTACAACATGGATAAAAGTATTTATGAAGTCGGGCGCGATGAATACGCAGGTCTTATTGGTTCAATGAAAATTGAATGTTTCGATATGGAAAAAGACTATTAGGAGAATCAAACTTTTATACGATTAAGAAGCAAGAAAACCGGAAAGCTTATTACTGAGCGTATTATAAATGATGATTCACCAGAACAATATTATATTTTTGAACTTCCTGATAATGAAGAACGTCAGGCACCAAAGAAGATACGCCAATATAAGTTAGAGACTAAAGAAGAAGTCCAAGCCTTCTTTGATATTTTAAATAAATTACAAAAGAAAGAAAATGACAGAACTATTTCCTAATATTTCAGAAAAGGTAAGAACCAATGCGGAAATAGCTTGGCGCTTGGCTCAAACTTTTCACTCCCCATTATCTATGGTTCAATTTTTAAATGACTATACCGCGGCAGCTCCTACTGAAGAAGAACAGGAGTTTTTACGGTTTTATTTTAATTTACAATTGGAGCTGTTAAAAGATGAATAAATGTATTATTATTTCTGGAAAATCTGGCCATGGAAAAGATATGCTTGCTCATTTTATGCGCGAACGGCTAGAAAAAGATGGACTACGAGTTTTAACTATTCATTATGGTGATGCGGTAAAATGGGTATTGCGCGATTTCTTCAATTGGAATGGTCAGAAGGATGAGAAAGGCCGCACCCTATTACAGCATATTGGCACAGATGTAGTAAGAGCTAAATATCCTAATTTCTGGACAACCATCGTTGCTGAATTAGTTGCAGCTTTTGAAAATGAATTTGATGTTGTACTAATTCCTGACGCGCGTTTCCCTAATGAAATTGAAATAGTAATGGATATTGTGCCTAATACAGTTTGCGCGAGAATTGAACGTAAAAATCCTGATGGCTCAGATTGGCTAAATCCAATTTTTACAAAAGAACAATTAGAACATCCAAGTGAAACTTCATTAGATAATTATGCTTTTGATTATGTAATACATAATGATGAAGGACTTGAAATGCTGCGTGATAGCGCAATTAGCTTATTAAAAGACTTACAGCTTATTAAAGAAGGAGAATAATAAATGACAAACGAAGCATGGTTCTCGCTCGGTATTCAAAAGTATTGGGCCCCGACCGCATCTACATCTAAAGAAATTCGCCAGATGAAACTAGAACAAGCCGCCGCAAGCGGACAGTATATTTGGAGTCAAAAATATGATGGCAACTTTTTGCGCGGAATTATTACGCCAGAACGTAATGCTCTTCAAACACGTGGTATTAGCACTGTAACTAAAACATATGGAGAAGTACAGGATAAAGTGCTATTCTGGGATAGTGTATGTAATGCTTTTCAGAAAGGAACAACTGTTCTACTAGGAGAGGGTTATATTCCTGGTGGAGTTGATGCTACGGTAGGCTCAGTACTTAGATGCCTCGCGCCAAAAGCACTTGCGCGACAAAAGGAGCAACCTGTTGAGTGGCGTATCTTTGATGTGCTCGCGCTAGATGGAGTAGATTTTCTAGATAAGCCAATTGAAGAACGAGTAAAATATATTGATGAAGCCGTAAGACGTATCAATAATCCTCTTGTAAAAGCCGTAAAATTCTATGAAATGGACGAGACATTCTTTGACCATGTAGCAGATATAATCGGACATGGAGGAGAAGGCGCAGTTTGTTATAAGAAAGGAGTGCTTTATACTCCCGGTAAGCGCAGTTCCGCATGGACTACGATTAAAGTGAAGCAGGAAATTACAACTGAAGTAGATGCCATTATTACTGGAGTTGTACAGGGTGAAAAAATCTATCATGGCGATGATATTGGTAATTGGCCTTATTGGGAAAACAACCGTACTGGCGAACTTTTATATGGAGAATATTTTAGCGAATACCAGCAAGGTGGTACATATCTTCCAGTAACCAAAAACTTTTATCATGGCTGGCCTGCGGCAATTCAAGTAGGCGTTTATAATAAAGAAGGAGCCATTATTCCGCTCTGTAAGGTTAGCGGCCTTACAGAAGAGTTTAAGACTAGCTTGCGCGATAATCTAAGCGAGTGGGTTGGCGTGCCAGTTACTATTACTGGGATGATGGTTTCTGAGCGGCGTGCTAATGCTGATGGTGAAGGTATTTCTATTCGTCACCCAATTCTACGTTCAATTCGTAAAGGTGACCTTGACCCAAAAGATTGCACGCTAGCAAAAATTATAGAATAAGCACGCATAAGCGTAGCTGAGGAGGACTTATGGATTTAGAAGAACTATTTGGCGAAGAAGAAAAATACGGATTTAACCCCATGACTTATCAATATTTTCATCAGCTGCTAGATAACCGCACAATTATTTTAAATGATTATGTATGCGATGAAACAGTTGAAAAGGTATACCTACCACTAAGAGAGTTTGAAATGGATAGCTCGACAGAGCCGGTAACTTTAATTTTAAATTCTGCTGGAGGTAGTGTAACAAATGGGCTCTATCTCGCCCAATATATCTCCATGTATTCTAAACCTTTAAATATTATTGTGCCAGGTATGGCCGCAAGTATGGCAGGTATTATTCTTGCTGGCGGCGGAAAAAATGAAAATGTAATTCGATATGGTTTTCCAGCCTCTTATGTATTACTCCATGATGGATATGTTGTGCTAGAAGCAAGTGAAGCTCGAACCGCAGATGATATTATGGATTTTAATAGAAGCGTAGATACAGACATTCGTGATTTTATTATTACTAATACACATATCAGCCCAGAGGTATATGATGCTCACGCTCGTAAACAGTGGTTTATTAAGGGAAATGAACTAAAACAGTTAGGACTTATAGACCATATTTATGGAGTTGATGACTAATGATTCAGCACTGGGCAGATACCTCTGCTATTTTACATCAAAATTTGGGCGAAGCACAAGTTGCTATTAGCCCTTTAACTTTATCCGAATTAGAGCATATTAAGACAAATGAGCATGAGTCATAGGAAATAAAATATAAAGCGCGCGAAGCTATTAGACAAATTATTGATAAACATTTTATCATTTCACTAGTAGATAATAAGAAAATTGATAAGTTATTAAAGAAGTATCCCTTTTTAAGTAATATTAATGACCATCGTATTCTTTTAAGTGCAGAAATAACCGCGCGCGAATAGAATAAAGATATAATCTTTATGACAAGCGATGCAACGCAATATACATTCGCATTACAAATGCCGCATCTTATGGCTGCATATACACCCGCGCAAAAACCAGACAAAGAAGAATGGTGTGGCTGGGGTAAATATTATCCAACAGAGCAAGAAATGAGTATGTTGTATACCGACCCAAAAATGAATATTCTTAAAGCTAAGACTAATGAATTTTGTAAGATATATGAAGGTACTGAATTAAAAGATATACTATTCTGGAATGGGAAAGAATATAGGAGATTAAAATATAAAGATATGCCTAATCCTTATATTCAAGAAACAATTAGCCCTAGAAATCTAGAACAAAAGATGGCATTTGATTTATTGCAAAATCCTGAGATTCGAGTCAAGCTTTTAACAAGTGCGTGGGGCAGCGGCAAAACCTTACTCGCGCTTTCATATGCACTAGAACAAGTACATAAAGGAAAATATCGTAAGTTAATCTTTGTGCGTAATAATATTATTGTTGCTGACACTAAGGATATCGGTTTTTTACCTGGTGATTTAAAAGATAAGATGTTAATATGGGGCGGCCCCTTGGCTGACCACCTTGGCGGTATGGATATGCTAGAAGAATTAATTGATGATGGAGTGATTGAAATTTTTCCTCTATCACATATTCGCGGCCGCTCTATTAGAGATGCTATTGTTATTTGTGATGAGTGTGAAAATATGAATGATAAATTAATTACACTATTAATGAGCCGTATAGAAGAAGGTAGTGAATTAATCTTCTGCGGTGATGTCGCTCAAATTGATAGTCGTAAATTTGAATCTAATAATGGAATACGCTCAATGATAACGCATCTTGCTGGAAATCCTCTATTTGGTACAGTGAAACTTATTAAATCAGAGCGTGGTGAAGTCGCTAAACTTTGCGACCTTATGATTCCACCTCAATAAATTGGCGCCTTCGGGCGCCTCTTATTTTTATATATTTGACTTTTTTTCAAATTCGTGATATAATAAAAGAAAAATGGAGGAAATCGTATGGAAAACTTTTACGACAAGCTAATTGATGAGTATTTTAAACGTCATCCAGATGCTGGACTAGCATGGTGGATGCTACCACTAAAAGAGCAGCCAGAAGGATTTAAGCAAGAAATGTATGATATTATGTGGGATTTGACACATAAGGAGGAAGCGAATGGTTAAAGAGCCTCTTGGATACTTAGGCGGCGATATTATGACATACGGTTCTAATCTAGCGCGCCAAGAAGAATATTATAAGTTTAGGGTTGCGGGCATTCCTGGAGATGTATATAGTCCCGTACAGAACAAGTCAATTAATGATAAGTCTAATATGACTGAAGAAGAGAATAATCATCTTGCGGAAAAAATCTGTGAGGCGGATATTGAACGCCTTTGGAATAGTGATTATACTGTTCTATGCCCAGAACAGAGCGCCATCGGTACTATGTGTGAGATGGGAGTTTTGTATGGATGGAAATACATGGCTGATGCTCTTATGCGTGAAGTTTGGGATTGTATTCGTACAAGTTTCCCAGATGTAAAACATTTAGATGATTTGTCAGTAAAAGAAAAGGCTGAATTATTTGATGTTTTAGAACAAAAAATTAATGAAATTTTTTATAAAAAGAATTACGCTCATTACTTTGACATTCGCACCAACCATCTGAATGAGAAGGACTGGCGTCGAAGTTTCAGCATCAATCAGATGTTATATGGTATGATTTTGTATGCTACGGAAGACCATAAGCTTCATAATTCATTTGATGAGATTTTGCCACTACTAAAAGAACAATACGGTTCTAATAAAAAGGACGAAGCCGTATCAGATTGGAGGTAATTATGAATACTACAAATAAAGCTTAGATTAACAACTCAACCACTGACACAAGTACATCTACTACTACTTCTCAATGGCAAACTTATAAGCCGTATACAACCGAATATGGTTGGGAATGCCCTCGTTGCGGCCGCATTAATGCGCCATGGGTAAGATAGTGTGATTGTTCTCCAAGTGGGTGGACTATAAGTACTACTACTACTTCTGGTGAGGAATGGTGGAAACCTTATATTAATTCAGACACTTTTAGAATTCATCCAGAATCTGACCCCATCTATACAAGCAGCAGCGTAAATTCTAGCAAAGCAAATCCTAATGTAACCGCGTGGAATTGTACTAATCCAAATAACTGCTATACGCCCCATTATACTACTGAAACAAAGGAGACTAAATAATATGCTTTATAACATTAACGACAAACTACCAGCTAAACGGCTAGTTGTTGCCGCACTTCAGCAAGTAATTGCTTGCTTCGTTGCGACAGTACTTATTCCACAGATTTGTGGTGTGCCAATCGCGCCAGCAATGCTAGGTGCTGCTCTTGGTACTCTTCTATATCAGCTAATTACTCGCGGCCAGAGCCCTATGTTTATTAGCTCTTCCGGCGCATTTGTTGCCGCGGTAATGGGCGCACTAGCGCTTGGAACTGCGCCTAACTACCTAGCTGTATTTATTGGCGGCCTAATTGTATGCGCGATTTATTTCGCGGTTGGATTGGCAATTAATCATTTTGGTACTGCTTGGATTAATAAGCTACTGCCGCCTGTTGTAATTGGTCCTATTGTAGCGGTTATCGGTCTCAATCTGGCAACATTCCTGCCAACCTACTTTCAAATTAATGGCCAGTACAGTTTAATTGGATTTGGGCTTGGAATGCTTACATTACTTATTACTGCACTAATCTCTCACTATGGAAAAGGCTTTATTAAGAATCTACCTTTCCTAGTAGCAATTTTAATTGTATACGCTTTTGCCGCAATACTAACAGTATGCGGAGTTCCAATTATTGATTTTAGTGTATTTAATGGAGTAAAACTATTTCAACTACCCGACTTTGCTTTCCTACATTTTGGTAATTGGGATTGGAGCTATCTACCGCAGATTTTACTATTGTTCTTGCCCCTAAGTCTAGTAACTATTTCTGAACACCTGTCAGACCACAAGGCTTTAAGCGCGGTTATTGGAACTGATTTAACGCAGAAACCCGGCCTCGGATATACACTAATGGGTGACGGTGCTGCGACAGCTTTAGGAACTCTTATTGGTGCTATGCCTAACACATCATATGGCGAGAGCGTAGGAACTACTGGTTTTAGTAAGATTTGTTCCAAGTATGTTATTACTCTCGCCGCAATTATTATGGGTATTGCCGCATTCATTGGTCCATTACAGGCTTTCCTTGTAAGTATTCCCAGCGCCATTTTTGGCGGGTGCGCGGCCATTCTCTACGGATACATTACTTTAAGCGGTATTCGTACTATTAAGGATAGTAATATTGATTTAAATAATAACAAAAATGTTACTATTATCGCGGCTGTTCTTACACTAGGAGTAAGCGGCGCAGTTTGCAACTTTGGAGTTGTAAGTATTGGTACTACTGCACTTGCTATGCTGGTGGGCATTGTATTGAATCTTATTCTAAAGGAGAAAAATAATGTCTGATTATGAACGAGGGCAACAAGACCTAGCCCAAGAAATCTATAATATAATTTTTAATCGAGAAAACTACGCATGGCAATTAATTCATAGGACTGATAACGAAATCACTCATCACTTTAATGATATATTAATGAAAATATATGATTTATTAAAAAATAAAATAAAGCCAATGCGTGGTCTTCGCGCAAAAGTATCATTCATTGATGATTATTGCGATATCCCGCCAGAAATGATTACTAAATTAACTAAATAAGATTAGAGGAGTTCAATTTTGAACTTCTCTTATTTGACTTTTCCTAAATTTATGTTATAATTATTATAGAAAAAGAGAAAGGAAGTAAGAAAATGGTACGCGGAATTGCTATTGAGGATAATGCTAAAAGTGGTATGACCCCGTGTAAAGGAAAAACTGGTATGATTGATTATTCTTTTACTCACAAAACTGGTAATGTTATGTTTTATCCAGATGACGGTATTCCTTATCGTTGTGTTCTGAAAAAAGAATATGTAAAGAAGGGAGATGATTAAAATCGGTCTTGATGTAAACATATATCGCGCGCGTACTAAGAAAGTATTTAGAGCATTAAATTGGTATGACTCTAAGGCTGTTAAAGAAGTCTACTATGCTAGAAAATTTTGGACTCTTATTGAGCAGGCATCATTTATTGATGTAAATAGAGACTGCGGCGATTTTATTAGGCTTTCGCACGAAAACGTAGAGGAACTTCTTCAGATTGCCGCTCATAACGCAGACTATTTTGATGGGTTTCAAAGTGTACCATCCCTTTGTGAAATTCTTCGGAATTTTGATGATGATGAAGAAAATGGGTACCACTATTATATGGAGTTTGAATATTAAAGGAAAAAATTGTTAAGAACGGAAAGAATTGCTATAATTTAATTGTAATGATATTACTTATCTAATGAAGGTAAGTAATATTTTTATGGAGGTGAGTTGTGATTTTATGACACAGTTGCTAAATGACATACCTAATTTTTTACATGAATTTCGTAAATGGTACGAAAATCGGAATATTCGACAAGAAGATATTGCAGAGCAATTAGGAATAACAAGATGGCATTTAAGTAAAGTGTTGAACCAACGTACTATGCCATCATTAAAACTATTAAGCGCAATGGAAGAGGTTATGCAGAATGACAGATAAACTTTATATTATTTATATGCCGCGAGTAGCAGCCGCATTAAGAGAATTAGGATTTAAGATTATAAAAGTATCTCCCAATATAAAGAAACCACAATATGATGTATATTGGTTTGAAGATACTCCTGAACTCCGCGCGGCAATCCCTACAGCTACAAAAATGGCTAAGCGGTAATTCAGGAGGTATTCAGGTTATGGCAGCAGAAAAGAAGGCGCTCGCATTATTGAGCGATGTAGATAAATCTACTTATAATGAAAAGAACTTATTTTATCAAATCGCGCCCGAAATGTTTGAGAAAATCAACCAAAAAATTGACAACAAAAGCGGCGCACAAAAAACTTTACTACTTTATTTAATTTTTCAGCGGCAAAATGGCGATTTCCATCCAGCAGAAGCAACTATTTTAAAAGCGTGTAATTTTGACCATAAGCGATATAATACAGCGCGCGATGCGCTTATTGAGCGAGGTTTTTTAGAATATGAACCTTATAAATATCTTAAGATTATATATAAAAAAATTATGGAATAATGTATGTTTTGAGAACACACCTGTGTCTTCACGACACACTTCATCAATGTATGTTTTGAAGACACAGGTATGTCGTGAAAACACACCTGATGTGTGTCCTCAAATCCGGAATGTGTGTTGTGAGAACACTCTTCATCTGTGTCGTGAGAACATACATAATATAATAAAACATAATAAAATTAACATAATAAAAATAAAATAAATGCGCCGGGTTGGCGCTATCGCGCCAAGGCGCAAGGAGAAATAATATGAGTGAGTTTCTTACAAACGAACAACTTCAAATATTTTTGCACAATCAAGAGTACATTACCGAAACTTTACGTAATCGTTTATTCAAACTAACGGGTTGTAAAGACTTTGGAAATTTGGATGGTATGAATGGCGCATGTGTAGAGTGTTCTGTGGAAAATAAATCACTATTCGACAAGTGCTGGAATTTTAAGTTTAATAATTGACATTATCTCAAATTTATAGTATAATATACTTATGAAAGGGGAGATGAAAATGTGTAACTATTGCCGCAAGTTTACTCAATCCGCATACAAATTGCGCGAAGGGTATGATGTTAATGTTGGCTATGAAGGCGAAGCTTTTATTGACTTCTTTAATAATTTAACTATTCATCTTGAACGTCCTTATTCCTCGGTTGAAGCCAGTATTCTAATCAAGTATTGCCCCTGGTGCGGCGGCGAATTAAAAGATAATAATTCTTGTAAGAAAGAGGAAGTAGAATGACTTTAGATGATATTATCAAAGGACTAGCATACTGTCAGGAGACAAACGGTGTTCCTAGCCCTAAATGTTTAGGTTGTCCCCTCTGGAATTGTTATAATTGCACATACGTACTTCGCGCTTGGGCTATAAATGCTCTTAACAGTATGAAGAAGCCGAAAGAGGAAAATATAATGAAGTTTGACAAAGAAGAATTACCTATAAATAGATTGATTTCTGCCTGGTGTATATTCAGCGAAAGCAATCCATATCAGATTTGCGAAGGAAAAGAATTTCAGGCTATGAAAGACCCTGATTACTGCATGGGGCAGATGCTTAGCGATACTATTACGGAATTAAAATATAGGCGCCCAATGCCGCCTATATGGGATAATGAAAGGGCTTGCTGCTGGCAATGCGGGAAGAAGCTTCCAAAGAAAAAGGGAATAAAGTATTGTGCATACTGCGGACAGGCGGTGGAGATAGATGCTTTGGACTAAAATAACAAGAGAGATGGAAGACTGGACTCTTAAGCAGTTTGTAGATGAAGTGCTTAAAGAATCAGGAGACAGGTTTTACGGATATATAGAGATTGAAAATTACGGTGGCATCATGTATGCTAATGGTAAATTGATTATTGGTTATTCAGCGCGAGTAAATAAACTACTTGATTATAAGGTAATAGAAATATTTACCTCAAAAGACGCTTTGGATTTAGAGCGACAGGATTTTGATGTGCATATAGCAGTACCTGATTCATATAATGATATTAATGAATGGTGAAAAAAATGAAAGAAATGATTGCAAGAGTTGGTGACGTACTAAAACAAGATGGTATTGAATCTATATGTCTTACAGGTGAAGAACTTGTCCGATGCAAGTATTGCAAGCTTAGACAAAATACGACCGCGACAATTAGTAATGGACAGGTTGGCTTTTGGTGTGAGACAACGAAGGCATACAGGCCAGATGACTGGTACTGCGCGGATGGAGAAAGGCGGTAAATGTGAAATATGATGAAAGTGATTGATGTTATTAATCGGATTGATGATATATACAAATGCGCTCATTTATTGAGTGACTTGAAAAATAGAAGACTTATGGATCAGAATCAGATAAATGCGCTTGTAGATGATGTCGCGGAACATCTGGATTGCTATATTGAGTTACTCCAAAACAAGCAGGTGAAATGGAATGACTGATCGAGAGAAGATTATCAAAGGAGTGGAGTGCTGTTCAAAAGGCTGTCGGTACGATTGTCAGTATTTTACAGGAACATTGAATTTTGAATGTGTAAATAATTTAATGTCGGATACTCTTACCATGCTGAAAGAGCAGGAAGAGCAAATAAAAAACCGTGATAAGTCACTTGAAAAAGCACGAAAAGAAATCGAATGGCTTCGGAGAATGCAGGAACCCGCGCTGCTTGAAAACCAGCACAAACCTTATGGTAACTTCCTTAATGCAAATGCTCCTTGGATTAGCAGATGTCCAAAATGCGGGAAGAAGGTCGAAGGCAAGCAAACAAGATATTGTAAATACTGCGGGAGGGCTGTGAAATGGAAATGAAAGAAGTATTACATGGACTTGAAAACGAAATTTCAAGGGCAGAACAATATGACACTGAATGGAATGATTGCGTTCCGGTGTGGATACTTCGTGGCGCATATGAATTGTTAAAAGAACAGGAACCTATTGAGCCAATCTCTTACATGGATGGAGTTGTACAGAGATTTACCTGTAGGAAATGCGGAAGGCATCTTTTATATGCGAGATGGGGACGTTATGATTTTTGTCCGTACTGTGGGCAAGGAGTGAAGTGGGATGCGTGAACTAATTTATCGTGATGATTGTGACCTTAATGCGCCGTCTCTCGGCCGCGATGAAATGCTTTGGGATTTGATTTATGAAATGCATATGCCAGATAGTGATGAAATGTTTAACTTTGCGTGCGCTGTAATGGATAAGGCGCAGGCAGTTATTGATTCTGCGCCAACCGTTACTACAGATGAAGTAATGGCATATAAATGTCCAGAATGTCATGCTGTTAGTATTGTATATTTCGATGATGAGTATTGCCCAAACTGCGACATAAGGAGAAAGTAATGGAAATTTTGGAATTTCATGTAATAGAAACAGTACCTTGGTATGTTTATGTATGTCTTCTTGGAGTAGGATTTTTTGCTTTAGGTGGCGTACTTTGTCTTAATGATGATTGTCCAGTATTGGGTGCCTTCCTTGGACTTGGTGCTGTGATTTGTATCATAGTTCTTGTATTAAATCCATGGGTTGTACCCACTGATCAAATGTCATATACAGTAGAAATTACTGATAGCGCTAAATATCAAGAACTTATCCAAAAAGGCTATACATTTTCGCGCGTATATGAAAATCGCGAAATATATATTATTAAAGGAGATGAGCTTACATGCGAGTAATCGCTCGGCCGCTCGGTACTGGAAAGACTAAGGAACTTATGGACGCCGCGGTAGAAGCAGATGGTATGATTCTTACTACAAACAAACGCGCCCTAAAGGTAAAAGCAGAGTCATATGGTTTTGATTCTCTAGAAATTATTGACCTTTGTGACCTGTATGAAAATAACTATGATGATACAAAGCCGTTATTTGTTCATAAGCTAGAAGATGTAATGGAAGAGTATCTTAAAATGGAATTTGGCCTAACTCTTAATGGATTTAGTGTGAGAATGGAGAAATAATAATGTTTAATGTATATGATACAGACACTGATAGGTTTTCTAAAATTTATGATGAGGAAGAACTTGTCGCTGCGGTAAAAGATAGTATTAATTATTATGAAACAGCAGCAAAAAGATATAAAAAGCTATATGAAGAATGGAAAAAGAACGGCATGGAACTTGCTAATACTGAATTGATTGATCAAATTCAAGCTTTAACAGAACAACTTCATCTTTCTTATGGGTTTTTTAGTTCTCAAAAGGAAAAAGATAGATACAACTTATTTGTACTAAAGCATATGCACAATCGCCTAGAGTCGAAAGCCAATGGCGGCAAAGCCCCTTATCTTATTCCTACTGGAACTGGAGTTGGTACTATCTTAAAAGTTATATGTCCGATTTGCGGCGAATCCGAGGACATTACTGATACGGAGGTTTGGTAATGTACAATTATAGAGAAGCAATGGTTAAAGACATTAAGAATTATATAATTGATAATTATATGGAACCCGAGCCCGATATGACCAGAGACGAATATATTGAAAAGTTGGAAGATGAGCTTTGGGACGTAGATGAGGTTACGGGTAATGGTGGCTTCTATTACGGAACAGAGGAAGAATGTGCCAGTTACGTGGGCTATGGACTTCCAGAATTAGTAGAAGCTATCGAAGAATGGGGATATGACTTTACAAAAGATATGAAAGAAGAATTTCATCGCGCACCCGCGCGCTATATTGATTGTCTTATTAGAACCCATCTGTTATATGAATGTGTAGAAGTGGCAGTGGATCAACTCTTCGAATCTGAAACTTAATTAAGTTAGGAGGAATAATATGTTTTACATTGCTGGCCCATGTGATTCCACTAATCGTACCTTTATGGTTCAGGTTGCTAAATATTTGCGCGAAAATGGCGCAGAAGTTTATTGCCCTTGGGAACTGAAAATTGAAAATGCATGGGATTTCAGCCAAGAGGATTGGGCCAAACAAGTTTTTATTGCTGATGTGGCCGCAATTGAATCCTGTGAAGCAGTGATTATGATTAGTATCGGTAGAAATTCAACCGCAGGGACAAATTGGGAACAGGGCTATGCTTTCGCTAAGGGGATTCCAGTTCATGTAATTCAAGTAACCAATGAACCCACTTCTCTTATGACATATTGGGGTAGTACTAGCTTCATCAATTCCGATAAAAATTACGGTGGTCTTAAGGGCGAACTTAGATGGATTCTAGAGCATCCTTGTGAAAATAGCCATGATAGGTGCAGGACGGTGCTGACATGACAGTAAAGCAACTAATCGAAGAATTACAAAAATGGCCGCAAGATATGCCAGTTGCAACCATGCAAGATATTGGCCCTGCCGCGGCTTTAGACCCTCATTGGATTAAGGTGTCTAAGAAAACTTGGGTACAAGAAAACTGGCCTTATGATAAACCAGATTTTGATTATATAGATTTGGAGTAATAATATGGAAGAAGGATATATTGGACAATTTCGCGGCATCCCGGTAATTGTTAAGCCTAATGCTGAAATTACAGAGATTATTCTACCAGAAAGTTTAGCAGCTTATATTTTACAGCTACAAGATGATAAAATAAAATATTTGCAGAAAGAATTAGATCAATTTTTCCTAACTGGTCGCACGAGCAGGAGTCAATTAAATAATTGACTTCTTTTTTAATTTATGATATAATATATTGTAAGAAAGAGAGAGGTGAGAGAATGGCAGAAACCTATGATGTAAATTCGATACAAAGCCTGTCCTTCCGAGAAGGAGTTCGTACGCGAATTCAGATGTATTTGGGTTCAGATGATATTGAAGGAACATATCAGGCGCTTAAAGAGATTATCAATAATAGTACCGATGAAGCACTTGCGGGATATGGCAAGCGAATTGAAATTACATTAGAGTCAAAAACTAACACTATTAGTGTGCGTGACTATGGACGCGGTGTCCCATTTGGTATTCGAGAGAACGGTGAAAATGTGCTTGTATCTATTTTTACCAAAAGCCATACGGGTGGTAAGTTCTCCCACGATGTATATAAAAATGCATCGGGTTTAAACGGAATTGGCGGTTCATGCGTTTGTCTATCATCAAAAACTTTTGTTGTACAGAGTTTCCGAGATGGGAAAAATGCTACTGCTTCTTTTGAAAAAGGTATTCTAAAATATTATACTGAGGGTAAAAGTAAAAATCCAGACGGAACAAGAATTGATTTTAGCCCTGATCCTGAAGTATTTTCAAATGGCCCAATTGGATATGAGTTTTCGCGCATTTGTCAAGACATTCAAGATATTTCATATCTCTATCCAGGAATTGAATTTGTCATCTCTGATGGAAATGAAACAAAGACTTACTGCGCGAAAAATGGTATTATAGATTTCGTAAAGAAAAATGTACAAAAACCGTTACAAAAAAGCATTATTACTGGCTCAGCCACTGATGGAACAGATAGTCTAGAAATTGCTTTTCAGTGGGGCACTAAGCGCGAAACCGCGTATGTATTTGTAAATGGTCTTAGATGCCCAGAAGGTGGTAGCCCAATTACGGGCGCAAGAGGTGCAATAACCAAGACGTTCAATACACTTGCGAATGCCTCCTTTGATGGCGAATATATTCGTAAGAACTTGTTTTATGTAATCAATTGTAAGGTAGAAAATCCTTCTTTTGCGAATCAGACCAAGTCTAAAATTAATAATGCTTCGCTCCGAACTTTGGCTTCAACCGCATTCTCTAATGCGCTTAAAGATATGGCAGCCCAACATTCAAATGAGTTTAGCGCGATTGTAGAGATGCTTACTAAGATTGAGAAGGCCGAAGCCGCAGCTACTCGCGCGCGAGAAGCAGTCCTTAATATGGAAAAGAAGGAAACCGAACAGCGTAAGCGTAAGGTTACTTCTTCTGATAAGTTCAAAGATTGCGAAAAGCACGGCCAAGATTCGATGCTTATTATTTGTGAAGGTAATTCCGCATTGGGCGGCTTAATGCCTGCACGCGATGTAAAAACAGAAGCGCTATATGCAGTGCGCGGTAAGGTTAAAAATCTGATGAAGCATCCACTTGATGAGTGTCTGGAAAATCAGGAAGTATCTGATATCATTATGGCGCTTGGATGCGGTATTCAAGACAGATATAATGGTAAGAAACTTAATTATGGAAAAGTCGCGATTGCAACAGATGCTGATGTAGACGGATATTCAATCATGTGCTTAATTGCAACTCTTTTCTATGTTCTAATGCCGAAGTTTATTGAAGAAGGACGGCTTGGATGGCTGCGTGCGCCATTGTATCGTTTAAGTAAAGGAAAACAGCATGTTTATGCTTATGATGAAAATGAACTCGCTGAATTAAGAAAAACCAGGTCTGGATGGGAACAGAACCGTTTTAAAGGGCTGGGGGAATGTACATCAGAGGATATGGAAGGTTCAATGCTTCATCCAACAGATCGACGTCTAGAAATTCTAACAATAAGTGATGCCGAAGCCGCGGCTGAGTCACTACAAATGTTGATGGGTACGGAAGTTGAGGGACGCCGAGACTTCTTGTTTGAGAACGTGGATTTTAGTATTTTGAATGGTTGAGGAATAATATGGCGGCAATTTGTGGTATTTATAAAATTACAGAAAAGGCGACTGGATTATCATATATAGGGCAGTCAAAAGATATTTTTCGTAGATTAACTGAACATACAAATAGTGATATTAATGAATGGCATAAAAAGTTAAATGAGCATCCAGAAGATTTCACATTTGAAATTTTAGAAACTTGTTCATCACAATTATTAGATGAACGTGAAAAGTATTATATTCAAATGTATAATACATATAATAATGGTTTCAATTTAACTCCCGGTAATGCGAATATATATTCTAAATTTATAAATCGCGCTATACTTGCTGATGAAGAGATAGAAAAATATTCTAAAATATTTGCTCACAAATCTATTATAAATGTTATAAATGAACTTTTTTCAAAATATGATTCATCGTCACTTAATTTTGATAATATTAAATTATTTAGAGATTTATTATTGATTAATGATTTTGATTTTCTTAATAAGGAAAATATAGACTTAGATTTAACAGAAATACATGGTTTTACAGTAAAAGTATATCAAAGGGATGATACAGATTCACGTGCTTGGACGCCAACAGATATATGTTTTTTAATTCTTGAAGATGAAATTTATGAGCCTGACTATGTTATTAATTATGGAATTACATCGTCAGAAGTTTATACAAAGCCTGGTACACATTGGCATATAATAAAAAAAGATAATGGTGGAAGATATAGATATTTTGGGACTTGTTACTTAAACAAGTCAAGCTGTTTAGAGCATGGATATCATTATTAATAAATAATTTATAATTTGTTAAATAACCGAGGTGTGTTATGGCAGTTTGCGGAATTTATAAAATTACTAATATAATTAATCATAAATGTTATATTGGTCAATCTACGGATATTTTTCGTAGATGGCGAGAACATGTGAGTTGTCAATATAAAGATATAGACTGGCATACTACTATGCAAAACTCGCCGGAAAATTACAGTTTTGAAATTATTACTCAATGCGCTAAAGAGGATTTAGATGATCTTGAAAGCTATTATATTCATTTGTATAATAGCGTTAATAACGGATACAATAAACATCCACAACATAGTAGTATTTTTGATACTTCCTTATCAAAGAGCCCTGATATTAAAGAAACACAAGAAATACAAACTACTCAAAAAATGATAGAACCTTTTATAAAAACTATAAAAGATAAAAAAGATTTTCCGTATTCTATGTTAGATTTAACTAAATATATTAAAGCTACGCCACAAGCTATATACCCATATATGAAAAAGCATAAAGATTTTTTTGAAAGTAATTCAATTAGAATTCATCAAAAAAAATGGTATAGTCAAGAAGCTTTTAATTGTTTACTTGCTTATTATGGGCCAAGAGACAATTAAAATAATTCTTATGAAATTTGAGATTATAATAAAATTACAATAAATAATATTATAGATAATACATATTCTATTAATTGACAATCTTTAAAATTTATGTTATAATAAATAAAAAGAAAGGGAAAGAAGAAAATGGGTGTATTAGATGTAGTACAGATAGTGCTAATAATTCTTAAACTAACTAATCTTATTACCTGGTCTTGGTGGGTTGTACTTATTCCATTGTGGATTATACTTATTTTGCTAATCTATCTAATATGTAAAGATTATTAAAGGAGTGAGAAGATGATTAAAAATGTAGACTTTCAGCACACCATCGAGGATGCATTTCTAAAGTATGGCGCATCAATCGCGCAGGAGAGGTCTTTACCTGATGTAAGAGATATGCTGAAAATTGGTTTGCGGCAAGGTCTATATGCACAGTTCACCAACAAGCTCACTCACAAAGATAAGTTCCAAAAGGCGCAAAAGAGTGTTGCCGCGGCAATGTCTCAGTCATATGTCCACGGCGATGTAGCAATGTATGATGCACTCATACGCGCGGCTCGGCCTTGGTCAAGCCGCTATCCCCTTGAAGATGTTCAAGGCAGTTATGGAAACCCCTCATCTCCTGATAGTCATGCGGCCGCCCGCTATGTTGAAATGAAGGCGGGCGAAGTCGCAGACTTTATGTTCGATGGCCTTAAGAAAAATGCTGTTACAGAATGGTATGACAATTATGATAGCACTGAGAAAATTCCATCCGTATTTCCCTCAATTGGATATTGGAATATTGTAAATGGTTGTCAAGGTATTGCAGTTGCAATGGCAACTTCCGTGCCGCAGTTCAATCTCCGGGAGGTTAATAATGCGCTTATTAAAATTATTCGGGAACCTTCTGTGGCGTACGATGAGATATATTGCGCTCCGGATTTTGCTACGGGTGGTACTATTACTAATGCCGCGGAAGTCAAAGAAAGTTTAAGAATCGGTAAGGGTAAATCTATTCGTCTGCGCGCGAATATTAAGTTTATTCCAAAGGAAAATATGCTTCAAGCTACTGAGCTTCCATACGGTGTATTTACAAATACTGTAATGGACCAGCTTGCTGCTCTTGTAAATGATAATCCAGAATATGGTGTAGATAGAGTTATAGACCATACAAAAAAGGAAGCAGATATTCGTATTTATCTCTCCAAAGGCCAAAATCCTGATAAAATGATTGCTAAACTTTATCATGATACATCATTGGAAAATCATTATTCAATCAATATGATTCTTCTAGACCAAGGAAGATTTCCAAAAGTATTTGGTTGGCGCGAAGCGTGTGATGCGTATATTGCTCACATTAGAGCATGTAAGCGCAATATGATTCAATTTGATTTGGATAAGGCGCTCGCGCGCGAAAATATTCTAAATGGATTGTTAATTGCGCTAGCAGATATCGACAATGTGGTTGCTATTATTAAAAATAGTGATAGTCCAACAGATGCCAAGAAAGCATTGATAGCTAAGTATCATTTCAATGAACCGCAGGTAGATGCGATTCTAGATATGAAGCTGTCGCGCCTGTGCCGACTTGACGGCGTGAAAATAAATGAAGAGCTGGCAGAAATTACTAAATTCATTGGGTCATGTAATCACTTATTATCTGAACCTACCGCTTTGGATGAAAAATTGATTGAAATACTAAATCTAGTATCCCAAAAATTTGGTGATGCCCGCAGAACCAAAGTTGAGAATATTTTGGGTGATGAAGAAGAACCAGAAGAAATTCAGGAAGAGGATGTAATCGTTCTTAAAAATGGGAATTCTATTAAGGTTGTTAAGAAGGATGTAAGTAGAGGAAAGCGCGGAGAAGTGCTATATACAACTAATCTCGGCTCCTTGATTCTATTTACCTCTAGCGGGAAAATGTATAGTGAATCGCTTAGCAAAATTAAGTATGATAAGGATATAAAGCTTACAGATATATTCCCCATTGGCACCGAAAAGCCGCTGCTTCTAATTGATGCTCGCACTTTTAATGCCTTTCAGTCAGTTACTTGCGTAACTAAGCATGGCTTCATTAAGAAAAGCCATATTGCTGAATATCTTACTCGCGCGAAAAAAGGAACCGCCGCGATTAAGTTAGAAGAAGGTGATTCTATAGTATCGGTAATCCTAAGTAGCGATGATGATGACAGAGTAGTAGTAATTAGTAATAATGATTATTATAATTGCTATCCGCTCTCTGATATAGGTTATACGGGACGACTCACAAAAGGCGTAAAGGCTATTAAATTAGATAAAGATGGATTTGTCAAAGAAGCAAAATGGGTAGGAGATTCTGAATATAAAAATACCGGACGCGCGGTCAAAGGAGTAAAAAATGCATAAGAAGTATATTGAACTATTTAAAGAGTTAGCTCGGGCAACAGAAGTTGCCGCTGAGCAGGTAATGGAATATAATAAGGCAAAGAATGATGAGAAAGGTTATGAAACCGCTCAAACCATGAGAACTGATTATTCTGCTTTATATGATAAGCTTAGGGCAGAAGATTTTGATGGGACTCTAACTAAAGCAGATTATGCTAAATTACTTGTTGGATGTTATGTAACAGTGGGTAATCTGCAAGATAGAGTTCAAATGCTTCAGAAAGCAATAACTGGTTATCAGACTGATTTAGTACCAAAGCTAGATAAGGTTATCGCTGCTGAAAGTGATGAAAGCGCGCAAGCTATTGCAGAAGAACAGTTTCAAATTTCAGATGAAAAGTAATATTTGACTTTTCATGAAAATTATATTATAATAATTATGTAAGATGAGAAGCAGAGGAAGTCATGAACCACTGAGACAATGTGCTCCACCACAAGTCATCTTATAATTAATCCGTGGAGGGATGAATGATGGGATATATTTATAAAATTACTAATCAACTTAACTAGAAATCTTATATAGGTTAGACGATACAGCCTATAGAAGTTAGATGGCAAGCACATATTTATTCAGCATATCGTGAAGATGACAATCGCTTTTATTTCTAGAAAGCTTTATCAAAAGATGGAATAGAAAATTTTAAATTTGAAATTATAGAAGAAGTCCCTAATAATTAGTTAAATGAAAGAGAATAGTATTGGATTAAACTATATCATACATATAGATATGATCCATTTGGTAATGAAAGTTATAATTTAACTTGGGGCGGAGAAGGAAATTATAAATTTGAACCTGAAGTTTTGTTAAAAGCTTTTTATGAAAATAATTAGCATTTGGGTAATACTTGTAAAGCTATAGGATGTAGCGAACCTACTTTAATTAAGGTTTTAAAAGAAAATAAATTACATGGATTAGGAAATCAACGGCCGATATATCAAATATCAATAGAAACAGGAAAAATTATAAAAGAATATACTTCCTGTGCCGAAGCTATTAATGAATTAAATATTGCTAATAATACATTATGGTGCGCTTTAAATGGATAGCGTAAAACAGCCGCAGGATATGCATGGTCATATGTTGATAATTATAATTTATTTAATTTAGATGACCATAAACACAAAAAATCACGAAAGGTACGATGTATAGACACTGGAATGATTTTTGATTCATTAACTTCCGCGGCAAAATGGGTATCAAAACAATTAGGAGATAACGATTATAAAAATCGTACTGCTAATATTAGTACAGCTTGTAAAAATAAGACAAGAAAAGCTTATAATTACTATTGGGAATATGCAGATTAAATCTGTATATAATATAAAATAATAATAAATATATAATGTAAGGAGAGAAAAAACTATGGCAACCGTGAACAGCGAAAAAACGCTCAATTACATGAAGGAACATTATGGTGAGGAACTAACAAAGAAAGAAATTGCAGACGCTCTAGGTATTCCGTTTGCTTCTGTTACTGGCGCGATAAATGCTCTAATTAGGAAAAACCGTGCTGTCACTACTCGTGAAGAGATTGTTGAAGACGCGCCCGCGACCGAGACTCGTAAGGCTAAGACTCATAAGGTACTATATCATACCCTAACTGAAGCGGGCCTAGCTTATGATCCAGTTGCCGAAGAGGCCGAAAAGAAAGCGGCAAATGAAGCTAAGAAGGCTGCTCGCGCCGCAGAACGTGCCGCAAAGAAAGCCGCAAAGGAAGCCGGAGAAGTAGAAGGTTTTTAATTTGACAAAAATAAAAATTTAATGTATAATAAAAGAAAAAAGGAGAAATAGAAATGAAAGATATTAATGTATAGGCAATGAACAAAATGAACCTAGTTGGTAAGCTAATGAATGTAGATTTTGGCGAGGGTAAGATGTCTGACGGGCGTGAATATAAGCGCGCGACAGTTACTATCCGTGTAACTCAGCCAGTTGATGGTAAGGAAGAAACCAGTGAGATTCCAGTAGGTTTCTTTGCTTCTCCATATACAAGTACTGGTAAGCCCAATCCTGCGTATAAGTCTCTAGTTGATCTAAAGGAGCTAAAAACCGCGCAGAATGTCGGAGTTGATGCCGCAGATCAGGTGCGTATCACCAGTGCGACTCTATCCGAGAATAACTTCGTATCTCGTAATGGCAATCTAATCAATGGTTTCCAGATTCGTGGTTCTTTTATCAATGCCGCGAAGTTGATGGATGCGGCGACCTTTAATACCGAAATTTATATTATGCGTATGAACGATGAAGTTGACCGCGAAGGAGAACCCACTGGACGTCTAGTGATTACTGGCGGTATTGTTCAGTATGGTGGACGTTTGGATGTTCTTAACTTTATTGTTGAGGCTCCAGATAAGGTTGAATTTGTTACTCGTAATTGGTCAGAGAATACCACTCAGCGTGTTGTTGGCCGTGTGCGTGTAACTTCTCATGAAGTAGAAGCTTCTAGTGAGTCTAGTGGATGGGGAGAAGAAATCCCAGATACTACTACGACTTTCGTTCGTGAGCTAATTATCACCGGTGGTGATGATGGCCCCAAGGATGAGGAATTTAGTTACGATCCGACTGATATTAAGAAAGCCTTTAATGTTCGTAAGGCGATGATTGAACAGCTACAGATTGATGCTCGTTCTAAGGCAAAGAATCAGGGTAGCAGTGGTCATACCGATGCGAAAAAGTATGAATGGGAGTAAGGCGCAAGCCTTACTTTCCTTTCTTACTAAAAAAGGAGTGAATTAAATGGCTGATATTGATATTTTTAGTTTGGAACCTTCTAAGATTAGTCGAGATCTTAAAGGTAAGTTTTTGCTCATATATGGGCAACCAAAAACCGGAAAGTCTACATTTGGTAGTCAGCTACCACGTTCCCTTTTCCTAAATTTTGAACAGGGAACTAATGCTCTAGCAGGTATTCGCGCGGTTCCTATTCTGCGCTGGACAGATGCTAAGAAAGTTCTTACACAGTTACGTAAACCGCAAGCCAAGGAAATGTATGATAGCATTGTAGTTGATACTGCATCTATTGCTTGGCAGCTATGTGAAAAATATATTTGTCAGAGAGAGAATGTTGATAGTATTCGCGATGTGCCCTGGGGCCAAGGTTGGAATATGCTAAAAACTGAGTTCTCTGAATTCTGGCGTGAAATTACGCTACTTGGGTTTGGTATTTTATTTATTGCACATAGTAAGGATAAGCCAACCGAAATGCGCGATGAGGATGGTAATGAAATTACCGCAGTTGCGCCAGACCTGCCTAATCAGGCATATACTATTATTAATTCGATTGTAGATATTATTGGATATTTACAGGTACAGATGAATCCTGATGGAACTTCGGAACGATTCTTATATACTCGTTCTACGCCTTCTATATTCGCTGGTAGCCGTTATCAATATCTGAAGCCAAAGATTAAGTTTGGTTATCAGGAACTTGTGGATGCAATTGGTGATGCTATTGATATGGCAGTTGAGAAAGATGGCGCGCAGGTTACTGATCACACTGAGTTCGCTCAGATTAAAGATAGACCTTTTAACGAGGTCATGGCTGAAGCTAAGGAAATCTGGATTAAGTATCTAGAACTTGGCGGCGAAGAGAATAAAGATCAGCACCTGATGATTATGAAGGATATTATTAAGAAGGTGTTTGGTTCTGAGGACTTTAAGATAAGTCAAGCAGTGCCTTCTCAGAGCAGTCTAGTTGAATATTTTATTGATGAAGTAAAGCAACTTATGTAAATAAGATTGGAGACTTTAACTGACCCAACGCCAGAGAATAGTCCAGCATTAGATGATGACGACGTGTTTAAAAAGTATAAGAAAGGGAACAGAAATGAACCGGAAAGACAGAGATAAATTACTTCTTCGTATTGGTGATGCGCGACTTGCAATTAATATTAAAGAGAACTTAACACCGATGGATCGTGAGATTGACAATGTATTGAAAGATTGCGCCACTATATTACAGAATTTGGAAATTTATACTTTGGAGAAATGAAATAGAATGACAAACAGAGAACGCTTTAAAGATGTATTTGGTATAGACGGTTCAATCGTTGCCAAAGTCCTGCCTAAAGACGATGTCTTTTTGGGTTCATGCGGTTATGTTGGGTGCAATGAAGAATGCTGTTGCTCTAGAATTTATCCACGTTGTCCTAAATGGTGGGATGATGAATTTGACGATCAGTATAATAAAATGAATGAATGGACATACGTAAGAACAGCAGAAACCATTATTGGCATGAACTTTGAAACCGGCGAACTTAAGAAATTTAAGGTATTCTGTTGCCCTAAATGTGGAAAAGAAATAACAGATTGGGTGCTTGCTAATACTGAAGTAAATTATTGTAGCAGATGCGGAAATCGAAATTACAAACCTGATTGTATAAAAAGCAGAAAGGAAAAATAAAATGAATAATTATGTTATTGACCCTCAGGTATTTTACTGGATTAATACAATAGATAATTTTAAAGAGTTTTGCAAAACAGCAAGTGCGCTTTTATTCGTTGGATTTGTAATTGCACTTGTTGCATACTTTTACAATCGGTATACAGTTTCCCTCTATACTGAAGATACAAACGAGTATAAAAGCTATAAAAAAGCAATGGATATGGCTACAGCTATTTGTATTAACTGTGGAGTAATTGTGATTTCGCTCGTATTCGCCTGGATATTTCTTCCAAGTAAAGAAACCAGTATTCAGATGCTTGTGGCTAAAACTGCAACCTTTGAGAATTTCGATTGGACCGCGGCACAGATTAAAGAAATGATTGACTATATTATAACAGCAATTAAGACAATTTAAATGAAGAATAAATAGAATTAATTATAAGGACAATACTTTGGTGTTGTCCTATTTTTATTTGACTTTTTCTTAAAATTATGTTATACTTATATAAAGAATAAGTATTGGAGTGATTAAATGCAGTTATCTCGTAAATGTGCCGGTTGTGGTGAATCGTTTAGAAAAACAGAAATGGTAGAATATTTTTCTCAAACTGGGAAAACTTCACATTGGTATTGTCCAAAGTGTTTGGAAGAGAAACAGGCGCGAGAAAGATTTTCAAATAAAGTCTGCCAATTATTTGGAATTAAGGCACCAGGGCCAGTAATTTGGACTCAACGAAAGCGGCTTCAAACTACATATGGATATACCGATGATTCAATTATAGATTGTTTAGAGTATATTTATAATGTAAAACATATGAATAAGCTTACTGAAACCCTGGGTTTGGTTAATCCACGAAATATGGAAGAAACTCGTATTTGGAAAGAAAAAAAGAAAGCCGAAGGAGCAAGTATCGCGGCGGCAGTAGCAAACACGCAAATGAAAGAATATATTGTGCCTATTAGAGAAAATAAGTCTAAAAGAAAAGAAACTAGTCTAGAAGATGGATTATTTGATGATTAAGGAGGAGTTATATGACGTTATCCGATAGTGCGGCTTATCGCAATATTATCGGTTGCTTAATGTATCAGCCTCAATTACTTTTGGAATATTCGG
>OCTX011877049.1_pt1 | contig 44028 bp, 91 predicted proteins | sample 1539691 | NCBI WGS metagenome assembly OCTX01 (sample SAMN02144231, study PRJEB22623) | gut metagenome | biome: sheep rumen | host: Ovis aries | place: New Zealand
GACTTAGAAGATAAAAAAATTTCTTCATGGAGTTACACCTGCGAATCAGCAGACTCCTTCTATGAAGTTTATTATTTTGACCAAGAAGAAGGGCAGTATCTAGAAACTGACTGTCAAGGTGGCAACTCAATGGACTCTATTTATACCTGTGAGATATACAAGACAGGAATGAAATTACCAAGTCTTTGTGATGGCTACTATATAGATGTAAAGGGACGTCCATTTAATTGCCTATGGGTGTATAATGATCTAGCCAGCTGCAAGAAAGCTGCTACTCTATTGCAAGAACATACCATCAGAGGATTTGTTAAGTTATCAGATTCTTTAAAATTTATTTGTACTATAGAGGAGTAATATGGAGAAGCTTTGGATTATTTTAATACTTATAATATTTGTTTTTATTTTAGCTTTTGAAATAGTAATAGCCGTCCAATATGGAAACAAGCCAGTAGGTGAGATTCCTGCATGGGTACTAATATTTCTTATCAAAAGGTAAAAATAGGAGGTTATCATTAATATGAAAATATATTTATTCTTTTTACGCATATGCGCTAAATTTTTTACCCGTTTTTGGTGGGTCCCATGGAGTAACTTTCGCTACCGTAAGGAAGAGCGTTATTCCATAGATACAGATTCTCAAATTCTTGCAAAAATCCAAAATATCGTATCTACTAGTAGTTCTCAATCAAGTATATGCTCTAACTTTTCTAGCTTAGGCTCTAGATTCATGAAATCTTTTGAATACACTAAAGACGGCGCTGACAAACTTTGGGATGCTGTCTGTCCGCCTCCTTTTGCATATTCTCAAGTGAGAAATAGTGCTGGAGCCAACAACATATTTAAAGACGATTGTGATGGTTTTCATTCTTTAGTATATCACTACTTACACACTGCTGGAATTGAGTGTTATCTAATGACAGTTCAAGCCTTTCCCGCAGGACATTGTGTATTATTATTTAGCATCAATAACTCATGGTATGTTTGGGATTATTACTCAGTTTACACTAAACTTGCAGATTCAACTTCTCTACAATCTGTAGTTGGCAACTACAATGACCTTTATCGTCATTTGTATTCTAATGTTAAGACCGACGTATACTGTAATTGTTTTTTAGAGTATGACTACTTAAAGGGAAAGTTCTATATCTGCAATCCAGAAAAAAGACATTCCCAACGTTCAAAGAGAGAGGAGCAATAATATGCAAGATTTACCAGACACAAAAGATCTAGAACCTGAAACACCTGTAAATAATGACCCTGTATCACACCCATCTCATTACACAGATGGTAATATTGAGGTTATTGAGTTTATCCAAGATAAAGGATTCCTTGAAGGCTTCTGCAAAGGTAATGCCATCAAGTATATTTCAAGAGCTGGCAAAAAGGAGTCTAAAGGCCTATCCGCTCGTGAGAAAGAAATCCAAGATCTTGAAAAGGCCAGATGGTATCTAGACTATTTAATTAACTATTATCACAATCAACAACAATAAAAGAAAGGTGGTGTTCTCATCATGACGCTTGTAGTTCCCCCTATCATAACAATCAATCTTTACTTTTCCATAATTGTCTTCATGCTTATCTTTAGTTTTGGATTCATTTTAGGTCAGATCTTTACTCTTCTTCAATTCCCCGATTCTGATTCTGAGAAGGAGAAGGCTGCCAAGTCTCAAGACCAAGAAGAATCCAACGAAGAGAATCAACAGGAATTTGAAAATCAAGAAGACACTACAACAACAGACAGGAGGTGAAAACCATGATTACATTTGCTTGGGTTCTTTGGTGGATACTTATAATCCTTCTTGGGGTGCTTGCGGCTTTTACACTTCTTCAGCTCATTGCTGCTATCTATGCCATCTTCAAGTATAAGACTTACAGATACCTTGAGAAGTGGGGATACATTCTCCTAACCACTCTTACATCTGGTTCTCTAGACATAGCATTCTTTATCTTCCTATGTTCTTACCTGTTCACCAATCATTAACCCCCCCAACAGCTAGTTTTGTAAAAGACTGGCTGTTCTTTTTTTATTTCCACCGCCACCCCCCTTTTACCCACGCGTAAGGAGGTCCCAGTCTCGCGGAGCGTCTGCTACGGGATAGTGGGACCGACTGGAGCGAAGGGTACGCGCACAGCGAACCTGCGGAGCACCGAAGACGCGTAGCGCAACATTGAAAATGTTTGTAGCCAACTACAAGCGACGGGACGAAGGTCCCTAGATTTAGTTTCCCGCGAGTGTAACGAGCGGGCCTGCTCCTGTCTTTCTTTTTTGATATATATATTTATATATATATCTTTTTCTTTTCTTGCTTACTTCTTTTCTTTATTTTTTCTTTCTATCCTCTTTCCTTTAAAAAATACACCTGATTTTACCTAGATTCCGCTTTTTATTTTTTTAGTTAAATATTGATTCCGAATCTTGACTTAGAAAAAATTTTTGTTACTATATTATTGAGGATTAAAAATAGGAGGAAAAATATGAGTAATGCTTTTACAAAAATTGACACTGAAAAATTTAACATGACTTTAAAGAGTCTTACTGAGGTTTTAACAGACTGTGGTTTAGAGGTCGCTTCAGCAATTGAGATAAACAATAGAGTTCCAGTTGCATCTACTGCCTCTACTGAACTTAGCGCTAAGAGGGCCACTCCAACTCTAAGACCATCTACCATTCCAACTCCAACTACTTCGACTGCTCCGATGACGACAGCGAGAATGAAACGTATTTATGATCATTGGTTCCCAGAATCAAAAACAGAAACAAAAGCTGAGGGAGAAAATATCTCAACCGAAGAAGAGATTACTATGGACGAGTTTAATTCGATTCCAATAAAGACACTTAAGAGATATTATTTAGCCTTAGTTCGAGACGAACTCAAGAAGATGGTTAGCGACACTATCCAGCTATGGAATAAAGAGAAGTGTGGAACTTCATTCTACGAAGCATCAACAGTTTATAACCCGTATTACAATCCACTAGCAGAAGGGACTCTTATCCAAGCAGAGAGTAGTGAAATGCCTGCTTTAGAGTTGATAGGTTTCATAAAGAGTCTTTATCTGATTAAGACAGCTCTTGTATCTTCGGTAACAAAGACAGAGTTCTTTGACTCTTTACTTCCATTCTTATCTACAACAATAACAAAGTACGTAGAGTCTGGAACAATCATACCAACACAATTTCAAGATTCATTATTCGAGCATCAGGAACTCATCGATTCAAAGCTAACAGAATTCCTTCAAGCAATATGGAGCTATATCCATGTCGCTGAGGTAGAGATGTGGACTAATGGAGTCTCTCCTAAGGCAAGCCATGTTTCATTAGGACTATATCTAACATTAAAGAATCTGTTCTCACAGATAAGCAAGTAAGTACTCCTGATAAAGCACATGAGGATATCTAGAGATAAAAAGGATACGATGTAGTTTTCAATACTAGGTTCTCATGTGCACATGACGTGCGTGCGCGTTATATAGGGCGATGGATTCGGGGGGAGAGCGAAAAAAAGCAAAAAAGAGCGAAATTCCGAGAGTTTTCGATTTTCGCAGAAAAAACGGTAAATTATGCAGGCGATTACGGAAAACACGAAATTTAGCCAATTTGGGGCCTTATACTTGATTTTACAACTCTCCCTGCGTCCCCATCTCCCCATTTTTCCCTGTTTACCGTCCCCTGGCTCCCTATATTTCTCGAAATTGCCCGTTTTAGCAGCCTTTCCGCCCGAGAGGGTAAATTATCCATCTTTTTTCCAAAAACGCAAAATATCGCAAATTTGGCCCGAATCTGAGGATTTTATCGGCCTCCCGTACGTGCAGAGTCTCGTCCCCGCATGCAGCATGCTAGAATCCTTATCATAATGATTCATATAACACCAACTGTTCGGCAGCCTCCCGTCATGAATCATCCAGTGTGAAACTTTCGTATCACATTTGTGACACATAAGTTGTCAGCGGCCCCGTAGTTTTATCATTGCCCTCTTGTCCATCAGGAGGCTTTTTGTTTTTCATCATGATAGCATCCATGCGCCACAACTTGATAGCGCATTCATGCGCCACCTTGTCTCAACTGTTATATTGTCGAAGTGCCCCACGTATCATGTCTTATCATGTCTCCTTGTCCCTGTCCTTAAGTCTGTCCGTCCCCGTCCATCCACATTATAGGGCGGCTGATCATCATCTGGTTTTTGTTACCAGTCGGCGACACGGGAGCTTCCGCAAAGAAGCTGTCGGAGACCAGGAGAGGAAGTTCATGGAAACAGGTAACGTAGTTCCCTACTCTAGAACATCTGGTTTTCAAAACTAGATACGGGCGCAGCGGGGCAGCGTAGTGCGGTAAAAAAGACGGGCCCTCCTGGAAAACAAAAACGGGTGCGGTGGAAAAAGTTGCCCGCGGAATCATAGTTTACGATCTGGTTTACGCGGCCCACGCAACTTGATTTACGAAAAGGTTCACAACGTTGACGAGAAAGTTCGCGACGGTTCATAACGAAGCTGTCGGCGGGCGCACTCCTGCGAAGAAAAAAACGGGGCCGCGATAAAAAAAGACCCCCCCTCCTCTATAAAAAAATCCCTCCCCACCCAAAAACCTTTCGCCATTGATAAAAATCCCCAAATATATACCCCACCACCCACCCTCGCGCCTGCGGCGCGCTAAAGCGCTTTGGAGATTTGTCTTTTTGTCTTCTAGTCCTCTTCTTTACATTCTACATACTACAGAATTGGTCTGCCTGCAGCTAGCTCGTAAAATGTAAAGAACAAGACTAGGAAAACTAGTCCTGATAATTATTACATCTAGTTTTAAAAACCAGATTATTTTGTTTTATTTAATTTTTAATGTTGAGTTTGTATTATAATATCTTGAATCCTAAAACTGTTCATGCTGTCGTAAACTTATAACACATAGCAAAGAAAAAAGGAGGAGCTTTTATTCTCCTCCCTCTCTTTTGGTTTTGATTTTTAGTATACATCATTTGGTGACAAATGTCCCCGAGTAGTTTATATCACTTCAAGGCGATATATATTACGGCTGCTATTCCGATTATTGTAAGAATCGCTGTAAAGATTTTGACCGCTTTGTTAGGTGATCTTAAACCTTCACAGATGCAGACAACCATATCCACCACTACTATTAAGACGCACATTAAAATCGCTATTAAAATATACAAACAGCATTTACCTCCCTTCTTTAACGTTTTGACTTTTTGTTTTTGGAACTTTTTGCTGAATTCTTTTTCTTGCTTTGAGCTTTTTCTATTTGTTGGTCTCGAATTCTACATTCGTTTTCCAAGAAAGCTCCTATTAAGACTCCAAAAGCTCCTAAAACTAACAACACTAGGACTACTATACTATCACCACCTTTCAGTCCTTATTCTCCCATTAATAGTATATCATAATACCCTATTTTTTGCAAAATCCATACACAAGTGGCGGTATCATGTAGATCACACGGCACACTTCTTTTAAATATGCTTGGTTCACTAAAATCATCTTTTGACTTCCAAGGTTGACTTTTATGTCGACATCTTTTCCCGTTAGCTTTTTAATCCACTGAGATAGTTTTTGTGTATCCATGTCAGCTGCCTCTAAGTCTGAGAACTTAAAGATGGTTGCAGTCCAATTGTTTACCTCCATCATTTGAACTGTTGACTTGATTGAATCTGCTGCTAGGGCTGCTAACTTGCACATAGGTGGAATTTCTATTACTCCTTTAGGGTCCTTCTCTAGTTTTATTTTTAAAAGTCTAATTGTACTTCTAGAGATGCTCTTGCCATACAACGGAGAATTCTTGTCGTAGTCTTCGTTGTAGGCCTCTTCAGCTCTCTTTTCATTCTCTGCCTCAAGCTCCATTTCATCCTCGGCTTCTTGGGCTTGGGATTCTTTTCTTGACTTGGCTTTTTCTCCTCCTGTGTATGTTTCTTTGTGAAACTTTTTATGGATAACTTCAAGTGTATCCAACATCTTAGAAATCCCTTCCTTGGATGTTAGCTGTTCTGCCACAGGTTGGAGTAAATTGTTTGGTCCTTTTACTTCTGCTAAGTCTTCTGGTTTGATTCCAGCGATCTTGTCGGCGTTATTGGTCGCCCATAGTATTCTTGCTATGGACGTTACCATGTATTGGCCTATTCTATCGCTTGTTGTCTTTTCTTCTGGTTTCATGATTTTTTCTTTTGTACTCATATTTATATCCTCCTATTTTATTTTAGTGTGAATAAACACAACGATGTATTCCTGTCTTTGTATAGCATCCTCTGCACTCATTACAATGCCATACTTCTCCTGTCTTTGGATTTATTGGATGCTTGTTTTCTTTTGTCGCACCAACGGCTGGACAATGTGGGCGTGCACTTAGTTCCTGCTTTTGCTGAGCTGTAAGTGTACAGTCTCTTCTGTTTGAGTCATCGTACTCGAATACGTTGAATACGGCTCCTAGTCTATGAAGTTCTGCAATTGTTTCCTTCATGACGCCGTGCCATTCACTTATGTTTATACAGAAGTTATCTGCTGTTTGCCCCCATCTCTTAAAGAAAGCTAGTACCACTATTGAGTTCTTTGTATAGACACCAAATTTTAATTCTGGATGTTTCTTAGCTAGCTCGTTCCAGTGCTCTAGTTCTTCTAGACTCTGAAGCTCACCAGATACGTTGATTCTAAAACATTTATATTTTAGATCGTTCTTATCATGTGTCTTGAAATACTTCTTATTTAACTCATTTATCTGGGCGTCTATCTGTCTGAAACACTCATCCATTTTATGACGTAAGAATAGAGTGTTTTCACCCCATGCTTTTATTACACAGTTATGATGAAGAGTTGCTGACTTCTTTGCATAGCATGTCTTGAAACATTCTCCACAATTGGATGTACATGTTCCCTCTACGTTTGATAGGGTTCTTCCATTTAATGTTAGACGGTGCTCACTGTTCCCTGGAAGAGTACTCCAGTTTATTATATTCCCGATCTTTGTATTCTTAGCTGATAGAGTCACTCTTGCATTTTCTAAGCTTAGGTTATAAACTGGTTCTCCTTTTAAGATTTCATTTTTTTGATTTTTTTGTACTTTAGTTCTCATTTTAAATATTTTTCCTCCATTATTTTATATTTTTTTTGTCTTTTTTATTAACTGGTATTTACACCTTATATTATAACTCTTTTCATACAAGATGTAAATACCTTTTTAAACTTATATTATATCAACATATCTTTCTGGTGTTTCTCCATCATGATCGCAAATATACTCTGCCACACAGTCTGCAATCACTGTAATTCCTGTATTGTCTTCACAGTCCATCCAGATATCTTCACATATACTACAAAATTCATCGTAGTTTATATTATATTCGCTAAGCTCCTCCTCATATGATTCATAGGCACTGTCGCAGCTTGTCGCTACCATTGCTGTATTTGTGCCTCTTTCCCCCATCTCTTCTAACTTTCTTAAAATTTCTGAATATGTCATTTTAATTTCCTCCTTTTACATTTCTTCAACTTTAATTATTCTGTATTCTTCTAGGGATGGATCTTTTCCATCTAGTCCATAGATCTTTTTGCATTCGGCAACACTTTCGACGATGCACTGCTGTTTTCTCCACTCGCCTTTTGATAGCTCGTCTTTGTATTCAAATGTTACTTTTACCATTTTATCTCACCTCCTTTTGATGAAAGTCAATTCTGATGTTATATGTGCTTGTCCACTCTTCGCTTGGCTTTCCTTCGAATGTCTTATACTTCGCTGAGCCTGAAACACTGTAGTTAGTGTCAAAATCTGCCTCTAGAATTGTGTTCACAAATTCTTTTACATAATTCTCATCCAGCATTTTCTTTAACTCTCTATATGTTGTTATTTGATAACTTGTATTATACACAATTAGATCCACTTCCTTTTGCTCTTGATTTAACTCTCTTAGCATCTTATTAATCTTTTGTACTCTTTCTACGATCTCTTTTAGTTTCATATTTTATTCCTCCTCTTATTCATACCATTTGTACATTACTACAATATTGTCTCCGAATGTTGGATCTCCTTCTTCGGGTGCAAAAATTAACTCGATTCTTTCGTCTTCATATGAAGCTTCAGTTTCATTAAACTTTAATAAAGCTTGGCCATATTCCATGAACTCTATTTCATTATTGTATGCTGTAGTTTTTACGTCATACTTTAACACGTACCAGTCTTTATGATTAGCTCTCTTTTCGATCGCCAATTTTGCAAGTGGTGCATCAGATTGACATAAAGTTTTCATCTCTTTACTGAACACCTTTTTTACTGTGTGAACAAACTCCTCTAACTCCTCTTGTGTCATTTCATCTGGATCGTCCTCTTCTTTTACATATCTGATCTGGTAGTCTTTAACTTCCACTTTTACTTCATACATGTATTCAATATGTTCTTTCCAGTACTTTATCCAGCCCTCTTTTTCCACGGGAATAGCTGAGTATCTTGTATCATATCTCTCTACTCTTGAATAGTTTACCACTCTTACTGTGTGATATGATAGATCTCCATACTTGAAAGCTCCGCTCTTTAATCTCTTTACTATATATAGATGACCTGTTCTGTCCTCTTTCCAGTCTCCATTTAGGTATGCTGGATCCTTTGTTACTTGAAATACTGCTGTAATTTGTTTAAACATATTATGCTTCCTCCTTAAATTCTCTTATTTTTATATAATCATTTTTTAACTGTTCTTCTGTAAAGTGGTATATGTCTGATGTACCCATGTAGTCTGTTTCGCTATACAATACAGTACCTTTATTATATCGTAGAAACATGTGTCCATCTTTTTTTCTTTCGAACTCTTCTATGTCATCCATTTCTACTTCTTTCTTTTCGTACTCTATAAGCACATTTGATTCATCAATTCCACTAACCTTGATCACATAACCATTGTCTGATAGAATTTCACACATTCTTAGCTCTTTTATCCCCCTTTCACTTTTTATTGTTCCACTTCCTTTTGTGTACTCCTCTGTCTCTTGGCATACCTCTTTTTTGTAATCTTTTACTTCATCTAGTTCCATTTTTTATATCCTCCTATTCTTGGTACATTATTTCTTGTAGTGCTGTCATTGCTTTCTTATTATCTTTAATCATCTCAATACCTTTAAGCTTCACTAAAGATATATATTGCTTTGTGTATGGCTTATCACCACTTCCATACCCCTCTTTAAACAGTATTTGGCTGATCTCTGTGTATGTTTTTTCCTCACCATCAGCTAGACCCGTACTTAGCTCTAATACTCTTCTGTTTATATACGGTAACCCCTCTAGTATTGTCATGATTGTTTTATTTCTTTCCTTTTTAATTTTTACTTCCTCTGGATTATCCAACTCACTTTCTATTCTCTCTTCATATGAAATATCATCGCTTGATTTTATTCCATTTTTGCCTATAATAGTATTATCTAAAGACACCATTGATGTGGACGAAAATGTCATAATTTGTTCCACATCTTTATTTGTAAATCTCGCATCCAGTGCATTTACTATCTCTTCAGTTGCTGGCATTCTTTCAATCTCTTTCTCGATTTCACTTCTCAATTTTTGAATCTTTACGATTTCTTTGATGACATGATCTGGCCTTTGAATCTGACTGCCTATTTCTGATTGTATTTTTTGAATTTCTATATTTATCCAAAAAGCTGCATATGTTAGAAATCTGTTGTTTTTGCTCCAGTCATACTTATCTACAGCTGTTATTAAACCCATGTTTCCAGCACTGATTATATCTTCTATTGGGATATTCTTCCATCCAGCTCTTTTTTTATAATCTTGTGCTAGTTTTACCACATATTTTAGATTGTGATTTATTAATTTCTCACGGGCCTTTTCTTTATCTCCAGAAGTTTTGGAAGATAGGATTTCTCCTATCTCCTTTTCTTCCTCTGGTGTAAGCACCTCATATTTAATTATACTTTTGATGTAATCATTATAACTTTGTCCCATTTTATCCTCTGCTCCTTTACTTCTTTTTAGCTATTATAAATTGTAAGCTTTTAATTCTGGCTAGGTCTGCGTTATTTTGTCCAAACACTTCTCTAACTTCTTCCAGATATTCTTTTGTTTTTCTATTTAGCTGGCAACACTTAAGCCTTTCATTTACTTTTAGAATTCCACTTCTGTTTCCTTCATAAATTTTAATGAACACTAAGCCATTTTTTACCAGATGGTCTTTAACATCCTCCAGCACGCGTATTCTTACCTCATCCTCTGCAATTACATTTAGTACATTGGATAACATTGCTGCCTCATAATTTTTTTTCATTAGAGTTACAACATTTTCTTCCTCTGCTCTATTATATGGGTCATAGACTCTAGATTCAATCCCCTTTGATGCAAAGAATTCTGTTGCCGTGTCCCACTTTCCTCCTCCATAATCTAGTACTGTTTTTTCTGCATGGTCTTTTAAAAAGTCTGCTACAACTCTTGCTATAGCTGGAACCTTATACTTGTTTACTGATGTTACTTCACTTGTGTATTTTTGTCTCATCTTATATGCCTCCTTAAAATGTTGCATTCTGGAATGCTTCTTTAATCTTTTCTCTGATATCTTCATTTGAGAATTCCTTTAACAATGCCGCTAACTCTGTTGGACGCTCAAACTCTTCTTCTAATAGTTCATCAAAGTCTTCATACTGGCAGTCGCTTGTGTTTGCTATTATCTTATAGTTCATACATTCTCCAGTTGCCATCTCGATTACTGCTTCAAGTATTCCTTCTTCAGTTATCATTTCACTGTTGTAATCTAGCTCGCCTCCATCATTGTATGAACCATCTGTATTGAATAGACAGTATCCTTCAACACTATCGCATCCTTCCGTATATGGTGGATTATCGCTCTGATAACACTGTAACACCATTTCATTTTTTAATTTTAATAACATATTTATTCCTCCTTTTATCCTTCCCAAATTCCTGTTAAAAATATTAAATTCTCTTTCCATTTAAATGTTCTTGGCATATAGAAACTTTCTTCTATTGATTCTTTTAGTTTTTCTTTTGAGGCAAACTCTGGTTCGTAGATGGATTTTGCCCCCCAGTGTACCTCTAATACATAACCATCAAAATCTTTTATTCTGCCTTCATATTCTCCTGTTTCATAATTTACCTTTACTGATTGTGCATAATTATCTGGTCCATAGCTGCTCAAATAATCAACATAATGCTCATAGAATGTATCCACATCCTCTAAATCATTTGCCTCTAAGTTAGTTAGCAACCATTCAAATTTTGCCTTATTTTCTTCAGACATCTCTGCTGTGATGTTTGGATTCTTTTCATATTCCTCCACATCCTTCTTTAATGCCTCTATGTAATCTTTATTAATTTTGACTGCTAAGCAATCAATACTTCCCATTGACCATCCCATATTATTTTTCCTCCTTTTAGTAATGATAATCTAGTACGCCTTCTAAACGGAATGTTTGCTTTCCTTTATAGTTTTTACTTACCCAAATAATGAAACTATATAGTGTCATATAAATTCCATCTAAGTCTATATATGTACCCCATTTATCTCCACTAAGCATTTCTTCTCCTTCAAGTGTAAGTGCAAACTCTGGGTCTTTGGCAACTTTCTCTGCATATTCTACAGTTCTTTTCTTAACATATTCCTTTGCCTTATCTGCATCTATTATTAGATGTGCTAAAGGTTCTGGTTCTTCATCATCAAAATCCTTTATTAGGCCATCAACTGCTACTTTGTAGATTTCTGGATACTCTTCTCCTAGACATTCATAATCATCTGCAACATCTGTGTCTTCACTCACATAATCTCCTATATGGTCTAAGAATCCATTGTCATAATAGTCCTCCTCTCTTATTCTTTCATAATCCTTTGTTAAATCTGTTTGTACTTTGTAAATTGTATTATGCATATATTTTTCCTCCTATTTTATATATCTGTTTTTTCTGCATCATATGTGTATTCTTCATCCTGAAGCCAATCGGGATTTGTTTCAATTATTTCATTAAGAAGTGATTCTTGTGTATCAAAATCCCTATATTCTGTTTTTGCTTCAATTTCATCCAACACAGCCTTAGGTGGGTCTATATATGTATCATGTTCATTATCATAAACCCACACCTGTTTTGTGTTGAAACCACCTACTGCATAGCATTTCTTATAGTTTACCATATTTTTACCTCCTTTTCAATAGCCACTAACATAAACTATTTTCTTTAGCGAATCTTTTTAAAGCTTTATCCAATTTTGGAGTGATAACTTTCTTGAAGTCTCTCCACACCTTTTTGCGTAGTGGAATTCTTCTTCCAGATTCGCTGTCCATCAAGTAGAAATCGCCCACACGGTCAAATTTATGTGACCTAGTTGATTTATTAGTTACTGCCCAGAACCAGCAACAATCTCCGTTATAATAGAAAACTCCTAGCTCATTTTCAATATAACCATCTTTATCTGGTTTGCTATTCAACCCCAGCTCTTCAAATAGCCCTAGTTCAAACTCTATAGCGATATCGATATATTGAAATTCTCCGTCTGTTCCATTTTCTATAAGCTCTGGACTACATCCTAATACATATTTTATTAAATTTTCCATATTTTCCATCTCCTTCTTAATTTTAAAGTACGAGCATCGGGGCGGATTTTGTTTTTGCCCCGACCTTCGTAACTCCAGTTTATCCTTCGACCCAGTAAATTTTTGTATATCTTTTATCTGCAAAGAATTTACATACTTTTAGTGTATCTTTCCACTCTTTGATGAATTCTTTGCGCTCTTTCTTAGTGCTGAATCCCCATGAGTATTCTTCATACATATCTGTAAATTTTTCTACATTTTCTGGTTCAGATAATTCTTCTAAAACCTCTTTAGTTAATTCGCAATAATTCCATCCACAATAATGATAGCCATCGCCGTTATCATATTTAGGGTCATCTGTTTTATATCGAAGTTCACCATACACTCCAGGAAAGTCTATTATTACTTCTCTCATATATTGACCCAGATATGTTTTGTTCCATTCTATTAAGTTAATACTTTTTTCAAAGTCGCCCCAGAAGAACTCACCTCCAAAGTTTTTTGCTACTACTATTCTTGTTGACCATCCCATTCTACTTTTCCTCCTTTTTATCTTTTAATTTTGTTTTTAATTTCTTTAGATTTTGCTTAAATCTATCTCCGAGATACCAGCCACCATTTTTTGTTGCTTCATACGCTGATTGAATAGGCATATCCCAAGCAATAGCATATTTAATTAAATATTTTACATCATCTAAGCTACCGTAGCAATATGTAATTTCTTCATTGTATTGGATATCATACACATGCCATAATCCTCTGCATTCACAATATACTGGATAACCAAAATAACTAGTCATATTATTTGTTCTCCTTTTTACATAATTTTTCTACCACTTTTAAACAAACAGTAGGTATTTCTTCACTTAGCTTCTTTCCATATCTGAATAATGATAGGTCCGTAAGTGACTCGTCATAATCCCTGTTGTTTGTTTCACAGATGTCTATTGCCAATGCTCTCCACTGGTCTCTTGGTACATAACATTGATCGTCCTCATTCAATTCTTCATACTCATCTGCGATATTCCAATATTCTTTGTCTGTCATATTACTCCACCTCACTTTCTTCTATTTTTCCTTCTTGGATCATTTGCATTAAGACATCTGGCACTTCTCTTTGAATATAAGTTACTGCAAATTTAAACCAGACATCGCCAGTTTCTTTGTCGATTATTAATGTTGGAGATTCATTTCCATGACGACTCTCACCATTAAACCAACAATAATACTCAGCTCCAGCCCAACAATTGATTTGTTCACTTTTATAAACTTTAAATCCTTTGTTAATTAAATATTGATTTGTTTCATTTGAATTAATATTTTTTACTCTCATAATTATTACCTCTCTTTAATCTAATATTTGTTCTTTTCTTCTTCTTAATCTACTAGGTCTTCTTTCTTTCCAATTCATGAGAATATCAACCCTGAAAGTTTTGTAGAAAGTGTTCTCTAAATAACCAGTATTGCTTATGTTTCTTCTTTCACATTTTTCTATACATCTTTCTGCTTTTTCTTTGCTATTAAAATATATATAGATTCTGTTGCCACTTCTTACACAATCACAGTTTTCTTCACATAAATCATTAAGCCATTTTGATTGATTTATATCCCAATAAGGAAAGTCTTTAACCATCATTCTTTGTAAACTTCCCATGCTACTTCACCTCCTTTAATATTTGATTTTCTCCAACTATGTAATTAATTCCATGGCCACTCTTTTGTTTTATTTCTTGATTTAGTGCAAGTGTGTGGTATGAACCTTTCCACTTTATTGGGCAAACCATTTCCACCACATGTAATCCTGTTTCCTCATGTGGCTCTACATAAATTGCCTTGATAATAGAATTCATGTGCTTGCGTCCAAGCTTTACTTGATAGTGTTTTCCTTTTTCAAATTTCATATTATGTTCCTCCTAATATTTTTCAAATAATTCTTTAAACTCTTCGTTTGTGAAAGTGATGTAACCTTTTCTGAAATCACCACCAGTTGCAACTTCCCAATAATTAACCTCTTTATGACTTCCATCCATCTCATTGGTTAAATAATGGATGTGTCTTGCTTTGATTGAGTCTTTGTTGTATTTCCATCTATATTTTTCCATACTTTATATCTCCTACCATTCTAAACTGAAATCAGGGCAGATACGCTCTGCCCCGTGTTCTTCAATACAATCCATCATTTTATCCCAAACATTGTCATAGTCTTCTTGATTAGATAGAATATGGTCTAAATCACTTTTTAGCAACTCGTATTCATCTTCGCTAACTGCAACAATAAATGAGTTATTGGAATCATTCTTTTCGAAATATGCTGTATCAATTACTTCAATATATTTCATATTATTCTTCCTCCTCTATAATATACCAGTCTCCATATGGATCTTCGCTAACTACTTTGTACCTGAAATTATGTCTATCTAGGAAGACTCCTTCTTCATCCTCGTCCTTCCAGAACTGTTCACAGATATCACTTTCATCATGCCATTGGCCATCTAGCTCTCTTACTATTCTGGTTAACTGGTCGTGTGTCCATACAGATTCCCATCCTTGCTCATCAATAACTTCTGTTAGTAGATCATTGTATTTCATATCAAATTCTTCTTCTGTTAGTTCTCCTTTTGGGCAATTACCAACTGTTGCAATTGATTTCCACTCTCCATCATAATCCTGAATAAAAATTGTAAACTCTTCTTTTTCTGCGTCATATTCATATGACCAACTCTTAAATAACTTTGCCATATTATCTTCCTCCATCTAATTCTTTTAAATCTTTTTCCCATAGCTCCATGTATTTTTCTTCGTCATTAAATAAGTCTAACATGATTTCTTCGTCACGATATTCATTATCAATGAATTCTTCATAACAAACGAAACACTCATTCAATCCCTTGAAGCCATACTCACGGATATAGTCTTGAACACTTATCTCATCTTCGAAAGCATCTATTATTGTTTCTTCCATGATTCGTAAAGTACAGTGCTCACCTATCCATTTAACCTTGTATAATTCATATGCGAATTCTCTAATATTCATATTATTCTTCCTCCTTTTTCTCATCTATAAATGATGCATATACGATTGGATAACCATCACCATCTTCATCCCACCATTTTTTTACTAAAACTTTTCTATCTAAGTCAGTTTTAGCTAAATTGTCTAACTCATACTTGTCATCTTCTTCATAAGAATTCTTATAACAAATATTGCCATCAATTCTAACTGAGTTCCACCATAAATCTAGCAAATCTCTAAGCTTCATTGTCTTGCCTAAGCTATCTTTCTTTGCGTCGGTTAATAATATATAACAATCCTTAAAGTAATCTTTTCTTAATCCCATAATTTTATTCCTCCTTATGCCTTTACTAATTTTAAACGGTTCACAATTTTTTCCACGAACTCGTCTGCTAATTCAATTAAGATTGCACGGCGGTTCTTCTTGATGCATGCTTCACCTAGAACGCCTGAACCTGCAAATTGGTCTAGTACAATCTCATCTTCTTTTGTTACATAATCCAAGATGGCCTCTAATAGTTCCACTGGCTTCTCAGCTTGATGTAACATTTCTTTCTTAGCTGGCTTTGCAAAGTCAAATGCAGTTGGCAACATACCATTACAGCCTTTCATGAAGTGCTTAACGGATGGGTCTGCTTTATCTTTCTTTGCATCCACTCTAAGAGCTCTTGGTTCACCCTTTGAGAAGATCATTACATCCTCTGTGTTTTTAGATTTTCTACCACAGTTTGAGATGAAGTCCCCCTTCTTCCACGGAACCTTTGCGTAGTACTTGAATCCCGCAGCTTCTGCCATCTTTTTAATCTTATAGATGTATTCATAATTTAAAGCTGATTCTTCAGGTAAGAACTCAACTAAGAAGCATCCGTCTTTTAACACACGGGCTTTCTCATTGAAATCCTCCTGAGTATATTGGAAGCAATCATATGTTGCAAAGTGACGATCTCCACCATTGTTTGCAACTTTGATGTCATATGGATGGTCTGTAACTATTGCATCAATAGAACCATCACCTAAGAAACTTAAATCTCTTCCATCTCCTTGAATTAATGAGCAGTTGTTGTTCTGATAAACTCCTTTTGCTATTTTCTTAAGGATACCTTTGTCCACTGCTTCATAAACACGGGCACGGATAGAAGGCTTCTTAGCCTCTATACCCGCCTCCTTTACTGCCTCATAAGCTTGAGGCATATTGAACTTATCTAGTTCTTGAATTACTGTTGTTATTGTTTTTTCCATACATTTTTCCTCCTTTTTAAATCTTAAAACCTAATTCATGTGCTACTGCTACAACCCTATTACGCTGTCTTGTAAATTCATCTGATGCAAAAGTCGAAGAATAGCCACCCCACTCATATGTATAACCTTTATCTACAATATTCCCTGTACCATAAAATGGCGTATAATATTTATTATCACCAAAGCTACTTCCTGTACGTTCCACTTGTAGTCTAAACATCCTTTCATTACCATTAAAACCATTTTCAATCAAATCCATTTGTGAATTTGGCTTTACTTCTAGTATTAATAAATCACTTGTCTTAGTTCTCACTGTTAATATATCTTTTAAATTTTTCATAATGTTCACCTTTTATCTTTCTTTTAATTCAACTCTTAATACATTTACATCTGCAGATTGCGTCCTTACAATTCCCCAATCAAGGACTTCTCTATCTCCTTCTGTTTCTAACAGCTCATCCGAATATTCTAGGTTAATACCTTTCCATTTATTATGTTGGTCTATAACCCAGATATACTGAATATTCTTTTCATTCTTTTTTACAGTTTCAAATAACTCATTTAGTGTCATATTTTTTCCTCCTATTCTTTAAACATTCTACTGCAATCAAAAAATACTTCTTCATCTTTATCACTACTTCTGACAGAAGTCCAGTGAAAAGAAGCTCTGGCTAAACCACTTAGGAAGGTTTCCCTTCCTAGTAGTTCTATTGCCTTGTTGATTGAAATTTTAATTTCTTTGTTATCATGCGAACTGTTCTGTGTTGTTAATATCAGAAACTTTCTAGCTTCTTTTATTTGTTCAATATCTTCTTGTGAATATCCCCAGCTCTGTAATAATTCTGTATCGTCTTTTCTCCATCTCATACATTTTTCCTCCTTATTCTGTGATTTGTGATTCAACGACCCTTACGCACCTGTTAAGTTGTCTATTTCTCTTGCATCTTTAAATTTTGCAACTAAATATTGATCTAGTCCTCCCACCACTTTTCACTTCCTTCCTCTTTTGCATAGTAGTTTAGCATATTAAAATAATATGTGAAGTCATCTTCATTAACTTCTCCATCAATTTTATCATAGTCTTCTTCTTCTAACTGTTTTTTAAACGCTTCAAAACCTTCTTCATTGTGTCTGTAAACAACCCCACAATCAAAATCCATTTTTGCTATATCAGCAATAACCTCATCTTTTCTTTTTACTCTCATATTATCTTTCTCCTTATTCTATAATTTTTGATTCAACAATTTTTACAGTAACATGATTACCTAAATAGTTACCTAAATCCCATACAGCATAGTTAAGTGCGTCTTCTTTAGAATCTGTTTCCATCGGTTCCATAGTTTTATCAGCTTTGAGTGCTTCATCCAGAAAAACCTTCTTAGCTTCAGCAAAATCCTTAAATACTCCGTGAACTGTAGAACCATATGCATCACGGTCTTCTAAACACCACTCTGATATGACGACCCAGACCTTTTTAGCTTTCTCATCTTGGTCAATAGGCTTCATTCCTTTTGTCTTCATCTTATTCACCTCCTTCTTTCTCTGTTGTCATGAATCGTTCTCCAATAACATAGCATAGTGTATCATAGTTTGAGGTATGTAGTCTTCCTTTCACAGTGACCATATCCCCCTCTTTTAAGAATTCTTTTACTGCGTCTGCTACAGCGTTGTATGTTATGACATCAATATCATCGTACTCAAATTTTCCATCTGCGTTTTTAAACGGTCTTGCACAGCTAACAACTATGTGAGTTGCCTCCTGATTTACAACAAATGTATCATAAATTTTCTTTACTTTGCCTATCAACATTACATAATTATACATATTATTATTCCTCCATCCCATTCTTAATAAGATTAATTAATTCTTTATTTTCTTGATAATCCTTGTCTGATGTAACTTCGTCAAACCAATCGATTAATAAAGATAAATAGTTTTCTAAAAAGTACCACAACCTTGGTTCAAAAACATGTGCATATCTTGAGTTATGCCCCCATGTATAGAAATAATCTGTCGTGTCATCATCCCAATAAAAGAATGATGGTACATCTATATCCAACTTTCTTATATACACTGTCAACGGTGTTAATAAATCGGGGTTAGGATTCATCCCTTCAACCTGTATAAAGTTTTCTACATATCTTTTTAATGCTGGATATTTTTCCAATCTTTCCTTTAATTCCTTTGATAATTTTTCTTCCATATTATTATTCCTCCTTAAATTGACTTTCATATGTCTTTTTTAGTTTTTCTGCATCCTCAATGATTTTTTCAACCATTCTATCTGTCCAAGCACACTGGTTGCCTAACATCCCTTCTGCCTGTAGAAACTGACCAACATCGTGGCCAATCTCTTCTACAAGCTTCTTAATTTTTTTATCTTGTGGTTTCATCTTCTTATTTTTCTCCTTCCTGATAATTAACCCACTTGCGAACTTCTTTTATAGTAGGACTTAATTTCTTTTTCTTATGATAGACTTTCTTTCCTTGATTCCAATCTATTCTCCACCAGTTTGACCAATATGAGCGTTTTGGGTCACACATAAAACCCAAATCTGGGTCAACCCCATGTCCATATAAGACTTCATATTTATCACCCTTGTATTTAAATTTGGCCAAGAATACATTATCATCTGTTTTATTTGTAATTGGTTTCACTATAAAATCCCCGATTCTATCCAGATGGTAAACTTTTGTTTTTTTATGCACACTGAACCACTTGTATGTATACTCATCAAGTCCATATTGCTTTGCTACTTCTTCAACATTGGCCATGATTCCATCGTATGCCAACATAAATTCATCTTTATAAAATCCTATCATAACATCTTTATCCCCGATGAGTGCCATATAATTACCTGCCATAGAAAACTTATCTGGATGGATGCCTTCTATTATAAATTTATAATTTCCATTCTCATCACGTTCTGTTTTATATGAATAACGTTGAACCATGGTCTCATCTACATTAGTATCTCTTTCTTTTAGCTCCCATGTTCCATCTGGATATTCAACATTATCATATTCACAAACATATTTTAAATCTGTATAGTTCTGAAATAGACCACCTTTTCTTTTAGTGATGATCACTCCATTCTTTTTTACCACTGCTCCATAATCAACCATTGCCATATTATTCTTCCTCCTCATAATTTAAAATTTCTATCTCATTTTCTGCTTGTGTTGTGAATTCTTCCCAAGAATCATAACGGTTAACGTATGCACTATCGGCCTCACCACAATATCCTACGACAATTACCGTTCCTGTTTTTGCCTTCTTGATTTCAACGGCTGCTGCCATCACGGCATAAACAAAGTTAAGGATTTCTGTGTTAAGATAAAAATCATCTTCTTTGTTTTTAACGACATCTTCGGGCTTCTGGTAATCTCTTTCTACCACGAAGTTACCATGCGTCATACCTTTACAATAAATACCGTTCATAAAAGCCCACGGGATGATGTGATGATTCACATAGTTTTCCACTGAAGCTTCTTTTGCATCTGTATATACTTGATTGCCTGTAAATACTGCAATCTTATTGCAAGGTAGCCCAGGAACATCTAGGCTACAAATTGCTTCTACATATCTTTCGAAAATAGATTTCATTTTAATTCCTCCTTTTAAATTTCTCTTATTCTGATGACCACATTACAATGTGTTCCACCAACCTTGGCCCAAGCTTTAACAAAAGGTTCCATCTGCTTTTGTCTTGGTGACATCTTATGAACTTCAGGATATCCTTGGCCAAATCCGTTATTCTTCTTTGCTTCTTCGAAAATTTCACGAGCTTGCTTTAGATTATAGCACGCAGCTACTGTTTTGTAAGCTCCTACTGTTCTTCTTACTTCCACTAAATACATATTATCTTCCTCCTTTCTTTTTGCTTTCCACGATACGTGTGCTTATTTCCTCATCTAAGCTTTCATATAAGGCACATCCGATATCAGAATAATAATCATCGCAATCCAGCTTTCTCTGCACATCTTCCATCGTTGGCTCTTCCACTTCTATTTCTGCGTAAGTCTTCTTAACAATCTTTATTATGAATTTTTTATTCTGTACTTCTTTTTCCATACTTACTCCTCCATTCCTTTTACTGTGTAACAATATACAATTGTATCATCTACCACTTCTGTGATTTCTGATTCTACTGCTTGCAATCCCACAAAACTTTCTACTCTTACTTTTCCTTCTAGGACTAGCTGCTTACCTTCTCCTAGAATTATTACTGTTTTTTCCTTCATTTTATTATTCCTCCTTGTTTATTTTTTTTAGGAATCGTCCCCAAAATGAATGCATAATGGGGACAAGTTCCACATTTAATTTTCAGGCACTTCGTAGTATCTTGATTCGTCTGCTAAATCAAGCTCCACTGTCTCTTTATCTTCTGGTCTTTCAGAATCAATATAATGTGAGTATTGAGTTGTAAAACTAAGTGATAAGTCAACATACTCTTCATCATCTTCTGTGATATTCCCATTAAAATAATCATGACAGTATTCTTGTGCTCTGTGGAAAGTATTTATATCCACTACATTAGTTTCATAAACATAACTACCATCCATAACCGCATCTACATCATAAGAAGTCTTTAGCTCTGCTTCAACTTCTGGAGTGATTTCAATTCCTATTTTTTGTAAATATTCCTTTGGCTTCATGTAACATTCCTCCTTTCTATGCACCACTTCCAAAGACTGTCTTACAGAAGTGTAAGCATCTTGGACCTTTTGGTGTTGATTTCTTGATAACAAACTTATTTTGTCCATCATGATGATAAGCTGATATAATCAAGTTACCATATGAATCTTCAGCGATTATATTATAATCTTCCAAGCAAGCTGAAATGGCCTTATTAAGATTATCAAACTTCTTAGGTACAACTTTATGCTTACCATCCCATAATCCTAATATACCTTGTACTTCAACTTCTTGGTCTTTAAGTGGAGAATAAGCCCAATTTCCGTCTTTTCCAAAATCATTATTAAAGTACTCATCATTTACTTCTTGACAATACTCCTCAAACTCTTCTTTGATGTATGTGTCAATATCCTCATGATAATTGTCTAAGTAGCAAGCTAATAAGTCTCCATCCTCTAAAAATTCATTTTGCTCCTCTTGGCTCATTAGATACCAATCTTTCCATAAAATTCTTTCTTTCATATTTTTGTCCTCCTAATCTTCTATTGATAATTCTTCACAGATTTCTTCCATAGTAATTGGCTCCACACCATACCAGTCTACTAATTTTTCTCTTGTCTCTTTGTATATACAAAATCCTTTATAGTTTCGATATTCAACATAAACAAGAGGTTCTGTATCATATTTTCTATTATGTTGATGGTCATATCTATCAATATCAGCCAACAAGTCTATCCACGTTTCTTTACCAAACATGGAAAGACCTACGTTTGCACATGCATTTCTTAATAATGCTAACTCTAATTGGGATTTTAATATTATTACATTGTTTCCAGATAAGAATTCTACAAATCTTGAATCCCAAGTTTTTAAGCGCTTTTGTTTTCTCATGTTAGCTCCTCCTATCCCATATAAACTGCCATGTTTCTATCTTCTGCACAATCTAAGTCACGATTTAACTCTTCGCAGTCTTTTTTCCTGCTAGCGGGCATTTCACCTGCGGCTTCACCTACATACCACATTCCGTGATATCCATTACACTCTTCATCATCTGTAATGAAGATTGGCGCATCTCCGTATCCCTTCTTTTTTAATTCCAGTAAATTTTTTAATAATTGATTAACTGTTATTGGTCCATTCATATTTTTATCCTCCTGTTTTTTAAAGGGAGACAGCTCTTTATTTTTGCTGTCCCCCAAAATTATTTTAACCAAATACTATTTCTCCGAAGCATGCATACTGTATTAAACAATCAGCTTCAATAGCATCAAAATCTCCATCTTCTAAGCGCTTGCGTATATTGCCTCTTTCTTTTGAGTACAATTCGCATCCTTTTTGAAACTTCTCTAAATCAAACCAATATCTTTCTGATTTAGGGTCGTCAGGATCTTGCTCTGCGTCAATGAATTCAACTTTGTCTCCATTTTGTAATACTTGGATCATGACATCTTCTAAGTAAAATTCATCTCCTCTTTCCTCTTTTACCTGAGCGCGAGCTTTTATCCATGATGGTAGGGTATTGTCTAAACAAGCCCAATAACCAACGCCTCCTTCTAATGCTGTTGTTAACACATCCATTACTTCGTCTCTTGTTAAAGAGTCCTTTATTTGATATTCTACCTTCCATTCCATATTACTTTTCCTCCTTGTTTTTATTTTCTTCGGCTTCAATGTCTTTAGAAACCTTCTTTAAAATGGATTGAAGAGTTTTTTGCAACTCTTTTCTTTCTTGTCTTTTCTTACCTTTATGGTAAGCAATTCTGTCCTGTTGTTCTAATTCCACAACATGCTCTACTATTCTTTTGACAATCTTCTTTTCTGTTAAATTTAGTCTCATTTTTTACCTCCTATGCTACTCTAAATAAACCTCCGAAACATGGTGATACTTTAAATCCGATAGTACCTAATTCAGAATAAACTGGGTTTTCTCTGTTATAGTCATAGACAAAGCTTAGACCTTCTTCAAGGTCCTGTCTATCTCCATTCCAGTTACCTTTATCTTGTCCTACATAGAACATATCACATAAAGTACCCATTTCAGTATGGCTAACTAAAATTAAATATACAACAGCTTCGTATTCTTTTTCAAACTCTTTGACTTCGTTTGCTAAATCATCATAGAAACCATTGTCTCCAGTGTTCATATATAAACGATAATATACAGCATTAGCAAATCTTCCTTGATTTTCAAATATACCGATTTCCTTACCTGTTTTAAAATCATCTACAGCAGGGGCATATTTCATACCCATTTTTCTTAAAATTGCTAATCTTTCGTTAGCCTCTTCAATCATTTGTTCTCTTGTCACTTTTTTATTCATAATATTGTCCTCCTTGTTATTTAATATTATATACCTTTATGATAAAATTTTCAAGAACTTTAATATATCTTATCCTCTAAGACATCTTGTAAAACTTTTTACTGTTTTCTGCGCTTCATTATACCACTTCCTTTTACTCTTATTAATGTGATTCTGTATTATCTTCTGACGCTTAAGCTCAGTTTCTTGTTCTCTCTGTCGTTCTAATTTGTTTTTTGTTAGTAAAATTTCTTTTTCTACAGCGGGAGAAGCTTTAGAGCTAACAGTCTTATTGTCTTTCTGGGGTTTATTTATTACTAATGTTTGCAATGAAACATTATTATAATTATCTAATAACACTATTCTAGAGGTTACCACATCAGGCAAAGATTGTACCTTAGAAATATCAGTTATAAATAATCTATTAATTATGGATTGTCCGTATTGATTAACACCCTGAGTATAAATTAATGGCTTAGTAACATCTAAAGCATAAATACTTTTTTCTAGCAAGAAAACATAGTCTCTGTCTTTCGTGTCATTTTCATATTTTATTTTTATTAAATACATGTAAAAACCTCCTTATAAAACATTAGGCTGCCATGCTTTTAACACAGCAGCCTTTTAAAAATCTACTCAAATATCACATCATCAAACTCGATAATAGTGCATATATCTTCATCGATATCTTCTAGATTATCGTATACACAACTATTTAGATAACATGTATTTTCTTCATAGTCTTCCCAACCATCATAAGTTGAGAATGGAGCACCATTACACCAAGAATAACCTAACTGTGTAAGAGCTTCTAATAATTTAATAGCCTTTTCTTGAGTATCACAATGAATTGCTATCGGAGCCACACTCTCAAAAATTTCTTTTAAAGTTTCTGGTACTTGTGAGCTTCCATGATAAATATCAAACATTCTTTGAGGTAGAGAGTTGTGTTGTTTATCTGTACGATAAAACTCTACAGCCTCCTTAAGAGTTGCAAATGTATGTATCACATAATGTGTACATCCTTCTACGTGTTTTGTTTCTTTTACGTTCCAAAGTTTCATAACATTGTCCTCCTATTTATTATTTTCTTTTTTAATTTTGGAAAGTTCTTTTTCTAATTTTCGAGTTTTTAACAAAACTCTTTCAATGGTTCGAATTGTTGGAGATACAGGTGTGTATGCTGTTGAGCACACAATTCTCTCTAAGCAATTTAATGCTTCATCGACTTCTAATACATCTTCAGTTTTACTCATCTACTTCACCTCCTTTAAGAAATGCTTCTTTAATAAATTAAATTCTTCTTCAGTAAGCAAATATGCTTCTGATAATTCAACAATTGCTTTTTTATATTGGCTATAAGTAAGATCTCTTTGCTTTTTTATTTGTTCTATTGCAATACCACTTTCAATAGGTTTTACCTTAATAATCTCAAATACCTTTTCTGTTTCTTGTGCTTTTAGTAAGGCTTGTTCTATAATTTCTAAATAATCATAGGTTGTTGCTGTACAAGGTTCTGGAACATAATATTTTTTTATATGTTTTAAACCTTTTAACGCTTCACTAGGATTTGCATTGTCTATTGCTTCTAGGCGTTGATAACATTTCTTCATTCCTGCAATAACTCCTTCTAAGAATGATTCTTCAATTGACCATTCACTATTGTAGTCATCTTCTAATTCTTTTTCAAATTCAAGTATTGCTCTTCCTAACGCTTCTAACTCTTTATTCATATCAATTCTAAATCTCCTTTCTTATTCATTTTTGCTACATACACTAGACCTTTTGGAGTCTTAATAAAACCATAACCTTCATACTTTCCAGCGCAATATCTATTGTTGTATTCACAGACACTTTTAAACTTATCAAAGTTTGTAAAAGCATCATCAAGACAAAATTTTTGTTGTCCGTCATCTATATAGAAGCCATCGCACAATTCATCTATTGTGTCGGCTACTTTGTAGTTTTTCAATAATGTTTCTTCATCTATTGTTATTTCACAAGTATAATCACTATCTTTTACGATATACTTATCTACACCTTTTTTTAAAAAGTCAATCCTATCTTTAGTTCTTATAAATTTACTCATATTATTCACTCTTATCCTTTTTTAAAAGTTCTCTTTTAATTAGTTTCTTATATTCTCTTAAATCATAGATTAAAGCATCTATATATTTTAGTGCTTGCTCTTCTTTGTTATAATGCTTGTCGGTATTCACGCCTAGAGCATTAAATTGCAAGGCTTTAGTTTGTAAGTCACCCGCTATATTATAATAATTTATTTCTTTGTTCATTCTTTACCTCCATTAGTATCCAGCTTGTTCATTACAGCTATTAATAGCTTCTATCATCCATTCTTCATACTCAGAATAATCTATTTCAGGATTATTAATCTTAGCCTCTATGAAACCCTCATCATCCTTACAGTTGTTACAAAAATGAAAGATACCACTATTCTTAATATTTATTCTCAAATAGCTATCACCTATGTTAATAGTTTTTTCGCAACAACTACATTTATAAGCTTTTCTAGCTTTTACTATTTTACAGTTGGTATTTCTTTTTTTCTTCATCTTCTTTTACCTCTTCTATTTTTAATCTTTTGCTTATAATTATTCTTATGAGCTTTCTTAAAATGCCCTTTACCTCTTGTTGCAGGTATTTCAAACTGAAATGATTTATAATCATATATAAAGTCAAATAAACTAAACATCTCTATTCACTCTTATCCTCTCTTAATATTCTGATTTCTATTGTGCTAAAAAATGTTCTACCAACAAACCACACTTGATAATTTTTTATTGTTTCATATTCCAAACTGTTCTTTACATTAGAAACTTCGACATTATCAAATATTCCCTCGGTAGTTTTAGGGTCAATCTCTTTAGTTTTATCTACGAAAATATCAATCTCTTCAGTTTCATCCATCACATTTAATAATTCTTCTAATCTCATATGCTACTCCTCCATAAATCCATAACTTGCTATCTTTATATTTTCTTTATTTAGAATATCCTGCCCTTTATTACAGTAACAAAAACCAAGATTAATTAAGGGATGTTGCATAAAATATGACATCGCATATATACCACTTATTTCCTCAAATTCTTTCATATTTTTAAATGTATGAATAGGTTTTGTGCTAATGTTATAGGTATTAGTTTCTTTATCATAAGTATAAGCGTATAATTCTACTTTATCCATATATTGTTCCTCCTTTAATCATTAAATTGTAATTTTTTAAAATTAACCTTTTTAACTTTTTTAATATTTAAGGTATGTGTAACAATAGCTTCAGTGGCAAAACCTATTTGTTTATTATACCATTCGATTGCATTCTCTTTTGCTAACTCTATTACATCTTCATTTATGACAGTAGCATAGGCAGAACCTATACAAGTCAATGTAATCATATCATCACCAATAAAAATTTTCTTGTCATTCTTATTGTTGAAAGCTCTTTTAAACTCCTCATCATCAAGTGCTAACTTAGTTATATTGATGGTAGCACCTTTAATATTATTAAATTGGATTAAATATGCTCTATTATATAAAGTATCACCTATTAAATCTTTTTTCATATTTTTACCCTTCTTTCTTTTACTCTAAATGGTCATTTATAAGTTTATACAAACGTGTGGCCATTTGATTCTTAATATAACGCTTCATTACAGATGCAGCTTCTGCTATAATATCTTCCACATCTTCTAAGTTATTAATCATTGTATAATAAGTCTGGCTATCACCATGATAGTGAAAGCCTATATCATTGTCTGACTCTTCTCTCCATTTATATGAATAGACACACATTCTTGAGTTCTTTAAATCGATACTGAAGCAAAATTTACTTTCAATTAATCTATCTATAAATTCTTCATTATCTTCACAGTATATTGGTTTGTTTATTAATTCATTCATAATTATTTATCTCCTTTATTATATTTTAATTATACTTCTTACCCATAAGGTTTTCAAGAGTTGTTTTCTCTTTTTTTAAATTATTAAGTTTTTTACCTAGCCAATAATATTTTCCTTGTAGCTGTTTTATTCTTTCTTTATTCTTGGCATTATCTATAGACATCTTTAATGAAGATAAGATAATTTTAGTATTATCAATCTCATTCTTTATATCTAATAATTTAAAACGAATCTTTGTATTGTAGGGCATTACTTAATCACCCCCTTTCCTTCTTCTTCTGATTCGTAGTCATACTTTTCACACAAATCTTCTACTGATGTTGTGATCACAATTGGGTCAATACCACATAAATTATAACCTAGACTTCTCATTACATTATAATCAACCCAATCAACGGCCTCATCATAAGATATTCCATCATCATTCATAACTTCTTCTACAATCTTTTCATAGTCATATACAACAGCCCCAGAAGCTGAAATTCCTATGATAGCATTGTCATATGCATCAGAAGGACCGAAAAGAGCAGGACACTCTTTTCCTTCCAATCCATTATCTTGACAATAGTTTGCAATAGCGTTTCTTATTTTCTTATTATACATACTACTCTTCCTCCTTTTTTAAAGTTATTTTTATTTTTGTAGTATTCATTGGATGCTTTTGACAGAAATTTTTAATAATATCAGGTAAGATTCCTGCATCATAGTCTGCCTCTACAGCCTTAGCATTTAGCGAAGTTGTAGTTTTAACATATTTAGCATCTAACATTTCTAATGTAGATTTAGTACGTAAAGCTGGATCTATTTGGAATCCTTCATCTTTATCAGCACCTAAGTCTACATTATACTCTTGGTTACTTTTTGTTTTAACAACATACACAGGCTTTTCACCAAGACATAAGTCTCCTTGGTCTATTAAGTCTGTTACAATATTTTCATAAGGAGTATTTTTAACTGCTCCTGTAAAAAGCTTTTGAAGCTCCTCTAATACACCAAGTCTTGCTGTTACTTCTGTAATGGCCTCTTTTACTACAACCAAAGAAGCCACACATTCTGCAATAGAAGCTTGTCCACCTTTATACTTCTCAACTATATCTACTACTTTTAATTCACTAGCATTAAAATTAATTTCTTTTTTTGCGATTCTCTTTGCCATTGTCCTTGCCTCCTAATCTATATAATCCTTAAATGCTTCTTCAATTCTCTTTTTTTCTTCATCTTCTAGAGCATATGTTTTTGATGTGTTTGTCTGTACTTCATCAAAAATTGATTCAAAATCCTCTAGTGACTCATCAACAACAGAAGTCATATTACTAGTATATTCTGAAAAGACTGTTCTGATTAAATTTTCAATCTCAATATCATTTTTCAAAGCCGTAAGCTTTTCTCCATTGTCGTTATCACATGTTAAACCATCCATGTAATTTGTATATATTGCATTTTTAAAGGTTTCAAAATCTTTCTCTTGTCCTAACATGGACTCTAATAAACCTTGAGCATTTCTAATTGTTATTTCTTCTCTTTCATGAAATTCTTTAGCTTTCTTTTTCATGAAATTTGTAAAATCATATAATTTACTACAGAATAAATTTGAAATTTCCATACCAATATATTCAGCATGCTTAATTAATCTGTTTGTAAATTCTACTAATGATAGAGGTGGAATATAAATCTTTTTAAATCTAGATTTGATTGCTTCATCTAATTCTGCAGTGTCTAAATATGCATTATTCATATCCGCTAAGAATACGAAGTTAGGATGTCTTTTATACACCTTACCATTTACTACCACCTGCTGATGCCCATCTGTGTATTTTAATATTGTAGATAGGATACCACCACTAGCACGAGATAATTCTCCAGCTTGAAATATGTATCCTAAATAATAAGATTTTAGAAGAGGTCCTTCTTCAAACTTCCAATTTCCTTTTGTATTTGGATCATCAGAAGTTAAAAGTTTACCTTCTAAATCTTCTTCTAAGCTATTTGGTGTAAGCTGATACTCTTCTCGATGGGCTTTTGCGAACACACTTAAAGCCATATTTATCCATGTCTTTCCTGTTCCTGCTGGACCTACTAATAACAAGTTAACTGGAGCTCCTGCCATTATAGCGTTGAACTCTATTTGTACTTGTTTAGGCAAGCTCTCAAAAGTTACACCATGTCCATCCAAAAGAGCCTTTTCTTTTTCATATTGTTCTTTAAATTCAGGATTGTCTTCTATTTGAGTCCCATAATCTCTTTTTTGATAAGCACTTTTTGGTGCTGCTTTTTCTTCTGGGACATTATATCCCTCATCTTCCAAAAATTGAATAATTGTGTTTGGAATTACTAAACTCATTCCCAAAGGTTTTACCCAAGATATAATATACTTACTAAAAGTGGGAGCTTCTTTAATTTTTGGATTGTAAGTATACATCATAGTAAACATATGTGCATTTAATGTTTCTTTTACTAATTCTAACAATTTAGACTGTATAGAAGTGTCATATTTTGGTGAAACATAAGCTGTACAAACTCCCAATATATTTAAACAAGGTACTATAAACTTTTGTTTTTTTGATATATATACGAGTATAAGGCTGCCTTGTTCTGCTAGCTCTCCTACAACTAGTCCTCCTGTTAATAATTTTGTTGTCATTTCTTTTGTCATTGTTTTGTCCTCTTTTCTTTATTATTTTTTTTATTTTTGACAGCCCTGTCTCACCACTGTCTATCTTCGCTGTAATATTTTTATTTAGAGAAGTTCTCAAATACTTCTATCAAATAAGAAGCCAATCCCTTTTCAAGTTCTGGTATTGTACGGAACACTTGTGTGTGGTTGTATATTTGTAAAACAGCTGTACTACATAGTCCTACACCAACAACAAATATATTATCTTCTTTTTCCATTTGAGTGACTAGATCACGTAAAGCTTGAGCATTTCCACATGTTAATCCATCACTGAGTACTATTAATACCTTATATTCATAAGGAAGAGTCTTTATTTCTTGATATAAATGATATATATTAACTTCATCTATATTTCCCCAGAAATTATGAAAACTTCCAAGTTTGTTATATTTTTCTACTAAAGAAGAAGAATTAATTCCTAAATACTGCTTACTATCTTCATAGCTGTCTGAAAAATCTTTTTCTATAACAGTGTAATTAATATTATTATCTTCTACGAAACAAGCAATTTTAGTAGGAATTTCTAATTGATTACCTACCTGTGCTAATGCTACGCAAGCTTTGGTAGCAATTTCAGACTTCTTATCTCTCATTGAACCTGAGTTATCACATAAGATGATAAAGCAAGGATTCTTTAATTTACCTGTCGGTATCTTTTTATAAAACACTCTATTTGTTAGATTGTTTTTAGATTCCTCTCTTGCTAAGATTCTTGGAGACAAACGTCCTGATGTAAGTCTTTCTACTCTCATAGGCTTAACTCTATTTCGATATAACTTAATACCTGCACAAATTTCATCAACCATATCTTGATTTTCTTCTTCAAGTTTCTCTATTGCATTTATTACTGCAGGAGAAGATTCATAATATTCATTCGCTATAATAAACTCATGCTCAGCTGTAACCACAGGGTCTGTTGAAGACATCTTTTCGAATATTTCATTAGAAACATTCTTTTCGATTTTTTCTTCTTCTAATTTTTCATCGATTTCTAAATCATCTTCTGATTCATCCTCGTCAGAGTCTTCTATATCTTCTTCGTCAGAATCTTCTGTATCTTTATCTTCATTCTCTTCAGATGTTTCATTTTCTTCAGATTCCTTAGACTCTTCTAACTGTTCGTCATCATCTAATTCTATTACTTCAGCATTTTCAAGATCTTCTTCTGTTAGCTCTGTTTCTTCATCTCCATCTTCATCTTTATTATTGGATTTTGAAACTAGGACAATTATTTTCTTACCTAAAGCCTTGCCATGCTTAGACAAACTGATATTCGTAGGTTGTGAAGCTTTTCGAATTGATTTAGCTCTATCCATTCCTGATAAAATTTCAGAAGGAGAATATTCTCTAGACCAATCCAATTCTGGAATGTTTTGCATAATCCATTCTGCACAAACAACCGATTTATGAACTCTTTGTGTTGGATCATTCTCTGAAAGTACAGACGTAAATAATGGAATTAAATCTTCTTGATATTTAACAAAAATTGGATTTTGATTTGCTATATTTTTTGATCCTACTCTTAAACATAATAATAAATAATTTAAAAAGTTTCCAACAGAATTATCTGCTACGTATTGTTCTGCAGCTGGTTGGAATAATTGCTTAATTAAATATTTAAAATATATTTTAGGATTGACATCATATGGCAGTGTGTCTTTAAACACTTTACTAATAAGATACTCAATAACATCATCTTCTAAAGTATTGAATATACCATGTATAAAACCAACACATTCTCTTTTAGGATAATCTATGATTTCTCTACTTTGTAAATCTGTATGAAGATCATGGCTTAATTCATGATAGAAAAAACCACTAATAGCTTTTTGAGTATCTTTTAAATATTTATCTATTTCTTTTCTATCTGTAAGTACTGAAGGTATACCAACGGTCTTTATGACCATTGGTATTGAGATTACTATTTTTATCCTATCGCCTTTTTTACCTTCAATACAAGTATAAGAAGAAGTACTGTCCTTCGATAGGACTACTCTGATTTTACGAGAGTCTCCTAATAATAAAATTCTATTTTTGAACTTATCTTCTAAATACTCTTTATATACTATTTGAACATATTTTGTAGCTGTTAGTCGCATAGGCATTACACCTTTCCCTTTCTATAGTATTTAGCTTACCAAATATCTATAATACTTGCCGCTGATACAGCATAATAATAACTAGGTTTGTGAGATATAGGCTTTTTACCTGCCAACATCTTAGCTTTTGCTTTGATAGCATCAATTAAAACCTTATCATGAGGATTCTTTGGGTCATAAATTACCTCTTTAACTTCTCCTGTTTTTTCTCTTATAAAGAAATGGAAAGTTATTCCTAGTTCATAAAATTCAAATCCTTGTTTTGTCCTTTTAATACGATTAGTAGGACAGTAAACAAAACGCAAAAGAACATTTCCATTCCCAGTTGTAGCTAAAGCAGAACAATCTGAAAAAGCCACAGGATTTGTAACATGTTTTAGCTTAAATCCTTGATAGATAGGCTTTCCAGCTCTAGCATCTGCTAATTTATCTGTAAGTCTTTTTAAGGTAGTATCTGGTACTAAATGTTTTCTTTTGATTGAATTATAAAAGTCTAAAGCTTCTGTAATAGCATCAAGAGTTGTTGCATCATCTACTTTTTGTCTTAATTTAACATAAGGTATTCTATCATAGCTAACACCAAACTGACATGGAATATCTTCTGTTACATATGCTAAAGCTCCATCTGCTAACTCAATAGGAGCACCAACAATAAACAATACATGGCGCATTGTTCCTTTTCTAAAGCTATTAACTCTAGCCTTAATCTCATCAATACTTAATGTTTTTAAAGTTTGTTTTCTTTTCATTTTTGTTTCCTCCTTAGAATAATCTTGTCAAGGTGTAACCAACAATTACATAGCCCTGCTTAGTAAAATATTCAATCAATTCAGGTGAACTGTTTGAACATGTTAATGAAATTAAACTTCTTTCTACAACAATTCCTTCAACTAATACTTCTTTCTTTAAATTAATATACATAATATTTTTCCTCCTAAATTATTAATTTAATTATACTTTAAATAGGGATATATTTCAATCCCTATTTTTATCAAAACTGGTCGCTTTATACGCTCCAAGAACTTTTCTATATATAATTTTTCCTGATTCTGCTTGTTGTACTATAAAACAACCTTTGTCGACTTTACCCATTTGAAGGGCTACGAAAGCCATTGTTGTGATAAAGTCTTCACCTGTGTAAATAATGTCTCCATTATAGTAGACAATTTGCATATTTTTCCTCCTTCCTGTTTTTATTCTCTTTGATTAAATTTATACTTTGCTAGTACAAATTTACCTTTTTCTAGAGCTCCTTTAGCTCTATTAGTAATTGCTTTCATTTTGTATCCTCCTCAAACTCTACAACAATTTCTTTTTCTTTTACTGGAAAGATTTCATGAAGAATTTCATCTATCATTTGACCAGTCCAGCCATTGAATACCATATTATTAATCATAATATATCCATTGTAAAACACAACAGGATGATTCTGTTTTAATAAATCTTTTATTTTTGACCTTTCAAGATTTCTTTTTGTAATATATTTAGTATTGATATAAATAGAATCAACCTCATCCAATGCTATATTAATAGGGCCATTGGATTTTTGCCCATTGATAATATATTGAAAAGCTCTCATTGTGTTACCTACTTTCTAACCAATCTAATGGCTCTTGTAGATACATAGTCTTCTCCAACGAAAACTTCGACTGCGTTTTTATTCTCTACTCTCTCTACTTTATATTCTTCAAAATAGCCTTGTTTTTCTAATTCTTGATAAATAACATCATAAGTTAATCTATCATATAAACTACCAGAAATACTCAAATAGAAAGAACCTGATTCATTTTTGTAATAAACATACACTTTGATTGTTGAAACATTAGCAATTCTTGCAGCTTCTGTTTCTTTAACAAGTTGTTCTTTATATTCTTCTAACATTTGTTCTGCTAATTGCTCTGCCATGGCTTGAGTTGCTTCTTCATCAACCTTGGCAATATAAGCATTCTTAAATTCTTCAAAAGCTAATTGAATAGCTTCTTCTGTAGCTTCTTCATCTACCTTAGCTGTATATTCAGCTTTGAAACTTTCAAACATTTCAGCAGCTAGCTGTTCTGCTTGTCTATTCACTTCATCTTCATCAACAATATAAACCTGTTCGATATCAGCTTGTTTTTCAACAGCTGGAACTTCTACCTGTTTCTTATCTTTATTTAATAATACACAAATTAATACAATAATAGCAGCTGTAACAATTATCAATCCGATTAAGTTGATAACAGCACCTTTAATTAAAATACTCTTCTTAGTTGAGAATCTAACAGTTTCTCTCTTTGTAATTACCTTTACATCCTTATTATTATCCTTTGTCATATAAATTCCTCTTTTCTTCTTTTTATTTTTTTTAATTTTATTTTATGAGCCTTACACCTCATTCGAGCCAGCCGCTGTCTGCTTTGAATAAGATAAACTATTTTAGAAATTTAAGTAATAATTTAAACAAGCATACTTCTTAGTTTTTGCTTCTTGCTTAGCCTTAGCCTTTGCTTTGGAAGCTCTGATAACTTCTTTTTTCTTAGAAGTTCTCTTTTGCTTTAATTCGAAAGTTTTATCCTTCATCTGTTTTCACCTCCTTTCTTGTCTATTTAATAGACATTCATAGAGACGACCAAAGTCATCTCCATAGTATGAATATTAAATTATTTCAATCGAACTACTGATACATAACCCAATGAATCTTCATCAATTATGTATTCTTTATTATTAGTTAATACAAAAGAAATAAAAACTAATTTATTTTTATTTTTTTCATCAAAACGAGCCCAGATATTTCTAACAGAAATATTTTTCTTTTTTAGTTCTGCAATCAAAAAAGCTTTTCCTGTTAAAGATAATGCAGGTTCATGACACCAAGGAGAGCCTTCTGCTTCCTCGTAAGTTATATAAGATTTTTCACTATGCCAATTTAATGCCCAGTCACAAGTAAAAGCCTCTTGTATTTTTAAGAACCAACCAGTTAATATTAAGTTTTCTAGTTTTCTTGAATCAATATCTTTTCTCATAATTTTCCTCATTATGATTTTAACGTGCTCTTCTCACATTTTCTGTCAGTTAATAGCTCACAGCACGGAGTATATTTAATACTCATTCAAAGAAACGGAGCCGAAGCCCCATTTCCTTTATATCAGTATTAAATTTAATCTAATGAATAAGAGGTTTCACTAAAGTCTCGATATCGGACGCACTCGTAATGTTGATCCAAACCCCAGTATGTTTCAACTACTTTTCTATCCTCTGCATTACCATAATAACAATAATAATCGCCAGACGGGTCGTCATAATGAAGAAAGCCTGTTTCTGGGTTAAATTCCTTTATAACACTGAGACCGTCTGTCCCCTTATCAAGAAAGATAAAAGAATCAATAATTTGGTTAAGATATTTCACGTTAGATAATGTTGTCTTAGCCCATTCTATATCTTTTTTATTAAACACGACATATGCTGGATGATGATACTTATCTCTGTTTTCATCATCAATTGACCATTTAGATAGCGCTATTATTTTACATTTAGAAAAATCTATATCTTTAGCTTTTGTTTTCCCTTGTTTGTAAGTCTCTATCTCTCTATCTCTTGCTTCACTGTTCTCATCATACCAGAAAGAATCATCACCTTTAAAATAACAATAATATATTTCGTATAGTATCTTTTCTTCTTCATCTACAAGTAATAAATTAAATTTATTTTTTAATAATTCTGATATTTCATTCATATTATTCATCTTCCTCCGCTAATTGTCTTTTTACTTCTTCTTCTAACTCTCGCTCCATAGCAGGAGTAGCAGGAGATAATTCGAAATCAAGATTCCCAATGAAACGTACTTCACAGTTATTATATTTTGAATCTAAAGCAGCAGCTAATAAAGCCATTCCTAAAAATTGAATTATGGCAGTTTTAATTAGAACAGACTTCTTTGTAGTCATTCTAATGATTCTTTCTTCTTTTACTACTTGATTGTTTTGAGTATTGTTATTTAGTTTTTGATTGTTAATTACATTATTTTCCTTTTTCATAATATTGTACCGTTCCTTTTTTTGTTTTTTTTTATTTTTATGAGCTTTGCACCTCATTCGGGCCAGCCGCCGTCTGCTTGGAATATTTCTTGATTATAAACCGAGTAATCATCTGTGTTCTTTTGGGTCAAAGCATGTCATTACCCATGAATGCTTTTCATCAGGAGAAAAATGTTCGATAATAACTTTATCGTCTTCTCTTTTTACTCCTGCTAACGCTTTAACAGTTGAGCCATCTTCATATATAATTGTTACATTATATATTTTAGAATGATTATGTTGAAGATATAACTCTTCTATTAGTACTCCATAATCTTTCCATTGTGCAGCTCTAGCGCATTCTACTGTGCACCATTGTCCAGTTTTAGCATTGTTAGTAGCACTGATAATTTCTAACGATAATTTTTCCATAGTATCCTTTTCCTCTTTCGAGTATACTTATAAGGCGCTTTCACCTTTAATATTTGCCTAAATTTAATAGACATTCATAGAGACGACCGAAGTCATCTCCATAGTATGAATATTAAATTGTTTATTCAGTATAATAATCTTTGATTAGTATTCTATTGCCATTTAGAACTAATTTATACTTAACTAATTGTTGAAGCTCCATAAGTTCTTCAAGACTATTTAGTTCTATAGTAGCAGAATCATAATCATCAGCATTTCTCTTATAGCCGAAACGACCATTAAGAGTTTTATCGTAATTCTCTATAGCATAACGAGCAGCAGTCTCTAATGTGAATGTCATATTGTTCACCTCCTTTCTATCTAGGAAACAAATTAGAACAAGGCGCTTTCACCTAGTACATTTTTAAGATAATAGTGTTTTTACATGGTTATCGCTTCCACAGAGGGCGCAAGCCTTACAAGTTGGTTAGTCTTATAAGGCTTGAATGAAAATATAGCAAAAATTTTTACCAGTAGCTAAGATAACGGTCTACTAGATTATTTATTTCTACTATATTGGAACCTTCGTAGGCCACATGACGTTCGTGTCTATCATGAGGGAATTCCTTAAGTATTTCTACTGAGAAAGAGTTATCATCTCTCATAATAACGTCTGCACTTACGATAACATTCATTATGTCTCGACCATAGAAATGAATAGTTCCAAAGCGTATTTCTGCGATTTCATCGAAATCTTCAAAAGTAGCTCTAAATGAATCTATTAATTCTCTGAATAAGTAGATGTTCATATTATTTTTCTCCTTTCTAACTATATTAACCAAATATAATTTGTTTTAGAGTATTTTAGTACTCACACACGGAAACAGACTTAAAAGTCTGTTTCTCAGTGTGAATATTAAATTAATCAACAAAGTATGTTATGTGACCTTCTCCAACTAAAACCTTACCTAAGATTCTAGTTAAATTAGCTAACTCTTCCATAGAATTGATTTCTATAGTAGCTTTTTTTAAATCTACATAATGATAGTTAAAACCAGCTAGCTTTTCTTCAAGGTCTTCATAAGCATTACCATAATTATTTGTTATAATAAATAGCATATAATTTTTTTCCTTTCTGCTAAGGTGACTTGCGTCCATCCTTGCCTGGCTGAGCAATTAAATACTCAATTAGTAGCACGGGCCATTTATAACCCATGCTACTCGGTTGAATATTTAATTTTAAACTATAACCCAAAATTAAAATCTGGAATGTCTCCTTGATCAAAACAAGGCTCTTCAAAATCAAAATTAGCTGATTCACCATTTATCCAAGGAAGAATATCAGAATACTTAGACCAACGGAAATGACCACCAGCTAATTCAAAATTTTTAACCTCTATGGCTTGAGATGTCATTCCCCCATCATCAAGGTTGAATAACAGATATTCTTTACCATTTTTATTAACCCTTATGAAATAAACCTTATCAGCTCTTTCAATGTAATCTTCTGTTAAAGGAGGTAAGTCATCCTTAGTCTTAGCAGGATAATATAAGCCTACAGCTAATAATTCTATGGTTTTATCAAAACCATGAGTATTGGCTATCCTCTTCAAAGGAGTGACATATTCTCTTTTAGCTTTAGCTCTAGCATTACGCTTTTTCATATCAATATCAAAGAAACGTCTAACAATAATCTCTCTGGTTGTTATATAGAAGTACTTGTTGTCTCCCATCTTACGAGCCCATTCTTCTCTCTCAACCTTAGCAGCCTCAGCTTCAGCCTTTGAATCATATGCATCAAAGTAGCTAACATGAAAGTCGTAATCATCAGTATGAATACCATATTGAGCAACCTTGTATTCTTTAACAATGTGAGCAACATCATACTCATCAGCAAAAGGTTTTCTAATAATAACTTCTTTTTCTTTTAATAAAGTTTTCATATTATCTTTCCCTCTTTCGAGTACCGTTTTTTGGCGACGGGTGCACCTTATTATCTTTTTTGAGTATTTAATACTCACCAATATCTACCAGTCCTATACTAGCGACTGATAGATATTAATTAGTATTAAATTTTAATTATTCAATACTATTATCTTTAGAATATCCACAGACTGGACATTGATAAATTTTAACAAATTGAGTTTGATAAATTGTACCACATGCTTTACATTTAGCAGTGTAATCTCCACCAAACTCTGCAGGTAAATTATAGTCTGAATTACCTTCGTAAATTTGTTCTTTAAAACCGTGCTTTAAAGAGCCATCAACGAAGGAAGTATACATTCTACCGTCTACTTTTCTTTCATTGATAAGTAGTGTAGTAGGTGCTACTCTTTTAGTTAGAACCACAGACCATTTGTGGTCCTCAACTGGGCTTATATGTTCTAACATATAACTACCATTTTTAAAAACAGTAAATCCTACTAGAACTTCTCCAAATGTATATCCATCTTCATATTTAATTTCAATCATTTTAAGATGGTCACGGTCATAGCCGTAAGCTTGATAAACGATTGATTTTGTAATGTTACATTCTTCAATTGCAGGGGTTCTTAGTGTTAATGTACAATTAGAATAAAGATGACTAGTCTTTCTGTTTGCGCTAGCTTGTGTTAATATTAAGTTTTTAATTTCTTTTTTTGTCATAGTGTTTTTCTCCTTTTATTTTTATTTTTATTTTTTTATTGGTCATCCTCCAGAGCGTTACCTCTTTTAGATGATATGTGAGGAGAGACTAGCTCTCCTCTATTAAGTTTTAATGGCTCATATATTATTCTCTTTATATTTCTATTTCATTCATTATATCCTATATATACCATTATATATTGAGAATAATACGTTTACAGACTCCTTAGCATTTCAAGGATGAACGGGTGTCAGCTTCCAGGCTACACATGAGGCTCGCAAGCCCATATTCGCCCAGACGGACCCACCTGCTTATCTTATTGACAAACTCCAAAGTCATCTAGTTCAAGGGATTCGCACCCTCACTTTATCTGGTTTCTCTAGCTTCACCGTCAAGGATTACCCATATATCACATAGATATATAGTCATTTTTGGACTCGCACCAACTGCCTTCTTCCAGGGTTCGATATATCTTTTCTATGCCTCGTCCACGGCCATCAGTCATTTGTTTTCAGCAGGCTTCAGTTCGATGTTGCGTATTTATGCGTCTCTCTGTTACCTACAACTTACGTTGCTAAAGCATTCTTCCAGCTTTTCCCAAACTAGTGGTTCAAACGACATCTGTTATGTCTCCCACGTTCATCTGGACTTACCACTGGTTCATAGGTATGACTACCAAGATAGTCAGTCTAACTATCCCATAAGGTCTACTCTGCCGAGATTCGAGATTGCTCTCTTTCTCCCTGCACCGCGAGACCCTCGCGTTGTAACTTACCCTTTTCAGGGCCTTTCCGTTACTGGCATTAGCTCATAGCTTGCTTATACAGCTTACTACTTTGCCGATACGAACCTCTAGGAGACTAACCCTAGTGTTATCGTATCAACAGACTCATTCGCTAGTCTGCTTTGTTTGCGACCTGGTTTTTAGGAAACTACTCACGTTTACGCTTTCGCTGTCTTTATGGTTCTGTCTCACAATAGCATTTCTCTCATTGCGAGAATGTGTTCATACACCAAGACTCATCCAGGCTACCTCAGCTCCCTTTTCAACCACCTTTTCAGTGGTGATATATGATTATCTTAGATATCATATATTCTTGCGCCATATCTTATCCACACACGGAGGTTGGGATACAGCTTAAGCGACGGGGACTCGCCGACCAAGCGCGTACTCTTGCACGGTTATTCTATTTATCCGATCAAGAGTTTACTTGATTGCATTTCTGCATGGGATTTACTCACTTACCATAGGCACGTTTCCATGCCTAATTAGCCCGATATAATCTTGTGTGATTACAACTCACACTAGCTCTTTAGCAGAGCACCCAGGATACAAGCTGGGACTGAGGTTTTTCCAAGTTTATACATCCACTAGACTTTACCCAAAAAAGTCTAATTTCTGACTTCCCTTCTAACACGATTCTAATGGGAGAACCGTCTCGAAAACCTTCTCTATGTTTTTCTCAGATTTTAGTTAAACCAATTTCTTTGTATAACAAAGTTCAATTTTGATTAAACTAATCTTCTTTGAAAACTTGTGAAAAGATTCAGGAAAACCCTCAGCAAGGCTAAACCTTTGAGCGTTTGCACTTTCGTGCGTCGGAATTGTTACCGACCTTTCACGCTCTCCTTGTTGAGAACATGAAAGAACCTAGCAGATTTAGCTTCTGCGCGGAAAGCAATTATCCACCAGTGATATTGCCTGAACCGCTAGAAAGTGTAATTTACACCTTTCTAAGAAAGATGGGTTGTAATTACACTCCCTGTGTCAGTCGGCACTCAGGAACCTAATTTTTACTTTTCATGGCCAAAAGGGTAGGGGGGTGTTTTTAGAGCCCCCTATATACAAAAAGGGGGTAGGTCAAGGAACAAAAAAAAGAACCCGAAGGTCCTTTGTTAAAAATATATGTAGTTAAATTCCAAATGCTTTATATTGATTTGTCGAGATTGATTTTAACGGCAAAAAGGGAACGCACTTCCATCAATGCCTTGCCCAGAAGGTTCTGTCCTGTCTGATAAGCACCCACGCCCCAGATATAGTCGTATGGGGAGTTCTCAAAGATATATTGGTCTGCTGTTGAAAGTAAAACAGAAAGAAGAGATTGATTCTGAGAAAACTTAGCGTATAGAATCGCTTTCATGATACCGAATTTATTTGAGTCCCAAACTTCTTGTGAAAAATTATGAACCTTTCTACCAAGATTCTTAATATTATAAGGATAAGAAGTATTAAGAATTTGAGAGGCGATATCGTCATCATAGAATAACTTTGCCTTGTAGTACATAAGTGCTTGTTCCGCAGAACTAAAAGTAATATTTTCCATTGTGAAGGAAGACATGTACCAATTAGAAAATTCGCCATAGGGTTCTGTAGGTCTAAAAAAACCTATTCCACGATTAAAGTTGTCTGAATTAAAATTATTATACATATTTATAAATCCAACTCCTTTTCTATATAACGCACATTTTTACTATCGACTAAGGCTTGCTTGAATAAATCCTCATTGTTATTAATATACCCTATTACGTATCTGGCTGGATTTTCTTCTTCTGTGTTATAGACACAGATTGCTTTCTTCTTGCGGTCTGGGAATTTACTTATTTCAATAACAAACATACTTATTCATTTTCTCCCTTCTCTTCAAATATTGCAATGAGTTTTCTAACCAAAGATGCTTTCATAGTTTCTATATCTTCATCTTCAATACACTTGTGAGTATATCTCATGCCATCCTCATATTCATCTATATAGTGTTCAACTGTAAGGTCAACAATTGTTTCAACTAAATCTTCTAAATTAACTTTAATTTGCATTTATACCCTCCTAAACTAAAGAGCCATCACTACTTAATCTAGCTATATATAAAAGAGAGTTAGGTGTCTTAACAAATCCACGAAGTTTATAGTCCCCATCAAATGCGAATGATTTCACCTGATCAAGGGTCCATCCATCTCTTTTAAGATATACAGACACAAGCTCGTCATTTTCTTCTAACACGTAGCCATCACATAACTGATCAAGTATGTTAGCCTGTCTAAGTACAGCACCCAAATTCGAATCCCTTACAAAACTTGGACAAATGGACTTATGAAATAAGTAACCTCTTTCAATATAGTTAAATTCACTATTCTCTTCTATCTTATGAACTTTATAATCTGCTGTTAGTACATAGTGCATAATTATCAATCCTACTTTCTATTGTCTTGTAAAAAAGGAATAGCATCTGATTTAACAATCCAACTTAAACCGAAGAAGAATAAAGCTATAGCCTCAACTATCCAAGTTAAGTTATATGGTGCCCAATCGAAGAAATTTAATAACATTAATAAGAATGAAGCTATCATTCCAACTCCACATACTCTGTAGATAATGTTTTTGATTTTCTTTTCTCTTGTCATTTCTCCCTTTGATTTTGTAAATAAGAAGAACGACATAAATGCCAATGTTCCAAAGAAACCAAAAGCACTGATGCAGTGGAATATATTGCTTATATCAGAAGGAAGATGTAAGATGCCTGTCTTTAAAGAAGGCTGGGGAAGATATGTCATAGGGAATAGACAAATTAAAATTCCAAAGATACCTGCGATAGTTGCAGAAATATCATCGATAAGACTGTACCCCTTATAATTTACTAAAAGGATTCCAGCACTTCCTAGAACCACCATGAAGACTCCTACAGCGAATAAAGAGTAATAGGTAATAGAAATAGATTGTGGCCAAGAAAGAGTTATTAAAGCAACTAGCCATGGTAGGAACATACCAAGTAAGCCAATCATGATTCTCATTCTTTTTGTGTTCACTGTGACAGAAGAGACAGTAATGCTTTTATTATTACTATTGTTGTTGTTATCATTATTATCTAACATATTTATAAACACCTCGTTTGTTTTTTATATTTTACTGCTGATGATTATCCTGTTCAGTATCAGAACTATTAGAAGAGAATAATTTCTCAGTTACTTTATTAATGGCTTGAGATTGTTTCTTAACTAAATCACAGAAAGCAGAATCAGCATGCATAAGTGGGACGAACTTAGATAGAACCATGACACCTTCATAAGAAATAGAATTAGAATTTGGATGAAGAAGTGTATACTGAGCAATCTCCTCGGAGCGTTCTGAAGAAAGTCCTAGGGGCTGGATGCCAGAAAGCATTCTCAAAAAACTTGAAACCTGTTTAGCATTGTAGCGAATTTTACCAATGCAATATGGGTCTGAGGGATCAATACATGCTCCCGCACCGAAACGAATATTTAAATAATATTCCCAAGCAGGAGAATCTATTTTTAAAGCTTCGGGGGAAAGAGCATCGACTCCAATTTCAGATAATTCTTGTGTATGACAATTAACCCATAAGTTAAAATGTATAAAATTTTTTTGATACACTAGTCTTGAAATAGCATTTAAAGCCTCTTCGTGTGAGTAAGTAATATACACGGGAAAATAAGCAGAAGGACGAGCACGATACTCATTTAAACTGCAATTAAAAATACCATAAACTTCTATTGTATCTTTCTGCTTCTTACGAGGCAAATGGAAAAGACTGGATAAAATAGACTTTTTGGGCTGGGCTGTCTTGTTACT
>OCTX012285899.1_pt1 | contig 43924 bp, 38 predicted proteins | sample 1539691 | NCBI WGS metagenome assembly OCTX01 (sample SAMN02144231, study PRJEB22623) | gut metagenome | biome: sheep rumen | host: Ovis aries | place: New Zealand
TCCCGTGTGAGATTAAAAAAAACAATTTTGGTTTACAGTTTACTGTAATAACGGTTTCTATTACCGCCATGTGCTTCCAGATAACCATATTCTGCCAGTTGGCGCAGGTAGCGTTTGGCTGTCGTTGTTGTGAAACCGAAATGGCTTACAATGTCGTCGGTTGTCGTCGTCTCTTTTGCTGAAAGATATATCAGGATATCGACCAGCTTGTCTGCCAAAGATGGCTTTATCGACCATTTATCGACCATTTCCTGCCGCAAACCTTGTTTATCGACCATTTTCTCCTCGCATGAGTTCATAAATTGATCGATATCGCTTTGCAGGTGTCGAATGTGAAGACAAGCCATGCAATCAAGGAACACATTAATATCTTTCTGTTCTCTGGCATCTATCAATGCTTGTATGTATTCTGACTTATCCTCTTTCAACACCTTTGTCGGCAACACTCCAAATTCCCATTGCAGTAGGTTCATCAGCAGGCGGCTTGTTCTACCATTACCATCAGCCCAAGGATGAATGGTAACCAGTTCGAAATGTGACCAGAAACTGAGGTCGTATATTGCTGCAATGTCATTACTATCTATAGTCTTGCGTCGCTCGTTCAGCTGCTTACAAAAAGCCTCTAATCGTGAAGGTACTTTCAGATAGGACATATATGATTTTCCACCTGCTCCTGCTGTCACATTCAGTTTCCTCAGCTCACCCTTTGCAGCAGAGAATGTGCCAGCTAACGAGTTATATTCGCTTCCTGTTTGGGCCATCACCTTTGCAGCCAACGTTATAAGCCATTCTGTCGTAATGGGCTGATGCGACATAATCCACTTTCGCCCATAATCGTATGCAGACTTCAAGTCGAGATTCATCTGCTGCTCTATCATGGTTCGCTTACTGGAAGTGATACCTTCATCAAACAACAACTGCGCCTCTACCTCCGTCACCGTTGAGCCTTCTATGGCTGTAGAATGCGTGATGATAGAATACAGGTAGAACTTTTCAAAGTCTATCTGCTTTGAAATGCCCAAATCCCGATGCTGTTTGATTAAGTTCAGCAGTATGTCTCTATTCTCTTGTCTCATATCACGTTTATGTTTTAGTCAAACCAATACTGCATTCGAGATGCAAGCAAAGTCTCAAGATCTTTTATACTTGCACCAACATGATCTTAGCTTTCAACTTGCGAAGATAAAGCATTTTTTGACAAAGCCCAAAATAATTCTCTAATTCTTGACAAAAATTTTTATTGAACTAATTAAGCTCACACAGATATCAGATAGCACGGAAAGATTTTTATTCCGAACATCTAAAGACACTAAATAAACTAAAAGTTGTGTGGTATCCGTGATTTGACTTCGTCTTCCTCCGACGCGACTCGGCAAAGTTCAAACGAGTTTGACTCTGCACTCGCTGCTCCGTCGGTTCTGTGGCATCTGTGCTTTCTGTGTGAGATTAAAAAAAATTCGGATCTTTAGTATTTTTCGATGTTAAAACTAAAAAAGTTTCCGTGTGAGATTAAAAAAAACAATTTTGGTTTACAGTTTACTGTTTACCGTTTACAATGTTTTTAAGGTTGTTGACTACGTCGAGCCTCTTGTATTCTCCTTATAACTTACATCTCCCCGCAGGGGCTACTTCGATGCAGTTATAATGTCGTCTACGGCGTGGGTTGTCTTTTGAGGGTTGTAAGAACGAAGTGATGCGATGAGGGTTGTGGCATTGGTGTAAAAGCTTGCTTTTAAAGACAAGGACATAACACTTAGCGCAAGGCTCTGAAAAGAGCTACAAAACTCAAAAGGGTTTTTGTGGTTTTTGTCTCAGAAAGTATTCGTGTAAATCCGTGAGATTCGTGTTCGAAAAAAAAAACGACTGCGATTGCAGCCGATAAAGGGTTGGAATATATTAGATTGTTCCACTATATAGGTTTTCTACAGGAAAAATTAAATCCCAATTCTTACCCCATACAATATTACCATTATCAATGGTAAAACTGCTAAACTTTCTGGGATCAAGGTATTTATTGTACTGTGGATGCGGATGACGACGAATAAAATCGCCAATATCTACTGTCTTGATGGTATTGTCGCTGAATGTGATGCAAACCGTCAAGTTACCAACATTCTCTGCTTTTTTTATATAAAGTTTCTCCATAGTTTGTCCTCCTTAAAGTTTTTTCTTAATGTTAGTACTACGAACACTTTGCTTTAAAACGAAAAATTTAATCCATTTTTCAATGATATTTTTATAATATTTTCGAATAAAGGCTTCTGCTGTGTGTGTGTCTTTCTCGGAGAGAGGATCAGCACCATGTTTCTCGCGAACACAAATATCTACAAGTTCCCCATTCATAATAATGAGGTCAAAAATACTTTCCTTATTACTATGCATTACATGAACATGTATTGGTTAATGTTCATTGGAATAGAAATAAAAGATAAATCCAAAGTATTCAAAAATCTTAGGCATATTTGTTACTGTTACAAAGTGCTATATGACTTTCTTGTATTATTATTTTCTGCAAAATTACGAGTAAGCGAGTAAAGTACAAAATAAATCTTGTTTATTTTTACTTTCGAGCGAGAGCATTTCGACGAAGTCAACATAGAGTATTTTTTTTAAACTATCATTCTTCTTTTTCAAAAAGTTCCTACTCATCCGAAAATGAATAGGAAATATTTGTTGAACCAGCCCTCTTACATCTTACATCATCCCTCTTCCCTCTTACATCTTACTTCTTACTTCTTACATCAGACATCATCACTCCGCCTTTCCGATAACTTCCCAATGACCTGTTTTGTCCGAACCTATGCGACGGATGAGCTCACGACTCTGGAGGGTTTTGATGGTACGGGCAATAGTGGGACGAGAAAGCTGACAGTATGTGGCCAACTTTTCGTAAGAATAATCAGGGAATGAACTGATAGCAGCCAACACCGTTTGCTCTGTCTTAGACAATGCTGACACATCTGATTTTACAGTATCATTTACAGTATCATTTACAGTATCATTTACAGTATCATCATCACTCATCAGTCTCAGCAAATCAAGCTGAGTGGCTATCACACGGTCAGCAATAAAGTCCGTGAACACCTTTGGGCGAGTATGAGCTGTTTCGAGCGAATAGATATATTCATGGCGCAGAATAGCTGGGATAATGGCGATCGTATAACCATTGCGAAGCAGAGCCAGGTTCATCAACAGACGTGCCACACGACCATTACCATCCACAAACGGATGGATAAACACAAAGCGCTGATGCAATGTAGCAGCCAACTCTATAGGGTGCAGTTTCTTTTCGTTGTCATTATACCATTTGACGAGGTTCTGCATCTCACCCGGAATCTTCGAGACGGCAGCAACGGCATAGCGGCTGCCACTAATATAGACCTTTACATTGCGATAGTGCCCTGCCTTCTCTGCATCAATCTGCTGATAGAAAAGGCGGTGAATATTCAGGATATCCTCTTCTGTAAGCCCTTCCTTCTCCGTAATCTGATAAACGTAATCGTATGCTTTGGCATGACCTACAGCCTCATAATGGTCGCGCAGGGGTTTACCCTCTATCGTCAACCCGTCTTCAATCACCACCTTGGTTTCCGATTCCGTCAGGCTGTTGCCTTCAAGGGCATTACTCGTATAGGTCAGTCCCACACGATAATACTCCCGCAACGACTTCAGCGTTTCGGGGGGCAATGGTCTGTATGCTGACAGCAAGCGGTTATTCTCGTCGGCTTTCTTGAACTTATCTGATATTTCACTCATGCTCACTCCTCCTTTAACTTATATCCTATCCCTTGAGACACACGTGAAACATAGGGACAGGTACGTGTTCCACTCCTTTTCAACTCGCAAATATACAAAGAATTTCAGATATAAAAACAAATTTATAAAAAAACAGTTACTCCGTAACGAAAACGAAAACCATTCCAACGAAAACTCTTTAACCGTTAACCGTTAACCGTTATTGACGCTGGCAGTTTTTTTTGAAAGTTTTGTTGTTATTTCAAATTTGTCGTATATTTGCTCGCGCAAACTTGCAACTGGTCTATTTTTTAAGGTCGGTAAGAATTAACAGAAATATTAACAAACAATCCGCACGAGCCGAAGGGCTTTAGCTTTTACGCCACGGCGGAAATTAGTACGACAAAAACATGAAACGAATTGCTTTCTTTTTTAGCTTGATGATGGTTCTGACACTCATAGGGTGTGATAAGAAAGATCTTGATGATACGAATAACACCAATGTAAACCCTGAGGAGCAAAAAGACCCAGAGGAGCAAAAAGACCCAGAGGAGCAAAAAGACCCAGAGGAATACATCATCCCACATACTGTTCTCAGCATGGATAGTTATTCTCCCGAAGATTTTTGCGAAAAAGTCAGCAACAATAGATTCATGCAGAATCAGATAGGGGACAATGAGACTACTAATAAAATCTTTTCTAAAGCCATTGAGACTTTAGTCGGACTGCGAAAGCCCAAAATGGACAAGACCTTTGCTCAACAGTCACCCAACAGCGGCTGGCAGGTACAGACGTGCACTTTCAGCTACGAGAGTGTCTCGGTCAGCGGAAACCCCATCACCCTGTCTGGACGCATCACCTTCCCCAATGCCAAGGATGGCGGTGGACACAAGGTGAAATCGCTGTCACTCTATGTGCACTATTTCCTTAATCCTAAAGATGTAGCCCCGAGTCTTTCACTGACACCTGTCGATTTGCGTTATCTGTTTGACTCGGCAGTCATTGAGCCCGACCTTGAGGGTTACGGGACGTCGGCAGACCGCCCTTGCTGTGGATTCTCCATGCTCACTCAGGCACGACAGACCGCTGACTGTATGCTGGCTGCTATCGAAATTCTGAAGGAGAATGGTGTGGAGCTCATTGAAGGTGGACACACCACGGGCTGGGGCTACTCGCTTGGTGGTCCGATAGTATTGGAGTTTGCCAGGCATTACGACAAGCAACTATCAGCCAGCCAACGGAAAAAAATCAACCTGACATCAGTATATTCCGGAGGTGGCCCATTCCTTTTAGACAGGATGATTCAAATTCTCAATGTTGACAAGAACCTTCATGCCACGGTTTTACGTTACCTCCCGCACTTCCTTAGCAGTATCCCGGAAGAGGAACTGGGCGGTTACCAGCTACGTGATTTCTTCCCCGCCTGGATGCATGAGACGAAGGTAACTATTGACGGCGAGACCATGAGCTTCTTCGAATCGGCGACGAACAACAAGAGTTTTGGTGGATCATGGCCTTCGGAAGTGGGCTTAAGCCAGGAGATACTCTACAACCACTTCGCTGCCGACATGTTTACAGCCGATTCCTTATTAGACCTGAGTCATCCCAAGACCGTGGCCCTGCTGAACGCAATAAAAAAACAATTCGACTGGACTGACTGGACACCATCGGCCGACATTTACTTGACACACGACCCTAACGATAAGAACATTCCCTATAAACAAACGCAGGAACTCTATGAGCAACTTAAACCATCAGGCCGGGTATTCTGGCGTAAGACTAGCGCCGGTCCGCTAGGACTGGTTTGGGAAGCTCACGCTGCCAGCACCCTTATGTCCTGTGTCTACGCTATACTGTACGAAGAGCCACAAGAAGCCTTCCGACTAGGTTTTTAATAGAGGGAAGATGGAAGAGGGAAGAGGGAAGATGTAAGATGGAAGATGGAAGATGTAAGAGGGAAGAGCTCAATAACGAAAACGATAACGAAAACGAAAACGATAACGAAAACAAATTCTCGAATTCTCTAATTCTTGACCAAAACGAAAACTCTTTAACCGTTAACCGTTAACCATTATTGACGCTGGTTAAGGTTAACGGTTAAAGACTTTTGAGTCACACGGAACCCGCGCAATATAAAAAGTTGATTTCATTAAACTAAACATAAACAATGTGAAATTCAAATTTAACAAAAAAAGTTTGGTCTATCACTATTTTTTTGTACCTTTGCGCTCTCCTATCAAGTTTTTTCATGTATAGACATGGCGTTAGAACCCTGATACGTAATTATCAAGAACTTTAAAATACAAACCCTAAAAATATAACATAATCATTATGAGAAGTAGAATTAGTTTTAAGATGACAACTTTCCGTCTATTTGTTTTAGTAGCAATGGGATTGTTTACAGCATGTAGCAGTGGTGGTGATGATGAAAAAGATGTTCCTGGCGGCAGTTCACAACCGCAGACGGAAGAGCCAACTAACGATAATAATGTTTCTGGTGATGAGGAACAGGAACCGAAACCTGAGCAGTTCCATCCAGTAGATGCTTCTACCAAGACTTTGTTGGAGGTAACTGAATCACATGAGTATGCTCCAACTGAGTATGGCGAGGTGATTGGCAGCTGGCCAATGCTGGGTGTAGCAGGTGAGCAGTTTGCCGATCTGATGAAAAGAACGGCAAAAGCTATTGCGGCAACTCGTATTCCTTTGATGGATGCACGTTTTCTGAGATCGGTAGGACTTGGTGCTAACGGCTCCAGACAATGGGTTGTGAAACGCTATGTGTTCAAATATAAGAGTATTTCCAACATGACCGGTAATGACACCACTCTCGTAGGCAGTGTCATCTTCCCTACCAATACTGTAGGCAAGCCTCACAAGGTGGATATGCTTACACTGTATCACCATCAGGCTTATTTTTATAACTCATGGTTGCCTTCTCACTCGGTCACTTTGATGGGAATGCATGCGCTGAACAATTCTGCCGTGATAGAACCGGACGGTCAGGGGGCATCGGATGATTTGAACAAGTTGGTTGCAGAAGTATTATATGGTAATTTATCCTGCCTTCAGATGGTTGACTGTGTGCTGGCTGCCCTCGAGGTGATGAGTCAGGAGAATGTGTCTTTGGCTGACAACGGATATACGAATAACTGGGGAACTTCGTTAGGCACCACTTCTGCAACTGCTTTTGCACAGTACATGGAGAACGAAGCGACAACTGACTTGCAAGAGCTCCTCAAACTGCGTGCCACATACATAGGCGAGGGTCCGACAAAGTTTAGCCAGGTGCAGGGGTGCAAGAGTTACGAACCCAACCTGCCAAAGCAGAAGTATTTTGAGGAATGGAATCCTCGTCTGCCATTCTACATGTCACTCTGTAAGGATGATGAGATGATAGTTTATGATGAACTGAAGGATTACTTCACGAAGTTGCGCACTATGCCAGACGGAACTATAAATAATAATGTACATTGGCTAGATTTCTATATGCCTGCTATAGTAAAAAGAATTACAAGTTCAGAAGATATCAGCAAAATGACTTGGGGAATCGGCAACCATTTGCTCTCAGCTGTAGTTTCGCTGATGGCTGCCAGTACGGTGAAAGACCCTGCTGATATGGAGAATGTCTTAATCTCCAACAACTATTTTGATGAAAAGTAAACCCAACAGAAATTGAAGAGTAAACCCAACAGAAATATTAACCCTAGCACACGTTATTAGTTATGAAAAGTATTATTAATATTAAGGTAATGACATTCAGTCTTATGGCACTGATGTCAATCAGTTTGTTCACATCATGCAGCAATGATGATGATACCAATAATGGTGAAGGTGGTGGTTCACCATCTGGTGGCTCAGAGCCCACACCTGAAGTGTTTCACCCTATCAATGCTTCTACCCGCACACTTATCGATGTAGTAGAAAAGAATGAATATACCTCTACGGAGTTTAGAGAGGCAATAGTCAAATGGCCAATGCTCAGCTATGCCGGCGATGCCATTGCAGGCCTTATCAGACCGGCACTAAGACTTGTGTATGCCAGACGCGTCACTCAGTTGGATGATGTTTTCAGGAAGACTGTGGGAACCGGCACTCTCGGTGCTCGCCAGTGGAATATAAAGCGTTATGTGTTCACATATAAGAGTGTATCAGGCGTAACGGGTAATGACACCACTCTCGTAGGTAGTGTGATTTTCCCAAACAATACCGTAGGCAAGCCACATCAGGTGGATGTGCTGACGCTGTATCACCATCAGGCATATTTTGACAATGCATGGCTGGCATCCAAGTCAGTCACTCTGATGGCTCTGCATGCTCTGCACAATTCTGCTGTGATAGAGCCGGATGGTCAGGGTGCAAAGTACAAGATGGAAGACCTTATAAGAGAAAACCTGCAAGGCGACCTGACAGCTCTGCAAATGGCTGACTGTGTGCTGGCTGCTCTTGAGGTGATGCGCCAGGATAATGTTACTCTGGCTGCCAACGGATACTCCAACAACTGGGGTACTTCGCTCGGAACGGTTGCTGCCACAGGTTTTGCACAGTATATGGAGAATGTTGCCGCACCTGACTTGCAAGCGCTCTTCAACCTGCGTGCTACATATATCGGCGAGGGTCCGACTATGCTCAATCAGGTAAAAGGATATGAGACTAGTGTTCCAAACCCTCCAACACAGATGTTCTATGAAGGCTGGAATCCGCGTCTGCCCTTCTATATGTCAAGCAACCCTTACGACGAACTCGTCAACTATGATGAACTGAAAAAATACTATACCAAGTTGCGCACGATGCCGGACGGATCGGTAAACAACAATGTGCAATGGTATGATTTCTATATGCCTAAAGTAGTAAGGGATATTGTCAATACAGAACAAATCAAAGAAAAATTAGGTGGAAGTGCCATTCACTTGCTTTCGGCAGTACTCTCGCTGTATGATGCCAGCATAGTGAAAGACCCTGCAGATATGGCGGGCGAGTTAGACCCAGACAATGCATTTGCAAATCAATAATCTATCCTCTTTTATTTCAAAGCGTAACAGAATACTTTTATGACAAGAAAGATATTCGTAAAAGCAATTACGTTCAGCCTCATCACATTGATGTCAATGGGTATGCTGACAGCATGCAGCAACGATGATGACAATGGCGGTGCACCATCTGACGTTTTTCATCCAATCAATGCTTCTACCCGCACGTTGCATGACGTAATCGAGAGAGACGTATATACCCCCCAAGAGTTTGGCGAGGTAATAGGCAGTTGGCCTATGCTGAGTGCTGCAGGCAAAGGTGTTGCCGACTTGGCGAAAAGTACGCTAAAAACGATTGCAGCAACTCGTCTTCCACAGATGGATGCGCTATTTAAGGAGACTGTGGGCACTGCCGAGGACGGTTCACGTCAGTGGCATATCAAGCGTTGTGTCTTCACATATAAGAGTGTATCCGGCGTAACGGGTAATGACACCACTCTCGTAGGCAGTGTCATCTTCCCTACCAACACCTTAGGCAAGCCTCATCAGGTGGAAGTGCTTTCGCTGTATCACCATCAGGCTTTTTTTGACAATTCATGGCTACCTTCTCATTCGGTCACGTTGATGGGAATGCATGCGCTGAACAATTTCGCAGTGATAGAACCTGATGGTCAGGGTGCATCGCCCGATGCTGTGAAATTGACTAAAGAGAATATGCGAGGTGATTGGCTAGCTCTGCAGATGGCAGACTGTGTGCTGGCGGCTCTTGAGGTAATGCGTCAGGAGGGCGTGACATTTGCTGAGAACGGATACACAAACAACTGGGGAACATCGCTCGGGACAGTTGGTGCCACAGGTTTTGCACAATATATGGAGAACGATGCCGCACCTGACCTGCAAGCGCTCTTCAACCTGCGTGCCACATATATCGGCGAGGGACCGACAATGCTTCGTCATTTGAGGGGAGCTGAAGATATGATGCCAGACCTACCAGCACAGAAGTACTATGACGGCTGGAATCCACGTCTGCCTTTCTACATATCATGCGCCCCGGACGACGAATTTATCAATTATGACGAGTTAAAAAATTACTACACAAAGTTGCAAACTATGCCAGACGGATCGGTAAATAATAACGTACAATGGCTCGACTTCAATATGTCTCCTACAGAAAAAGCAATTGCAGCCATAGGATTCAGTGGCATAGAGGGTTTGTCAGACTGTAACAACCACTTGTATTCAGCTACATTTACATTATTATATATATGCATGGCAAAAGACCCTGAACATATGAAAATGTTTTTAAAACAAAATAAGTGAATATGAAAGATACAGAAAACAAAATAGTCAAACCTTCACAAGAGAAGGTATGGTATAAGCACTATGCCCCAGAGGCAATAGAACAGCTAAAGGAAAAGATGCCTGAGCAGACACTGTGGAAGTACATCTCCACAGCGATAAAGGCTGATAATGACCAACACGATGCTATGGTGTACTTCGGACGCCACATTAAGCGCAGTACAGTATTGGCAAAGGTAGAGAAATGGGCTCGTGTGATGAAAGGCATGGGACTCGGTGTGGGCGATCAGATTCTGCTCTTCAGTCCTGCAGCACCAGAATCATATTACGTGCTCTTTGCTGCCGACAGCATTGGTGTCACCACCATCATGCCAAATATGTCAGCCAGTTCGGAAGCATTGAAGAAATACTATGCTCAGGCAAAGGTAGCCTTTGTGTTCGACGGCATGGAAGGTCTGCTCAGCAAGATACTGGAGAAGCCTCAGTTCGAATATGTAGTACTGATGGATGTAACCCGTTCGATGAGTGCTCCGCTGAAACACATCCTTGGATTTGCCAACTGGGTGAAAACTCGCAAAGTACGCAATCGTAACACAAAATATATGACTATGCGTCAGGCTATTGCCCGATTCAGCCATTATGAGGGTCCAACTGAGGCTCCTTTCCAGAAAGACCGTGTAGCAATGGTGTTCTCAACAGGCGGTACTACGAAGGCAGGCGAGGCAAAGCTTATCTGCATGACCGACAAGGCAATGGTAGAGATGTTCCGCGGAATGAAGATAATGAATATGCGCGCGAAGATTCTCACTCCTGGATATACATCGCTATGCCAACTTCCTCCTTTCGTATGTACAGGTTTGTTCGTATTAGTACTTGTACCATTGGTGTATGGCATGACAATATATATGGAACCTCGTCTGAATCAGGACACCTTCAATAAATGCATAAAAAAGATACGTCCGAATATGACGCTGGTACCCGGTCCGCTGTGGGCAGGCTTCTTCCGTCATGTTGAACAGCAGCTGGCACAAGGTAAGAAGATTGACCTGAGTCATTTCGTACTGCCTATCATGGGTGGCGAAGGATGTACTCCAGAGAAGTTGTCATGGATGGACAAACTGGCAAGAAAATGTAACTCCAAGACTGGTATCGTGTCGGGCTACGGCATGAGCGAGGTATTCTCTGTCATCACTGTTGACTATCGTCCGGAAGTGATAGACAAGAAAAACGACAAACTCGCTATCAGCGTAGGCTATCCTTACCCAGGTTTCACTGTGGGTATCTTTGATAAGGACGGCAATGAACTGGGATATAATCAGCGAGGTGAACTATGGGTTAACACCCCTACCCGACTTGCCGGTTATCTGGAGAATGGTGAAATATCACGCTGTGTGAAAGAAGACGGATGGATACATACCGGAGACCTCTGTGAGATGGATGAAGAAGGATTGGTATATGTCTATGGACGTATAGGTAAGTCTGTGGAAGCTCCCGACGGCACTCCTGTGTATCTCTTCGACATAGCAAACCGTCTGCGCCAGGACAAGGATGTTAAGGAAAGTCTCGTTACTGCCATCGACAGCGACAAGATACATCATCCGCAAATAGTGGCTCACCTTGTATTGGAAGAGGGTGCACAGATGAATTACGAACTGCTGAAACGTCTCGATGACGACTTGGCAACAATGCTGCCAAAGGGTTTTGAGGTTTTAGGCTACAAGCAGCAACAGGAGTTTAAGATGAGCTTTATCTGCAAAACCAATTCCAGCTACTACGGAACCGAGCACGACGGCTATCTGAAACCGACTGACGGAAAATTAGAAGCGGTATCTTTTAATAGTTGAATGAACCATATTTTTATGAGAAAACCTACAATAAGTAGTTTTACCATACTGACAATACTGACGTGTTTGCTGTCGCTGACGGGAAGCATAAAGGCTGAGGTTCTGACACTCGACGACTGTATTATGATGGCAATGACATCGAACAAGCAGATACAGTCCAATAATCATATGGTGAACCAGTATAAGCATACCCAGAAATCAGTCTATGCAAACTTCTTCCCTAACATCAGTCTTAATGCTGCAGATTTTTACAGCACGCTTCAGGCTAATTCCATCATGAACATAGCATCACCATTAGGCAACTATGTCGGGCAACAGGTGCAAAATATGTTACCTCTCGTTGTCAACGATGCTTTAAGAAGGCAGATAGCACAAAACGTCACAAATGCCGTGCAGCCACTGAATCCGGAGGTAGGATTCAAGGCAAAGAACATACTGACTGCCAATATCACCTTGGAACAGCCTATATATACCGGCGGAAAGATTTCTACCGCTAACAGAATGGGAAAGCTGGGCGTGAAGATAGCTACTCAGGCACAGGCACTTGCGCGTGAGAACATTATCGTTGATGTTTATGAGGCCTACCAACTGCTGGTGAAAGCCAAGGAAATGGCAGAGGTTGCATACAAGTACGACTCTCTGCTTACTCAAATAGAACACGAGGTGAAGAGTGCTGTGAATCATGGCATGGCAAGTCGTAATGATGAGATGAAAGTAGCTGTAAAGAAGTCGGATGCCGAACTAAAAATCCGTCAGGCAGAAAACGGCATAAGACTAGCAAGGATGAATCTTTGTCAACTCATAGGGAAACCACTTGACAGCATGATTAACCCTGCACCACAAGAGGATGAAGACTTCGTAGGGATTGTAGATAAGAATGCCACTGCTACCAACCGAACAGAATATCATTTGCTTGAACTGAATTCGCAAATGGCATACGAAAAGGTGCGCATGGAGAAATCAGCATACATGCCACAGTTGGGATTAATGTTAAATGCCGGAATGCTTGACGGTATGGAACTGCTTGACAATAAGTTGTTCCGTCATAAGTTCAATATGACCGTGGGGGCTGTGCTGAAAATTCCTCTTTTCCACGCTAACGAAACCAGACACAAGGTTGCTGCAGCTAAAGAGGCATTGCAAAAAGAACTGCTTCGTCAGGAAGAATATACAGACAAGATGAACTTGGATTTGCAACGGCAAGCCAACGACGTGGATGAAGCACAATTGGAACTGCAACTCAGAAAACGCAATCTAAGTCAGTGCGAAGAGAATCTGAACATCAGCCGCAGTGCCTATTCTGTGGGTATGGAGACACTGAGCGACCTACTCACTGCACAAGTGTTGTGGCAAGAAGCTTATGCCCAACTTGTAGAGTCGCGCTATACGGCAAAAGTAAAAATGATGAAATGGCGTAAAGCTGCCGGAAGAATAAAATAATGAACCGGAAGAATAAAATAATGAAAAAGAGATTTATCAACTGCGGCACACAAGTGCTTGCAATTACCATTTTGCTCTGTCTGACGACAGCATGCAAAAGAAAGAATCAGAACAATCAGCCACAATTGGTGAATGTAGTTGAGGTAGCATCATCGGCAGGAACAACCAGTGCGTCGTACCCTGCCAAGACGGAGGCTATGAACAAAACAGATCTGTCGTTCAAGGTGGCTGGCACTATTGCACAAGTGTTGGTAAAGGAAGGTGACTACGTAAATGCCGGACAGGCATTGGCACGCATTGACGACCGTGACTACCGAACTCAGTTGCGAGCTACGGAGGCTGAATATAAACAGATTAGAGTTGAGTGCGAACGTATCATGGCAATGCACAAGGAACGTGCGGTAAGTGACAATAACTACGACAAAGCCCGCTACGGTCTGCAGCAGATTACGGAAAAACTGACACACCATCGCAATCAGCTTTCTGACTGTGTGATACATGCACCTTTCAGCGGATATGTTGACGATGTTTACAAAGAGGCAAAAGAAACTACAGGCCCAGGACTACCCGTGCTGTCTGTCTATTCCTCTAAGGGTGTAGATGTGGTCATCAACATTCCTGAACGTGCCTATGCACAGCGTAAGCAGAATGCCACCTATACAGCAACATTCCATTCCATACCAGGAAAGTCATTCCCGCTTACCGTCAGAAGCGTATCAGCTACGGCAAATGACAACCATCTTTACGAAATGCGCTTGTCGCTGCAGGAAAACGTTCCCGATATCACACCGGGAATGACTGCTATGGTAGAAATAAAACAGGAGCAAAACACGAATGACAATGTAAAAGTACCTATGGGAGCTGTGTGGACTGAAGACCAGAATAGCTTCGTGTTCGTGTACGATAAGAAGAGCTCCACTGTGAAGAAAACAAAGGTAACAGTAGAGAATTTGGAGAACGACGGAAACCTAATCATTTCTGCAGGCTTGCAGAAATGCGCACATATTGTTGCCTCTGGCGTTCATCATTTAACTGACGGTCAGGAGGTAAGCCTTATGAAGGAACCATCAAGTCTGAACGTAGGAAACCTGAAATAACTTTGAGAAATTCATGATGAATATTGATTTTTCGCGTTGGGCACTGAACAACCAGAGGTTGGTGGCGCTATTCATTGCCATCCTCTCGCTGGGTGGACTGTTAGCCTATTATGTCATGCCCAAACTGGAAGACCCAGAGATAGTCGTACGTCAGGCAGTGATAGTAGGTATCTACCCAGGTGCTTCGTCGCATCAGGTAGAACTCGAACTCACCGAACCGCTTGAAAAAAGCATAAACAAAACAGGCGACTTAAGTTTCGTGCAAAGCTATAGCTATGCCGACATGTGCTATATCCTTGTCACACTCGACCCAGAAGTGCCTGCCGACCAACTGCAACGCAAATGGGTACTGATGCGTAACCGATTAGCAGAAACGCCATTACCATCGGGCGCACAATATATGGTAAAAGACGATTTCGGTGATGTATCAGGTATGTTCTACGCCCTGACAGGCGATGGCATGAGTCCGAAAGAGTTAGAGACCTATGCCGACATGATAAAACGCGAATTGCATACAATTGACGATGTCGGACGGATTGACATCTACGGCAAGATACCCCGTTGCATCAACGTATCACTACGACAGGATCAACTCGCCAATCTGGGAGTATTGCCTGCAGAGGTCGTTGCCACACTCAACGGACAAAATGCAAATGTCTATTCCGGCTATTTCAAAAGTGGCGGACGACGTATCCGTGTCAGTGTAGATGACCGTTATCAGACACCTGACGACATTAAGAGTCTTGTCATTCAAGGACATCAGAACGATCAGATTAGATTGGAAGATATAGCTGATGTAACAATAGACGAAGAGAAGACCCTGCGTGAGGAAATGCTACGCGACGGACAACACGCCCTGGGTATCAGCATCTCAGCTGCATCAGGCACCGACATCATAAAGGTTGGAAACGAAGTAACCAAAAAACTTGAAGAAATAGAAAGTAACCGTCTGCCAGCAGGTGTGAAGTGTGAAAAGATATTCTACCAGCCCGAACGCGTAAGTTCCGCATTGGGAACCTTCATGCTGAACCTCATAGAATCTGTGTTGCTGGTTATTGTGCTGCTCATCTTCTGCATGAATTTCCGTTCGGGACTCATTCTGGGTATTACGCTAGTTATTACCGTATTGGGCACCATCTTTGTGCTGTACTATTTCGACGGAACCCTACAGCGAGTATCTTTAGCATCATTCGTACTGGCAATGGGTATGCTTGTGGATAATGCAGTCGTTATTGTGGACGGAATATTAGTTGATAGCCTTGCAGGAAAATCACGAATGGAAGCCCTCACATCCATCGGACGAAAGACTGCCATACCACTTTTGGGAGCTACACTTATAGCTATCTTAGCTTTCCTGCCTATCTATCTGAGCCCCGATGTCACAGGTCTCTACGTGCGCGATATGTTCATCGTACTCGCAGTATCACTATTCCTATCATGGATTTTGGCTCTGATGTTTGTGCCTATTCTCGCAAAAAAATGGTTGGTAGCAAAAGAAAAACAGACACCTCAAGCCCTTTATAACAGTCGTTGGCATCGCATGCTAGCAAACGTGCTGGACAAGTCGCTTCACCATCGTAAACTGACGGTGTCGTTGATGCTGATGCTACTCTTGATTGCAGGTCTGGGCTATCAGCTGATGCCGCAGGGACTATTCCCCGACATGACGTATGACCAGCTATATATAGAATACCAGTTGCCAGAAGGTCACGATCCCAGTCAGGTAAAGTCCGACCTCGAAAACATGCGTAAGGAATTGATGGCAAAAGACTATGTGACACATGTCACCACATCGGTAGGAGCCACCCCCTGTCGTTACAATCTGGTACGTTCTGTGGCACTGCCATCACTGGCTTATGGTGAACTGATTGTCGATTTCAAAGATGCACATACCCTCGACAAACACATCGATGAGTTGCAGAAACAACTCTCTGCGGAATATCCCGATGCATATGTAAAGGTAAAAAAGTATAACCTGATGTTCATGCGCTACCCCATCGAACTGCGTTTCCTGGGGCCTGATCCTGCCGTATTACATCAGTTGGCTGACACTGCAATGGCAATCGTACACAATACTGGTGTAATGGCACCAGTAACAAGTGACTGGATGCCGCGCTACCCCACTCTGCACGTTGACTATAATCAGCCCAGTGCTCGTCAGAAAGGCATTACACGTTCTGATGTAGGTCTGTCACTGATGTCGGCTACCGACGGGCTTCCTGTAGGTGTATTCTACAGTGGCACTGAGAAAAACAATATCTACGTGAATATCATGGACGGTAAAGGGCAGCCACAATCAAACCTCGACGATGCTACGGTATTCAGTATGCTGCCGGACATCAACCAACTCACAAACAAAGAGCAGTTGCTGAATACCCTGAAGGACGGAAAAATGCCACAATTGACCAATACTGCACAAATTGCAGAGGTAAGCGACGGCATGAGAATAGAATGGGAAGAACCGGTTATTCCACGTTACAACGGAAAACGCGTACAGACCATTGAAGGTGCACCGGCTCCAGGCTATGGCATCGAAGAAGCCCGTCAGATTCTGGAGAAAGAGATTAACAAGCTACAGGTTCCTTCCGGCTATGAAATAAACTGGGGCGGTGAGAAGAAAGCTACCGATATGTCGATAGAGAACCTCTTTTCCAACTATCCGTTGGCAGTATTGCTTATGTTAGGCATTCTGGTATGGCTATTCCAAAGCTATCGCACATCATTGCTACTGTTCTGTTGTATTCCGTTCGTTTTTGTAGGCGTTATCCCAGCAATGCTCCTCTCCGGTCAGAACTTCGGCTTCGTTGCCATCGTTGGTGTATTGGGACTGGTAGGTATGATGCTCAAAAACGGCATTGTGCTCGTTGACGAAATGCGACTGCAGCTACAAAGCGGGAAAGACAGTCAACAGGCACTCATCGACGCGTCACTCTCGCGTCTGAGACCTGTGACCATGGCATCTCTCACCACTGTGCTGGGTATGGTACCATTGCTTTTCGATGATATGTTTGGCTCAATGGCTGCTGCTATCATGGGTGGACTCATCGCAGGAACCATCATTGTTCTTATCATCATCCCCGTACTCTACTCAATATTCTACAAACTGAAATAGTATTCACAAGGGAATAGACATTAAAGGTTATAATGCTTTAAGCGTGAAGCCGAAGATGAAGTAGAGGGACTGTTCGTTGGGGTTGGCAACGAGTTGTCCAAAGATTGGAAGAGAAAAGGTTTGGGATATTTTGATTTCTTTTGTAGCACGCAAGGAGACGTTTATGAGTCGGAATCCGTTGGTATTGTAGTAGTCTGATTTCCAAGGCACGAATCCCATGGCGGCATTCCAGTTGCAGGTGACAAAACGGAAAGGTGCTGCCACTTCAAAATAAGAACTGAAGGCACGTTTTCCGCTGTCTTCCTGAAAGTCGGCACCGGCAAAGTAGGTCTGCCATGAGGCAATCACAGGACCGAAGTTGTAGGAGACAAATCCTTCGAACGAGTGACCTGTGCTATCGTTTTTGTAGTAGAAGAAACGATTGTCGTTACCATCGGTCCAGTAGTCGATAACTCCGAATGAGAGTCCACCTATCTCGTATGAGAGTGTCAAGTCGATTTCGCGACTGTCTTTGCTGTCTGATAATCCCGTATTACCCCAGGCTTTCAGACACAGACCTTTCCAACTCAGAGACATTTCCGGTTGCAGGGACACATGTCCCAAATTGAGACCACGCCAAATGTAGTTGGTTACTACATCTCCTTTAAGATGAAATACAAAATCGCTCTGTGCAGGCTGATCTTTCAGGCTGTCGGTCTGTACTTGTGCGTTTATCATGCTGCTCATCGCCAGCATGATGGTAAGAGTTATCAGTTTCTGTTTCATAATAGCTGAAAAAACGGACAGCTTCGAAGTTGAAGTTGTCCGGAGGATTTCTTGAGGTGCCTACCCGATTCGAACGGGTGTAAACGGTTTTGCAGACCGGTGACTAAGCCACTCATCCAAGGCACCATTTTCTGAAATGCGGGTGCAAAGGTAAGTTTTTTTAGACTACAAACAAAACAGAAATGAAAAAATTTTTACTTATACGGATATTTTTCTCGTTTTTTGATTACCTTTGCAGACGGAGTATGATGTACGAACTGAATGAGTACTAACAATCGATCATAAATACTATGAATAAAAGAATATTTGCAAGCATTTTTGCTGCAGCTGGAATGATGCTGTTAGCAGATAGTCAGACGGCAAGTGCCGAAGGTCTGAAGGATGCATATAAGAACGAGTTTCTGATAGGTGTAGCTGTGAACCAAAGAAATGTGAGCGACCCTATGCAGAGTGCTCTCATCTGCGAGGAGTTCAACAGCATAACAGCTGAGAACGACATGAAACCACAGCCTACGGAACCTGCTGAGGGGAAGTATAACTGGGAACGAGCTGACCGCATAGCAAATTTCTGTCGTGAACACGGAATAAAGTTGAGAGGACATTGTCTGGTATGGCACAATCAGATTGGCGACTGGATTTACAAAGACAAGAACGGCAACGAGGTGGACAAGAAGACTCTGCTGAAGCGCCTGCGCAAGCATATCAAGGCTATCGTAAGCAGATATAAGGATGTGGTTTACTGCTGGGACGTAGTGAACGAGGCTATAACTGATGATCCGAAGGCTGAGAATCATTTCCGTCAGTCGAGACTCTATAAGATTGCAGGCGACGATTTTATACGTGAGGCTTTCAAAGCTGCAAGAAAGGCTGCCCCCAAGGCTCTGCTTTTCTATAACGACTATAATGAGTGTGACCCGGTGAAGAGCAATCGCATAGCTGAGGTAGTGCGTACGATGAAGGCTGACGGAGTGCCTATCGACGGAATCGGTATGCAGGGGCATTATAATATCTATGGTCCGTCGGAACAGGACATAGAGGCTGCAATAGCGAAGTACCGGGCTGTAGTAAACCATTTGCACGTGACAGAACTGGATGTGAGAGCTAACCGCGAAATGGGTGGAGCTCTGAAGTTCAGTAAGGAGGCAAGCGACCCAGACGACAAGGTGAAGGCTAAGCAGAAGGAACAGTATGCAGCCATTTTCCGTGTTCTGAGGAAGAACGCCGACATCATAGACTGTGTGACGTTTTGGAACCTCTCAGACCGCGATTCGTGGTTGGGAGCTGAAAACCAACCTCTGCTCTTCGACAAAGACTATAAGCGCAAGGAAGTGTATGATGTAGTTTTCCAGAAGAAGTAATGAAGGCAAAGACGTTCAGAGATACCGTAAGGCGGTTTATAGAGGCAGAGGCTATGCTGAGGGCAGGCGACAAGGTTGTCGTAGCCCTGAGTGGCGGAGCTGACTCGGTATGTCTGTTGCTCACTCTGAAAACACTTGGTTTTGAAGTGGTAGCAGCTCATTGCAATTTCCACCTTAGAGGCACAGAAAGTATGAGGGACGAGGAGTTTGTGAGGAACCTATGCGAGAGGATGGGTGTGAAACTCCATCTGACAGACTTCGACACTACAGCTTATGCACGAGAGAAGGCTGTAAGCATTGAGGTAGCTGCAAGAGAACTGAGGTATGATTATTTCAAACAGATTGTCGAGGAGGAGGGTTGCTGCGCCATTGCCGTAGGACATCATAAGGACGATAATGCAGAGACTTTCCTGCTGAATTGCGTAAGAAAAACCGGCATAAGAGGTCTGGGCGGCATAAAACCTGTGAGCACAAACCAACAGGGAAGTAAGGTGGTACGTCCCCTACTCTGCGTTTGCCGGCAAGACATAACCGACTATCTGGAGGATTGCGGCGAGAAATGGGTTACGGATTCGAGTAATCTGAAAAACGATGTGTCGAGAAACAAAATGCGACTCGACGTGATGCCTGTTCTGAAAGAAATAAACAAAGGAGTTGTGGATAATCTGTGCGACACCATGCAGAATGTTGCAGAGATGACGAAGATTTACGAGGACTGGATAGAGAAAGAGAAGAAACGTTGTAGCAGAAGAACTGAGGACGGAGCTCTGGTGATAAACCGCGAACGACTGGCTCAGAGTGCCTCACCTATCTCTGTGCTGCACGAACTACTCAGTCCGTTGGGATTTAACGAAACACAAGTGAAAAACCTATTGACTGCAAAGGGTTTCCATTCTAACCGACAGAAAGGTGCATACGAAATGCAATTGCCCGGTGGCGGAACTGTTATGATAGAAGTAAAATGGAAGGAATTGAGGGTAATGCATAATGCATAATTCATAATGCATAATTGACCTTAGACCTTTGACCCAATTAATAACCCATTGATACGGCAAAGATGGTAACAAGGATATAATTCAGGAAGATAACCGTAAGCAGAAGATTCATATCATCTACGAAATAGCCTGTTGCAGTAAAATGGGAGGATACAGGACTGTTGCTGCTTATCCCCTTACGCTTTGATACAAACTGCATGAGGAAATAGAAGATGGTGCCGAGAATGGCGCCTATGGCGAAGCCTACGAGCACATCGCCCAGATAGTGAACTCCCAGATAGATACGAGTGAAAGTGGTTGAGAGCGACCAACAAATGAGTGTTAGAGTCACGTTGCGATGACGGAATAACCACGAGAGGAATACGGCTATACACATTGTGTTGCAAGCATGTCCTGAGAAAAATCCGAAACGGCCTCCACGATAACCCCGAACGATATCGATCAAGTACATCAGTTCAGGGTCTTGAGTGGGTCGCCAACGAGATATCATAGGTTTTATTAAACCCGAACAAAAGCGGTCAGCGACAGCGATGAGAAGTATCATCGTAACAGTTATCATAAGGGCTTGACGCACATCATTATTTTTGAAGATGATGAAAAACAATGTCAGTATGACCAGAGACCAGGAAAAGGTGTTGGTGTAAGTAAACATGACATTGTCCCAGAAGAGGGAGTCGCTGCCATTGAGTGCCAACGTCCATTGGTGATCCAGTTCATTAAGATGTGCTAAGTCCATATATGAGGAAGTGGTGTTAGATTATTTCTACTGTCTTAGACGGAATCCAACCTTGCTTACCCTCTTCGAATTTCACTTCTATCCAACCTTTCATCGACTGATCGAGAATCTCAACCTTCGAACCCTCGTGGATGAGGAAGAGGTCGGTACTATTATGACTTGGGGAACTCTTTACAGACACAGCAGGAGCCATCACGATTGCTGCTGCATGGTCACGTATTTCGGAGTTCTGCGAATATGCTGCCAAGTTGTGAAGAATTACTACCAGCATGAGAAGTACTCCGATGGTGAATGATATCTTCCTAACACGAATGTTGAAAGAAAGAAAATAGACAAGCAGGCTGATGAGAGCTATGATAAACAGCACGATAGCCTGTTGGGCCCAAGCATCAACACTTTGCAGGTGGGTGAAGTTGTTCCACCATGTGACGAAGAACATCTTAGATGGTGGTACCACCTTATCAACTGTCTTGCCGCGAGCAAAGGTCAGGTTATTGCGAATATCATTATCGCCTGGACTCAGTTCATAGGCACGTTCATAGTTGAGGATAGCAAGTGGAATGCTATCCAACTTATAATAACAGTTTCCGAGGTTGTAGTATATCTCCGCTGCCACACCCTGAGTATTCAGAATTTCATTGTATGCAGCTGCTGCTTTCTTATATTGTTCCTTGCCGTATAGAGCATCGGCTTCCGCCTTTGTCACAGCCAAAGCAGGCAGAGAAAGGACGGAGAGGAGGAATATGAATAGTATCTGTTTCATGTGCATTATAGGCTATCTTCCATTTCACTAATAGTGCTAATGGCACTCTTGTAAATATTCTCCATATTAGCATTTGCATCGCCTGGAGCATAGCGGGCAAATTCGCAGTCGCTCATAGTCTTGAGGAATGCTGCTATGTGTTCCTGAGAAACATTGCTGGCAGAGAGTTCTGATTGTATATTGTCTTTATTCAGACGTTCCTGAGGGATGTTGAGTTTGTCGGCTACATATCCAAGCATAGCACGCAGTACCTCATCGTAGAACTCGTTCTGCTTTCGTTCTGCCAAAAGTTTCTTTGCTTTCTTCATACGACGCAGAGCCATCTTATTAGCTTTCCTACCACGTACTCGAGCCTTGTCGTTGTTGGCTGCAATACGTTTGTTACCAATAATGATTGCTATGATGAAGAGGAAGAACGGAACGAGGTAACTGAGCAACTGAGCAGATGTGCCCCAAAGAGTCTGGTCGCGCTGTTCCAGTTTTGCATCACCCAACTTGATGTGGCGGATATCCTTAGCCAGTTCCTTCACATCCTGCTGACTGTTAGAGTAGTCGGCTGTGTGAACTGTACCACCCTTACCCTTCTTCACTTTCAGGGTGTAGGATTCGGTAGTCAAGGTCTTGTACGACTTGCTGTCGGTATCGAAATAAACAAATTCGGCAGCAGGAATAGTAAATGTGCCTGCATGACGAGGAACCACCAGATACTCGAATGTTTTCGTACCCGAAAGACCAGCACGAGTAAGTGAGAAATTGTCGTTTATCTTTGCGTCATAAGTCTCAAAGTCCTTCGGGAAGGCTATTTCAGGAGTACGGATGAGTTTCATATTTCCTGAACCCTTCACACTCAGTTTCAACGTCACTGCATCATTGGCTTCAACTTCCTGAGTGTTGATAGAAGAAGAAACTGTGAATTTACCCACAGCTCCTGTGAACTTAGCTGGTTTTGCTGGCAGCGGAGACACATGGATAGTGAGTTTTGGAGTGACAATCTTCTTCTTCACCTCCTGCATAGCTGAAACTCCATTGAAGAATGCATCAAACGGGTCAACATTTCTGCGAGGAATGACCACAAGACCTTCGTAGGTGATAGAAGGAATTACGAGGTCACCACTCTTCTGTGGGAACAGTACATACTGGCTCCAGATGACCGAACGGTAGTTACGACCATTATATGTCTCCAGTTCAAATTCTTTGTTACGAGGCAGAGGAATCTCCTGAATCTGGAAACCGTCGAGTGTTGGCAGTTTTCCATCGAGTTGCGTGAGGTTCAGAGTGGTATAAATCTTATACGTAAGCAGGATTGCCTCCTGTTCATACACATTTGTACGACTGGCTGTAGCTGTCATGAATAGTTCGGAACCTGACACCTTTGCTGCAGGAGCATTCGACTGGTGCTGTTGCTGTTGCTGAGTTGCTCCACCACCCTGCTGAGCATTAGAACCACCACCCTGTCCGGCTGGAAGCACCTTTACTGTGGCACTATTGGAACGGAGCACTTTCCCGTCAACAGTTATGGTTGCCGGTTTAATGGTAAAGGTACCAGGTTGGGAAGCCATCACAACAAACGTATATGTGATGGTGCTCGACGATGACATGCGACCGTTGATAAACTGCACGCTGCTTTGTTGCGAAGTACTTGGACCATAGATTACGTCCAACCCCTCAAAATTTGGTGGGGTAAAATTGCTACCGCTTTGGGTGTTTACAGTAAACTGAACACGAAATTTATCACCCTGCTCTACTGTTGATGGAGCTGAGAGTCGCATCGTGGCATCAGCAAGAGCGTTAAGGGTTATCAGCGTGAATATGAATAACATGCTTATAAAACGTTTCATAATCGTAGGTTTACCAGTCTTTCTCCAGACTTCTTCTTGTAGCGTTCTGTTGCTTTAATTTTCTTTGTACATCTTTCTCATCCTGCTGAGCAGAATTGAGCAATTGTTCGGCAGTCTGTTCCGACATATCGTTCTTATCCTCCTTCTGCTGCTGAGGTTTCTGTGGTTGTTCGTTCTGCTGCTCAGGTTGTTGATCTTGTTTCTTCTGTTCGTCCTTCTTCTCCTCCTCTTTCTTCTGTTGCTGCTGATCCTGATTCTGCTGGTTCTGCTGCTGTTGCTGCTGACTCTTCTTCAACTGATACTGAGCCTTAGCGAGGTTGTATCGAGTCTCGTCGTCATTAGGATTGCAGCGCAAACTGCTCTTGTAGAGGTTTACGGCATTCTGAAAGGCAGACGTAGCGTCCTGGTTACTCTTCAACAGATAAGCCCCCTGTGCATACCACACATTTCCAAGATTATGGAAATTCATGGCACGCTTCAGTTGGTTGCCAGTACCCAACGAGTCGGCATCCATCATCTTAGCCACAGCTGTAGAGTCTTTTCCTTGCAGGAGATATGTGAGTCCGAGATTATAGAATGCTTCATATGTAGGACGTACTTCGAGCGACTTCAGATAGTCTGTTTCAGCTTTGTCGTATTGTTCAGAACGGAAACTTCGATTGCCTCGACGCACGTAGTCACGTTCGTTTATCTGTGCTGAAACTGTAGAATTTACAAATGTAAAACACAAAGCTAGCAGTATGATTTGTACAGACTTTGGCATACGGCTAAAGAGTGTAAGACGACGAATGAACGGACTTCTGCGTTCCATCACAATACACTCAGCAATTAGGACGAGAAGGAGTAGAATAGCAACAGCGATAAACTGTTCGTCATACTCCGAATACATGGACATAGAGATATCTGCTTTCTGCATCTTTGAAATCTCTGCATCCAGGATGTCCTGTGCCTGATTAGACCTGTCAACATGTATGTAGAGGCCGTTTCCTGCCTTAGCAATTTCCTTTCCTACCCTCTCGTTGAGTTTGGTTGTAACCACATTGCCCGAGAGGTCTTTCTTATACGAACCGTCACCCATAGGTATCGGACCACCATGATCAGTACCTACGGAGAGCACGAATATCTGAACTCCTGCCTTCTTTGCTTCCTTAGCCATCTCGACTGCTCCCTCCTCATGGTCTTCTGCGTCGGTAATGAGAATCAAAGCCTTGCCAACATTTTTCTTATCCGAGAAACTGGCAATTGAACGCTGGATAGCCTCTGCCATATTTGTTCCCTGAACCGACACAGTCTCCGGATTCAGTTGGTCAAGAAACATCTTGGCACTCACATAGTCGGCAGTCATAGGCAACAGAGTAATGGCAGAACCGGCAAATGCCACAAGTCCCACCTTATCGCGGTCAAACTGTTCGATTAGCTTGCTAACCATCATCTTCGACTTATCCAAACGGCTTGGGTTCACGTCTTCGCAAAGCATAGAATACGAAACGTCGCAAGCTATCATCACTTCTATTCCAGAACGTTTAACCTCCTCGTTGCGAGTACCATACTGCGGACGAGCCATAATGAATATGACAAGTGCGAGGGCAGTCATCATCAGCGCAAACTTCAGGTGTACTCTCAATCTCGACACATCAGGCATCAAGTGAGCCATGAGGTTTACATCGCCAAACTTACGCAGTTGGCGGCGCATTCTCCAGCGGACAACTATATATATAGCTATCAGCACTGGGATAAGCAATAGCAAATACAAATATGTAGGATGTGCAAATCTGAACATTGTTGTTTTCTCTACTCTTTTAAGGCAATCTCTTTAACACTATATATCTCAGCAGAATCTCTAGCAGCAGCACGATGAAAGCAGCCAGTGCATATGGTTCGAACAACTCATTGCGCTTGCTGAATTCCTTCACGTTAAACTTCGTGCGCTCCATCTTATCGATATCTGCATATACGGCAGAAAGGTCGGCATTCTTCTGTGCTCGGAAATACCTACCTCCTGTCTCCTTTGAAATTCTGTTCATCGTAGGTTCGTCGATTTCTACCGGCAACATCACAGTACTTCCCGTAGGCAGCGGATATGGAGCCATTCCAGTAGTACCAATTCCGATGGTATAGATACGGATTCCGTACTTCTGTGCTATCTCTGCAGCAGTAGTCGGAGAGATGTTTCCGCTATTGTTCACACCATCGGTCAACAGGATTATAACCTTCGACTTAGCCTGACTGTCTTTCAATCGGAGGATGGCATTCATGATACCGTCTCCGATAGCTGTACCATCGTCGATAATGCCTCGTGCAGCCATATTACAGTCAACACTACTGTAGAGGTTCATCAACACAGCATGATCGGTAGTCAGCGGACATTGTGTGTAAGCCTCTCCTGCGAAGATTGTCAGACCCATATTATCGTTCGGACGACGTTCTATAAACTGCTGTGCAATAGCTTTCAGAGCCTCCACACGATTCGGTTTGAAGTCCTGTGCCAACATACTGGTTGAAACATCGACAGCCAGCATAATGTCAATACCCTCCACATCTGTATCACTCCAAGTGTGCTTACTCTGCGGACGAGCCAGAATGCATACCACAAGGGTGAAAAGCACCAGGCGAAGCAAGAAAGGCACATGAAACAGATAGAGTCGGAAACTCTTCGGAGCCATCCTATATTTCACCGTCTCTGGTACTTTTAGAGAAGGCAAACTTCTTTTGTATTTCAGCACATACCACAGGATGTAGGGTACCAGTGCAAGAAGCAGTATGAAAAATATCGGATTCTTAAACTCCATAATCAAAGTGTCAGCATATAAATTCGGTAACACAAAAATCCTATCACTCCCACAAGCACGATGGCTGCTACAGCCACACCTGCTATCAACAGACGCTTAGTCACCTTAGAGTGCGGTTCGACGACTACAATCTCCTCTGGCTGAGCCTTCTGCTCTTCCTCTTCCTGCTTGGTCTGGTTGATATACTCGATAGCAGTAACAAGGTTGCGGTCGTTTTCGTTTATCAGCGTGTTGTATTTTGCAAACTTCACAAGGTCAGCCGTTTGGAACAACTCTCTCAACTCACCAATCGCCTCTTCGTCGTTAACATCCTGCAGATGCTGGATAATCTCGAACGAAGTCATCTCCATAGCATTGAAACCATAGCGTTCTTTGATGTAATTACGCAGAGTATCAGTCAATTGAGTGTAGTATTCCTTCGAGTCTTCGCTCTGCCACAACATCTTGTCCTCCTTAATCTCCTCAATCTTCTGCATAGCGGCCTTGTGTGGAGCCAGACGTTTCTTCAGCTTTATTCGCTTGATGATTGGTTTGTTGTCCTTCAGTCTTACAGCAACATAAATCAGCACGAGGGCAATGATAACTGCAAGGATGGAAAGTCTGAACACCAGACTCCAGTCAGCCCACACGAACGGAGGCGCCATTTCGCTTTTCAGCCCGAAGATACTATCCACGTTTACAGTATCAATATCAAATGTTATAACTTTCATTCCTAATCTGTTAGTCTTATACACCTTACCATCTACTTTAACCTCCATAGGAGGGATACTGTAGAGGGATGTATCGAATGAAGTTACGTAGTATTTCTCTTTCAGCACCATTCGTTTTCCGTCGTTCACATAGTCAGTATCTACTGGTGTGGCATTGACGAACTCAAGCCCCGGAACAATCTGTTGCAGGGAGTCGAACTGTGGCAGTTCTACGAATTTACCTGCATCGGCACTCACCTCGAGAGTAATACCCATACGTTTTCCTACCAGAATGCCTGCTGAGTCGAGTTTTGCCTCTACCGTCACCTGTGCCTGAGTCAAAGTGCTCAAAACACAGAAGAAGGCACACAACAGGAGTCGGGTACCAAAAACATTTTGCAGATTAATATGTAATGTATGATTTCTCATTTCTTATTTCCTTTAGCATCCAAACAGCATGGACTACATACTTCTGCGTCGGAACAGTCCGAGCAGAGCCTTCACGTAGTCTTCGTCTGTACGCACGCTTACACAATCTACATTTGAACGTGTGAACACATTGCGCAACCAACCCTGGTACTTCACCCACCACTCATGATGAGCACGACGTACTGCCCTACTGCTGGTATCCACAAGTATATCATCGCCCGACTCAGAGTCGCGCATCTTGATAATTCCCACATCAGGCAGTTCTGTCATGCGGTAGTCGTACACCTGTATAGCCACAACATCGTGTCTGCGGTTGGCAATTGTAAGTTGGTTCGAGTAGTCCTTGCGGTCAAAGAAGTCGCTGAGCAGGAACACCGTACAACGTTTCTTGATAGCATTGGTCATATACTCTATGGCAGCACCAATATCTGTCTTCTGACTTTCTGGTTCGAAGAACAGTAGTTCGCGAATGATGTGCAGTATGTGTTTTCTTCCCTTCTTAGGTGGAATAAACTTCTCTATCTTGTCAGAGAAAAAGATAACACCAATTTTATCGTTGTTCTGAATAGCCGAGAAAGCGAGTGTAGCAGCCACTTCCGTTGCCATCTGGCGTTTGGTTTGCTGCTGAGTACCGAAGTCAAGACTACCAGACACATCGACCAGCAGCATCACGGTCAGCTCTCGTTCCTCCTCAAACACCTTCACGAAGGGTTTTCCGAAACGTGCAGTCACATTCCAGTCGATATCGCGAACATCGTCTCCATACTGATATTCGCGCACTTCGCTGAATGCCATACCACGTCCCTTAAAGGCAGAGTGATACTCTCCAGCAAAAATATTGTTGGAGAGTCTTCTCGTCTTTATCTCAATCTTCCGGACCTGCTGTAAAAGTTCTTCGTATTCCATTAAGGCACTTCAACCTTATTTATAATCTTGCTAACTATTTCCTCTGCTGTCACATTGCTTGCCTCAGCCTCGTAGGTGAGTCCGATACGATGGCGCAGCACGTCGTGAGCGATAGCACGCACATCCTCTGGGATTACATATCCGCGGTGCTTGATGAAAGCGTATGCTCTTGCAGCCAGAGCCAGGTTGATACTTGCACGAGGTGAGCCTCCGAAACCAATCAGACCCTTCAGTTCCTTGAGTCCGTACTTGTCTGGAGTACGAGTAGCAAATACGATGTCAGCAATATACTGTTCTATCTTTTCGTCGAGATATACCTGGCGCACTACGTCGCGAGCCTCCTCAATTTCCTTGGTTGACATGATAGGCTTTACCTTTACCTTGTCGCCCTGAGTAATGTTCTGTCGGATAATCTTCTTCTCCTCGTCAATCTTCGGGTAGTCGATCATCACCTTCAGCATGAAACGGTCAACCTGAGCCTCAGGCAGCGGATAAGTACCCTCCTGCTCTATTGGGTTCTGAGTAGCCATTACGAGGAAAGGCTTTGGCAGTTCGTAAGTAGTAGTGCTGATAGTCACCTGACGCTCCTGCATAGCTTCGAGCAATGCTGACTGCACCTTTGCCGGAGCACGGTTTATTTCATCTGCCAACACGAAGTTAGCGAATACAGGACCTTGCTTAGCCACGAACTGTCCGTCCTTCTGACTGTAAATCATAGTACCAACTACGTCGGCAGGCAGGAGGTCTGGAGTAAACTGAATGCGGCTAAACTGAGCGTCGATGAGTGACGAGAGTGTTTTGATAGCCTTTGTCTTTGCCAGACCGGGAACACCCTCGAGGAGGATATGTCCGTCTGACAGCAAACCGATGAGGAGCGACTCCACGAGGTGCTTCTGACCTACAATCTCCTGCTCCATTCCGGTCATAATGTTTGTAACGAACGAACTGTGTTTCTCGATAAGTTCGTTCAAAGCTCTGATATCAATGGATTCAGCCATATCTTTTTATTGGTTTTTATTATTTGACTGCAAAATTACGACTTTCGCCGTATAACAACCATATAACTGATATTTAAAATAATCTAAAAAAGGTTGATATCCCTTTATTTTAAGACATTTTAAATGAAACTACAAGCCCTTTCTGCACCACAGGAATGATTTGGCACAAAAAGGGCTTATAGGAAATGTGTATTTCTGAAGTATTTTTATGGCATCAGCAGAACTGTACCTACCTCAATACTGTCAGGATTTGTAATCTTATTCAGACGGATTATGGCATTCACCGAGTCGGCAGTTCCATACACCTCACGAGAAATCTTTGCGAGGAAGTCTCCGCGCTGCAGAACGTAAGTCTTCTGTTCTGGCACAGTATCTTTAGGCTGTTGCACTACTGGTTCCTCGACTGGAGCAGCCTCTTCGGATTCCCCCGAGCGTCCGCCACAGAATTTTACAGCCAGCAGAATGCAGATAGCTACAGCAGCAATGCAAAGCAGAGCCTTCACCAGTTTGCCGTTATTCTTATTACCATCTTCCTTCTTAACTGACTCAACCTTTGGAGTCTCAACTGGCTTCTCAGCCTGTTTTGCAGGAGTCACCTTCTCGGCAGCCTTCTCCACTTTCTCAGCAGCCTTCTTAACTACCTTTGCTGACTCAGGAGTAGCAATCAGACTATCGATACCTCCGAACTGTCCGCTATCCTCTACAACTGTTTTTTTAGTTTCCTTCTTTTCAGCTGGTTTCTTAGTCTTTGCAGCATCCTTCTTTGCCTTCTTCTGTACCACAGCAGTCACTTCCGACACATCTGCCACAGAGTCTATAGGAGCGAAGGTAACCTTCTTATATCCTTCAATTACAATACGTTCTCCGTTATTTACGTTCACACTCTCACGTGGTGCCACATTCACAAGTTTGAACGTACCCAGACCGTTAATCTTTACCACTCCGTCTTCTTTCAGACCCTCGATGATAACGTCAAAGAAAGCGCGACCGAGTCCCTCGGCAACTTTTTTCGAAGCCCCTGTTTGAGCTACAAAGGCATCAACGATATTTTGAATTGTCAGTTTTTCCATAGTTTCCTAATGTTATTCGTTTTTCGTCTTTCGTTTTTCGTCCTTACTGCACTTTTTCCTTCAGCGCAGCACCCATCTTGAATCCGACAGTTTGCTTTGCAGGGATTACATTAAAAGACTTAGTTGTAGGGTTGTAAATTTTTCGTTCCGCTTTCATTTTCTGTTCAAACACACCGAAGTTTTTGATAGTGACAGAATTGCCGGCATTCACCTGTGAGAGTAAAGCCTGTACAAAAACGTCCACCTGCTGTTGCAGTTCGTCTGCGTCGCTGCCCAGCTTCTTAGCCATACGGTCAATAAATGTACGATTGTTCATAAAGTAAATATATTTTATTGTTTATAATTTCGTTCCATACAAGTCGAAATCGTCGGCATCGGTAATCTGCACATCGTAGAAACAGCCTGTTCGCAGCAATCCCTCCGCCACAGGTATCAGCACCTCCGGATCTACCTCAGGCGAGTCGTACTGAGTGCGTCCCACATAGTAGTTCCCTTCCTTCCGGTCTATAATCACTCGTTGCACACTTCCTATCTTCTCTGCCTGCACCTCTGCTGAGATGTCCTGCTGCAGAGCCATCAAGTCCGACAGACGCTGTTGTTTCACTTCCTCAGGCACTTCGTCCTTAAACATCTTAGCAGCAGGAGTGCCGTCTTCTTCGCTATAAGCGAAAGCACCCATGCGATCGAACTTAGCCCAACGCACGAAATCTTTCAATTCCTCGAATTCCTTCTCCCCTTCTCCCGGGAAACCTACCATCAGGGTTGTTCTGAGACAAATTCCCGGTACTTCCCTTCTGATTCTTTCTATCAGTTCCTTCGTCTCCTTACTGTCTATATGTCGCTGCATATTCTCCAACACCTTGTCGTTGATATGCTGCAGAGCTATGTCAAGATACTTGCACACATTATCCCTCTCTCTCATCACCTCCAGCAGTTCGTAAGGAAAATGAGTGGGATATGCATAATGCAGTCTAATCCACTTCACACCCTTCACGTCACTAATCCGGCGTACCAGTTCGGCAATCATCTGTTTTCCGTACAGGTCTATGCCGTAGAAAGTAATCTCCTGGGCAATCACCTGAAACTCCTTCACACCCTCAGCCACCAGTTGTTCCACCTCTGCCACAATCCTCTCCATCGGTCTGCTCTTGAACGTACCAGTTATGATAGGAATCGAACAGTACGCACATTGTCTGTCGCACCCTTCGGCTATCTTTATATAAGCATAGTGCTTAGGAGTAGTCAGACGTCGTTCATCTTCTATTTTCTCATCGTAAGTCTTTCCTATATCGCCGATTAGTTCAGTCCAATTAAACTTTCCGTAGAACTTATCTACCTCAGGGATTTCCTTTCCTAATTCTTCGAAATACCTTTCCGACAGACACCCCATCACATACAACTCTCTGATTCGTCCCTCCTGCTTCGCCTCTCCCAGTTCCAGAATCATATTGATGCTCTCCTCCTTTGCGTCAGCAATGAAACCGCAGGTGTTCACCACAACGATTTCTGCATTCACCTCCTTCGGATCGTGACGGACTGTGAATCCGTTCAGTTCCAGCTGACGAATCAGCCTTTCCGAATCCACCAGATTCTTCGAGCACCCAAGAGTGATAATATCTATCGTATTTCTTTTCATCCGCCAGCAAGAAAGCCTTTACTCACCAAAGAGAGAATCCACAAAAGCCTTACGGTTAAATGGTTGCAGGTCTTCCATACCCTCTCCCAGTCCTATATACTTCACAGGAATCTTAAACTGGTCGCTGATACCGATTACCACACCACCCTTGGCTGTACCATCGAGTTTTGTGATAGCCATCGAAGTCACCTCAGTAGCCTTCGTAAACTGCTTTGCCTGTTCGAAAGCATTCTGTCCTGTAGAACCGTCGAGCACGAGCAACACATCGTCTGGAGCCGTACCTACCACTTTCTTCACAGCATTACGAATCTTCGTAAGCTCATTCATAAGTCCAATCTTATTGTGCAGTCGGCCTGCAGTATCAATGATTACCACATCAGCACCATTTGCTACAGCCGAACTGACAGCATCGAAAGCTACAGCAGCAGGGTCGCTGCCCATCTGTTGCTTCACCACCGGCACACCTACCCTTTCGCCCCAGATTACAATCTGTTCTACGGCGGCGGCACGGAATGTATCGGCAGCACCCAGATAAACCTTCTTTCCTGCTTGTTTGAATTGCCAAGCCAACTTACCAATCGTCGTAGTCTTACCCACACCATTCACACCTACTACGAGAATCACATATGGCTTATGGTCTGCAGGCAGTTCAAAACCGTTCGTATCCTCAGTATTATTCTCAGTCAGCAGCGAAGCTATCTCCTCGCGCAGAATCTTATTCAGTTCACTTGTATTTACGTACTTATCGCGAGCCACGCGTTCCTCAATCCTCTTGATGATATTCAGAGTAGTCTCCACACCCACATCGCTCGTCACCAGCACCTCCTCAAGGTTGTCCAACACATCGTCGTCAACCGTAGATTTTCCGGCTACAGCACGTGCTATTTTACCAAAAACACTCTCCTTCGTCTTCGAAAGTCCCTCGTCCAGAGTTTCCTTCTTTTGCTTAGAGAAAAAATCAAAAAATCCCATTTCCTTATTGAGTTTCTATGATATACCTAATGCTATTAGGCGCAAAAGTACAAATAATTTATTGAAAAACCACAAAAAACCTCCCCAAAAATTTTTGGAGAGGTTTTCGACCATACATATTTCTATGCGTATTCCTTATTTTTTCAGATAGTCCTTAACCTGATCAGCAGGAACCATCTTCTCGTCAAATGCGTATGCACCAGTCTTTGGAGACTTGAACATCTTTATAACCTTAGTAAAAGAACGGCTGTCTTTATTCTGAAGTGTAGCGACTGTTTTCTTTGCCATAGTTTCTTACTTTTATTTAATCTCCTTATGAACTGTCATTCTCTTAAGGATTGGGTTATACTTCTTCAACTCCAAACGGTCTGGAGTATTCTTGCGGTTCTTTGTAGTGATATAGCGTGATGTGCCTGGAAGACCGCTATCCTTCATTTCTGTACATTCGAGGATTACCTGTACACGATTACCTTTAGCTTTCTTTGCCATAATGATTTCTCCTTTCGTTTCGTTTTAATTAACCAATCACCTGGTTCTCAAGAGTCTTGATATCCAGAACGCCCTTGTCGAGAGCGTTACGGATAGCCTTATCAAGACCGATACGGTTAATAATGCGCAGACCTGCTGCACTCACTTTCAGGTAAATCCAGCAATCTTCCTCTACATAGTAGAACTTCTTAGTAAACAGGTTGACATTAAACTGTCTTTTAGTGCGTCGCAGAGAGTGAGAAACGTTATTTCCCACAACAGCTCTCTTACCTGTAATCTGACAAATTTTTGACATATTTATTATTCTTTATTCTGTTTAATTTTCTTTGAACTTTTTGGAGAAGGTAAACGGAGAGTGACATCTGCGAGCCCGCAATGCCCGCCTTTTGCGAAATTTGATATCGTCTCACCGCCAAAGTATTTGAAAATTAAGGGGTGTTTCGTTTTTCTTCGAAGGGATTTTGTTCACTGCTGGCTCAGCCTCACACAAAGGGATTTTGTTCCAATATCCCAGACCCTGCCACGGGCAGTCTTTTCATCCGGAAGGGATTAAATATCCCTGACCCTGCCACGGGCAGTCTTACGAGCCTTTCTTTCTAAAACCTGAAAACAAGTTTTCGTTTTTTCGAAGTCAAGTCTCGTGATCCGGAAGGGATTCGAACCCTTGACCCACAGCTTAGAAGGCTGTTGCTCTAATCCAACTGAGCTACCGGACCATCCTTCCGAACCGTTCAAATGCCCTACAACAAAGGCACTGAACTAAAAGCACAGGATAATCCCATGCATTTTGCGGGTGCGAAGGTACGACTTTTTCACGAACTGACAAAATAAACCTAAATAAATTTCCCCACAACACCATTTTTTATTTCTATCTTTGCGCCACGAAAATAAACCTATGATATGAAACAAAAACTTCTGAACATACTCCTGTTCCTGCTCACAACTACTGCAACCCTCGCACAAGAGCAGCACCAAAGCGACAGTCTCTACATCCCTACTCCACCCAACTACTCCCTGCCCGACATGTGGATAACAGCCATGAGCGACACCACCGACACCGGAGCAGACATATTTTATATAGTATCTACATGGGAAGAAGACTGGCACACTACCGACGGACTGCTCTGCCACTATGCCGACGTATGGAACCCCTCCCATCGCTACCACATGGCAAAGGAGATGAACCGCATCATGAGCTACATGGCACCAGGCAACAACTTCTACGCACCCTACTACCGCCACATGACAATGGAAGGATGGATGACCTGCAACGAAGACACCATCAACCGCCGCGAACAACTCTCCATGCACGACGTCTTCCTCGCCTTCGAAGAATTTCTCCGTCTGCGCAACCCGCGCCGTCCCATCATTATAGCCGGATTCAGCCAGGGCGGCTATGCCGTAGTGCAACTGCTCAAACACATCAGCGACGACACCTACCGCCACCTCGCAGCAGCCTATGTACTCGGATTTAAAGTAACCCCGCAGGACACCCTGCAAACCACACATATCGTACCAGCACAGAGCGACGACGACATAGGAGTAACCATCTGCTACAACACCGTAAAAGACGTGAAAAACATCAATCCCGTCATAGCAGGTTCCTGCATCGCCATCAACCCCGTCAACTGGCGTACCGACGAACGCCCAGCCACCCTCCACGACACCATACAGATACGTCTCGACACCACCTACCACATCCTGGTAGCCACCAACTACAGCGCCTCTGAATACCGTCCCTACAAAGGATTCATCAACGTAGGCGACATACACAGCTGCGAGCCCTGGCTCTATAGCGACTGCCTACGCGAAAACATCCTCCTCCGCACCCGCAAATGGAGAGAAGAAAATGAATAATTACTTCACAAGGGCAATCAGTTCGTCAGAATACTTAGGCATAGCCCCATTCTGAGTACATACAAAAGCAGACACCTTAACAGCGATTTTATGAGCTTCCTCAATCGGTTTTCCATTGAGGATAGCAGCACAGAATGAGCCTGTGAAAGAATCGCCAGCACCTACAGTATCAGCAACTGTTACCTTCGGAGTTTCCTGGAAGGAAGTAATATTCGGAGTAAACACATACGATCCGTTGGTTCCACAAGTCAGCACCACCATATCAAGACTATAGTTTTCGAGCAACTGCTGACAAGTAGTACGCATATCCAAACTCTCGAAACCGAACATACGATTAATGATTACCAATTCTTCATCATTTATTTTCAGTATGTTACAACGTTTAAACGATCCTTCTATAATTTCCTTCGTATAGAACTGCTGACGCAAGTTGATATCGAAAATCTTCAGACAATCAGCAGGAGTATCATCAAGGAAACGGTGTATTGTAGCACGGCTTACCACATTGCGTTGAGCCAGCGAACCAAAACAAACGGCACGACAGTTGGAAGCTATCTGTTTTATATCATTATCGTATGGAATATTATCCCATGCAACATTTTCTTTGATATCATACGTTGGGATACCTTGAGCATCGAGTTGCACCTGCACCGTTCCAGTTAGGTACGGAACCTTAGGCAGCAGATCGTTCAATCCGTGCTGACGAAGAGCTACGAGAGTTTCTTCAGCAAGTTCATCTTCGCCTATAGCACTTATAGCTATGGTATTATCATTACCTATGAACTGTCCTGCATGGTATGCAAAATTAGCAGGTGCGCCTCCGAGTTTCTTTCCTTCTGGAAGTACATCCCACAGGACCTCTCCGAGTCCTACGACATAACGTTTTGTTTTCATGTTATTTGATATTTTTTATGTACGTAAATAAATATAATACTCCGACAGTCATAACCAGCACAGCACCAGCCTGTCCCATTGCATCGCTTGCAAAACCCATCAAGAGAGGGAATATCGTTCCGCCGAAGAGTCCCATAATCATCAGTCCGCTCACCTCGTTCTGTTTCTGTGGCATAGCTTTCAGTGCCTGGGCAAAGACAAGTGAGAATATGTTTGAGTTGCCGTATCCGACAAGCGCTATGGCTGCATAAAGCATCCACTGTTCTGTACCGAAGAACAGACCACACATAGAGAATGCCATCATAACAACAGAAATGATAAAGAACCATCGATTATTCATGATGCGCAAGAAGAATGAACCAGTGAGACATCCTACTGTACGGAATATAAAATATAGTGATGTTGCAAAAGCAGCCTCATTAAGAGACATACTGAGTCGTTCCATCAGAATCTTCGGAGCAGTAGTGTTAGTACCTACATCAATACCTACATGACACATAATTCCGAAGAAAGAGAGAAGCACTACTGGCACACCGAGCAGTTTAAAACACTCCACAAATGTCGATGGTTTTCCTTCGACAGGAGTTTCAATGATTGGTGTAATAGCCAACCATAATGTTGATAGAGTACCCACAATGAAGAATATAGCAAAGAGAACTCTCCAGTCAAGTCCAAAAGAAGGTATTGCCTGCGTTGCACCCCACATAGCCAAATAAGGTGCAGAGAACGAGGCAATAGCCTTCACAAACTGGCCGAACGTGAGTGTAGATGCCAGGTTGTCGCCTCCGATTACTCCCGACACAAGAGGGTTAAGTGATGTCTGCATCAGAGCATTACCTATACCTAAGAGTGAGAAAGCGATGAGCATCACATAGAAATTATTTGCGAAAACAGGCAGCAACAGAGCCAGCACTGTTACGACGAGCGAGAGTAATACAGTCTTCTTTCGTCCTATTCTATTCATCAGCATACCTGTTGGCACACTGAAGATAAGGAACCAGAAGAATACAAGTGAAGGTAGGACATTAGCAACAGAATCGCTCAATGCCAGGTCTTCTTTCACATAATTCGAAGCTATACCTACCAGGTCCACAAAGCCCATGCAGAAGAAACAGAGCATCAGCGGAACAAGTGTTAATTTCTTACTTTGACTCATAATCAATTCGAATTTTCCTTATTATTTAAATTCATACATTGTAGCCTTTCCACCAACAACCTTTATATTATTATACGGTTCCTGAGGGAAAACAAGATTAGTCATTGACATACGTCCTTCAGCATCAAACACTTCAATAGAACTACGGTCTATAAAGATACGGAACTGGCGTATATCTCCATATACTGGAGCAACAGTTTTGCAAGGGAAGTTCTCGCTGAAACTTGCATAATTGCGAGTACGGTCCATTGCGAAAGTCTTACCCTTTGCGTCGTAGTTGAGCACTATTTGTTCTCCTATCTGATTCGAAAGAGTTATCTCTGCACTACCCTTCAGGTCAACAACTATTTCGCCAGCCTGCGGCAACTTGTTTGTGGTTTTACTACGCAGAGCCAGCAATTCGCGAGATGGTGTCACACCGCAATAAGTCTGTCCCTGATACTCAAAGAGATCCAAATCGCGTGGTACACTATTTGCATTGCGGAATTGCTTTGTAGGCACCTGATTTGCATATTGCCAGTTTGACATCCATGCAATAGCTATATGTCGTCCGTCTGGAGCATTATCGAAAGTCACCGTTGCATAGTGATCCTTTCCATAATCCATCCAGCGTGTATCAGTGTGTTCGCAAGTGAATTTATGTCCGTCAAATTCACCTACAAAATACTGTGTTGCACTACCGCCGAAAGGACCTCCAGGGTTGATATTACAAATAAGGAGCCACTTCTGTTTGTCTGTACCTCTCACCTGCAATTTTATCAGATCAGGACATTCCCATACACCATCGTGACAACCCAAGCCAGTACCGAAAGAACTTTCATACTTCCAGTCCATCAAATCAGCCGAACTGTATATTCGCATTTCCTGTCCTGCAGCAAGGATGAGGTTCCACTTTTGTATTTCCGGGTTCCAAAAAGCCTTCGGGTCGCGAAAATCAGCCTCAGTACTTACGAGCACCGGATTTCCTGCATATTTCTTGAATGTCTGTCCTCCGTCAGTAGAAACAGCCATCGACTGCACCTGAGTCTTATTGCCATCTGAGGTGTAGAGAGCCACTACCCTATTATTCTTCTTGTCAACCACACACGAACCGCTGAAAATGCTTCCGAGTGCATCGGGTTCGATAGCTGTAGGCTGAGCCTCCCAGTGTATGAGGTCGCGGCTTGTAGAATGTCCCCATGTCATATTTTCCCACTGTGAACCATATGGGTTCCACTGGTAGAACAAGTGATACACCCCATCCTTGTAGAACATACCATTAGGGTCGTTCATCCATCCATATACAGGAGTATGATGATACACAGGATTATACTTCTCCTCCTTCTTTGGTTCGAAAGAATTGCTTTGTTTCATCTCGTTCCAGCAGATGAAATCCTTCATTGCTCCAGTGAAACGGCGATCTCCGTGGAATGTGATATCAAGCAGTATCTCGTTTATGCCAAATCGCTGCAAATCGAGTGGAACATAATAGTCCACCTTGTCAACTGCCAGTTTTACATTCAGAGTCTGTACCTGTTGATTATTAGCCAACACTCTTATGCTGGCATAATCTTCGCGTTCCTGCACAGGCAATAAAATATAGCGTTGAGTAACACTTACGCGTTTCATAGCGTGATTATTGCCTAAGAGAAGCGGAGAAGTATTCCCTGCCTGAGCAGACAGGCAGAGAATACTAGCTATCATTATTACGAATAGTTTTTTCATGTATTAATCAGTTATGGGTTAGTATTAATACTTGCAAAAATACGATTATAAATTCATCCTCACAATAAATGTGTTATGAAAAACACAATCTCCTGATTATTTCCCGAATACAACTTTTTTACCCTTAACTATATAAATACCTTTTTGAACAGGATTTGTTACAGGACGCCCCTGAATGTCATAAATAGTTTCAGCTTTCTCAGCCTTTGCAGAAACGCTCTGAATAGCTGTTGGCTTAGCAACGAGTTCTACCTGTGTAAAGTTGAATGGTGCGCCACCTTCCTTGTTGCACTGAATCATAAGACGATCTACGTCAGCAAGTGCTTCCTCCATGTTGATGTCCTCAAGGCTGAGTTCTGCATATTCGTTGGTCATGGTCATAGTAGTCTGATCGCCGAGCTTACCACCATCGCCCCACTTGGTCAGTATGTTGATGACATAGTCAGTGCGGCCAGCCTCGGAATAGAAGCGGATGGCAGAGATATTGTCCCAATCAATGCCCGCGAAGCTGTTCTTTGTAATCTCCAGAGTGCTCCATTCGTCCATCCAGAAAAAGCCGCTCCATGCCGTCAGGTCGTCGATGCCCTCTTTGCCGTCACCATACCACACCTTGGTAGCCGTGAAACCCATACCGCAAACCTCAAGGCCGTACTCCTTCAGCGATGCAAGCATCGCAGGGGTAGCAAACACTTCGACATTGCTCTGGTCGGAGTAGATTAAATGTGCAAAGCGAGTGCCCGGAAGCATACCTCCGTTGCTGTGCAGCTCGATTACTTCACCAGCAGCGTCCTTGAAGTCAACCACTACTTTGTCGCCTACCTTCATGTCTGCAAACTTATCAGCATCAATTTTCAGAGTGTTATCCCACGACACAGAGTGTTCACCTTCCCACACATCAGTTGCCGATGCGATAACCGATGTTGCCATAAGGCACATAAATAAAAATACTTTTTTCATAATAAAATTGTTTTTTGAAAATTAATTTATTTTAATTCATACTGAAAAACTTAGGATTGCGTCAGCCAATTATGCATTATGAATTATGCATTATGGCTGTGAAACTGCCACATTGCTGACTGTCACGTTGCCGCCATAGCCATTTATGCTCCAGCAGTTCTTATTAACTCCGTATATACGCTGAGTATAGCATACATTATCGTTAATATACATAACAACTACAGAATTGTCGGTGTAGATATCCACCTTATAAGTATTGTCACCAGGAGTCTTGAACTTATAGCTGTCAACACTTGCTATGAAACCCTTACCCTTCGGTCCTTCCTCCTCGAAATTGATTTTGCGGTTACTGCCGCCGTCTTCCGGATTGATGACCATAGTATAATATGTAGGAGCATCAGAAGAGCGTACCAGTGACACACCGAATTTATCAGTAGTAGTAACAGTGAATGAGATATGATTGCAGCGTCCGAGACGGTTATACATCACATATGCGCCATCACCGCTAAGAGTTCCGTTTACAAATCCGTTCTGCTGCATCACCTTCACCTCCTTGGTCTTATTATACTTAGCCTTTATATTAGGCACTTCGCCAAGGGTAAGTGTACCGTCTTCGTGCTGTACGATGCGGTGGCACACCAGAGCTCCGCCCCACAGAGGTTCGCCATCTGCTCCTACTTCCACATTGCGCTCGGCATTAGTTCCGTTCGGACGTATAGGGCACCATCCCCAGATGAATCTGTCAGTTCCATTCGAAGCAGTCTTTCCTGCATAGTATGCACGGCTGTCCAGAATACCCTCTCTGCCGTCTGAAGGGAATGTAGGAGATTTGCTACTGAAACGCTTCTTCAGATTATCCCATGAGTCGGCAACCATATATTTCACCTTTCGGCTCCATGAAATAGCCTCGCTGTAGATCATATACCACTTGCCGTTCATTTCAAACACATCTGGACATTCACACATACGGTCCCAGACCATGTCGAACGAACCTACATGTTCCCAATCGCTGAGGTTAGAAGACTTAAAGTCTGCAAACTTAAGGTTCGAACTGATTACCATGTGCCACATACCGTCGTCAGCCTTGAACACCTGTGGGTCACGGAAGTCGATTGCTGAATAACCGTAATCAACACCTTTCAGCACCCATGAAGGGTCTTTGCGCCAAGTCTTGAAATCAGATGAAGTAGCACGCATAATTACCTCTCGATTTGAGAGCAGCATATTGAAAGCTGTGTAGTAGATATAATAGAGTCCGTCCTCTTCGTTATAGAAAGCACAGCCTGTACCCAATACTGCATCCTGTTGTCTTGAGTTAGTTCCAGTTGGCAGCACCTCGTTCAACGATGTGTAGTTAGCACAGTCCCGAGTTGAAACACCCCAATATGGATGATAATTGGCACCATTATTTTCGTACTCCTGCAGATAGAGCACCTTAAACTCCTTTGCTTTCTGGTCGTAGAACGGCATTGGGTCGCCACAGCGTCCGATAGCAGGGTTATAGTATGTTTGGAAACCGTTATCATCGCTCGATTCCAGATAAGTGGTTGTACCGTCCCAGTCTTTCGATGGGTCGCCATCATACTTATCATCACTGCAGGCAGCCATTACACACACAGTGCAAGTCAAAATTCCTGTATATAATATTTGGGAAACAATCGTCTTCATAGCTTATTATTTCGTTAAGTGATTAATAGCATTCGTTGTCATAATAGCAATGTTCTTATGGTAGTTCTCTACATATCCGCTTCCGAATGTGTATGAATACCAGTCGAAACATCCGGAACCGATACATAGGATACCGCCGCGAGAGCCTTTAGCAGGATATTCCCAAGCTACGACTGCCTTGTCACCACCTACACCAAGGATGATACCATCAGTGCGTGTGAGCCATGCGTCGTAATTGTCATATCCACCCCAGTCTCCACCAATGTGATACTGTGCTGTAGAGTTAGTCACGTAATAACCCTTATCTGTACAGAACACCTCGTTTGCTGTGGCTCCCATAACAAGTCCTTTATACAGGTCGTGTCCTTCCTGTCCTCCATACATAAAGAAAGACCATGGTTCGCTACATTGTTTAGCTTCCATTTCTTTATCACCCCAGCAGTTGTTTGGAGTAGTCCAGTCATCAGTACCTGTAGCACCGATAAACGAAGCCAGGTTTGTAGCATAACGAGTGAGTAAGAACGAACCACCATTGTTATAGTAAGCAACCAGTTGGTTCTTGATGGTAAGCATGTTCTCTGCCTTCTTTACGAAATCATCATGTCCGTCAACAGCATTATCGGAGTGATAGTGCCACCATATAATCTTACATTCCTTCAGGTCGCAAATACCCTCTCTGATGTCCTCATACGAAGCATAGCGGGCACCTTCCACGTTCTCCAGCATCCAATCGCAAGCAGCACGAGCTTCTGGATCAAGGTCAGCCTTTGTTGCTTCCATACCAAGGAATACAGCCTTCGGTACGATGTGTGGTTTAGCATGTTGCACAGATATCACCCAATCGAGGAATGCATCCCCATTTGTTACAGTCACGCCGTGTGAAGTGCCCATATCCATCTGGTCGCCAATGGCTAGATTACATTTAGCTCCTGCCGACAACTTCAGTCCTGTCACCTTCATTGCCGATGTTTCGTACACTTCTGGCAGGTTTACAACAATCATGCGCTTTGCATGATCGATGACTCCGTTTATGTTATCGAGAGCAAAGGCTTCTATTTCGCAGTCGCCTTCCATATTCATATTGCCTGCTTTGTTGTCGCTACATGCGGAAAAAGCAGTAGAGAGCAGCACAAGAAGCATTGCCAATAGAATATTTGATATTGATTTATTATTCATAGTCTTTAAATTTATTGCTTTCAGGAAAAATGCATATTATAAATAATTTGGAAATTACCAGTTGCCTATGTTCTGTGTGTAATGTCCGTTTGAAGCAGACAACTGTTCAAATGGAATAGGCAAGTATTCATCCTTGTTCTCTGTGAATCGGGCACCTTTCAAGTGTGCACGGATAAGGCTCTCGGTTGAGAAGTACTTATTTATCACTGCAGCAGCTTCACCCCAGCGTACAAGGTCGAAGAATCGTTCGCTCTCCATTGCCAGTTCCAGACGGCGTTCCATCTTCACAATCTGTATAGTCTTTTCTTTTGAATAGCTATCAGAATACTGACCGACTTTCAGCGACACACCATAGTCAGAAGGATAGTTGTTTATCATCTTAACGCTGCCTGAAGCACGTTTACGGATTTCGTTTACAATCTGAATAGCCTCAGTGCTCTTGTCCAGCTGTGCATAAGCCTCAGCACGCATCAAAAGAACATCTGCGTAGCGGAATACGATACGATTCATCGGACTAGCCCAATACGAACCTTTAATCAGGTATTCACCGATGAGAGCTGGGTCAACATTCTGCTTCAGCGA